>Ga0310121_10002241_pt1 | contig 18637 bp, 22 predicted proteins | sample CB27_Tmax_986_MG_FD_203504 | JGI IMG/M metagenome (GOLD analysis project Ga0310121, IMG submission 203504) | Marine microbial communities from Western Arctic Ocean, Canada - CB27_Tmax_986 | ecosystem: Environmental > Aquatic > Marine > Oceanic | place: Canada: Western Arctic Ocean | collected...
ATCACGGCGGCCGGCGTTTGTCAAGAGTTTAATTAAGAAATGCCTCTAAATTTCCAAGTCTTGGGCTTCATTATATAGACTCTTCATAGTATTTTTAAGTCTGGTCTTATCCAAGGTTACGTTAAGCTCATCTACATATTTCTCTAGTAATGTTATAGTATCTTCAGAATTGTCTACAATCTCATCTGACACATTGCTTGCGTCTAGCTCTGAGAAATCTTCTATGATCTTCACTTCATATGCATCTGCAGCCAAAAGTTTGTCTGTAAACTTATCAAACTGATATAAATCCTTTTTATTTATTACAATCACCTTAACATAGTGATCTTTATACTGTGACATATTATGGTTATCATATCCATTCACTGTATCATCATAATAAATCTTTTTGTATATTGTATAAGGATTCACAATACGTTCTAACTCTCTAGTTTCTGTATCGAAAATATGAAATCCCTTTGGATCGTTATAATCGCTCCAATATATTTCATATGGAGTCCCAAGATAATATATCTGGCCATCATCATTCTTATGATGAAAGTGGCCGCTGAATACAGTTTCGAATCGTTTGAATTCGGTTTTGTCCCAACTACCCTCACAAACCATTTGACCAGCATTCATTGCAAAACCATTAATCTCTAAGTGTCCCATAAGTATATCTGCATTCGCCGACGACAAGGCCTCCATAGATTTATTATAATTATTTGCATTAATCCAAGGAATCAATAAAACAGGTAATCCATCAAAATCTACAATCTCTGGTTCTGTATATACGTTAATACACCCATCACCAACTAGTTCATCCATAGAGTTTACTTCACTAGTATTTTTATAATACGTGTCATGATTCCCTATAGTAATGTGTAAATCTATACCCAATTCTTCAAACCTATCAACAAACCCTGTTCTGAAATCTGTGGCTGTTTTATATGAAACATATTTACGTCTGTCCATAACGTCACCCATATGAATACAAGAGGTTATGTTATTTTCCTTCAAATATGGAAAGAAAATATTCTCATAGAATTTAAAGAAGAAATCGCTGAAATTTTGATTATCATTTCGAGCTCCAAAATGAGTATCAGTTATAATCGCGATCTTCAATCTATGCTCCTATCATCATCTTCCATAAAATTTTCTAAACCTTTTTTCCTTGTGCCGCCATTGGATTTTGTTTTATATACGGGCTCATCTGGAACCATAAGATTAGGATCAAACCCTCTTACTGAATATCCGGTGTCATCACCTTCCATAGTATTATAAGTTCGATATTCTTGTTTCGAAATTATTTCATTTCTAACATGGCTTTGTTTTTTTTCTTTCTGGATTCTTCGGATAAAAGCGTAGTAGATGATTTGGGTAAAGTAAGCAAAAGGGTTCTGCGATTTCTCTGGATCAAAGTTCTTAACATATTGTAAACAGTTTTCGATGCCATCTGATATCATCTCATCTCTATAAGTATAATTAATAAAGTTTGGCCTATAAGATAGGTGTGTTGAAATTTTTAAAAAACACTCCGCAATGTAATTTGTAACAGGGGGAACTTCATCTCCCTTTTCTAAATCAAATGTTGTGTTCCATTCTACCATCGCTTTTAGAAATTCTTTATTATTAACATAATGTAGTTTATTTTGTTTATTAATCATAGGGACTCCTTTTAAATTATATATTCATTATACAACCACATAACAATAAAGTCAAGGGTCTTTTTTTTCTAAAAGGAACTTGACTCTGCTTAAAATATAGTGTATAAAGAGTATGTGATTTATGTATAAATTAATGAATTAATTTACTATTGGGTTCCATAGATTCTAATAATTCATCATATATTTCATCATTATCAATATCATCTGAGTTAATATCATCATAATCAATTTTTTTCAAGATATACTCATAATATTTCGAAAGTCCCGGCGAAATATCAGTAATTAACATTATACTGGCAGATGGTATTTTAAAAGAATGTGTTTCTGTATATGGATGTATCCAATGGCTGAGATTTAAAGATTCTTCAATTCCATTTTCAGATATTCTTGGTATAACTTGCATTTTTAGTGGATACATCAATTGAACATGATCGGTATTCTCTGCTTCTTCAATAGTACAAATAAGGTCTTCGCCATTAATCAATTTTACTAGCTTTAAATTTGATCTTATTGTATTCATTTAAGTTTTACCTTACTAATTTCGTAATTGAATTGTTCCTCATTGTATATATTTAGTCTTTCTGTGAAGTGGTTAAGTGTAAAGTTGCGCCTTTCGCCATATGATATATCATCTGCAATATCATATATTAAAATGGAATCTTTAAGTACACTCCGACGCAATCCCCGGCCCAGGGACTGCAAGACTTTAATTTTAGACTTATAGGGCGATGCGAGCACGATGTTGTTAATATTAGGAATGTTAATACCAGTGCTAAAAACGCCATAGGAAGCAACAGTGATGGAATTTTTCGATTCATTAACAATTTCACGTATTTCTTCCCGTTCTGTTGTATTTGTTCCGCCATAGACAAAATATACATTTTCTTTCTCTTTTACCTTATCATATAAAATTTTACCATGTTTTTCAACCAGCTGGAATAAACATAAAGTATTGCCATCAAGATGTAATAACAGATCACTAATAAAATTATTTCTTTTCTCATTTGCCACAAGATATTGTATTTCTTCTGCATAAGTCATTCTCTCTTTTATAGATGGGTGTTTTAATACAATACACTTTATTTTCAAATTTGCGAGAGTCTTTTTATCCATCAACTCTTTGGTAGTTACTACTTTTTCAACCGCACCAAATAGTCCCTCTAGTACTAACTGATGCGTCTGTGTACCGTCTAGCGTCCCAGTAAGACCGAATCTATACTTACATTGATGCAACTTGGTCATAATACCTGTAAGAGATTTTGCTTTAAACAGATGAGCTTCATCTCCAATCACACACCCAAACTGTTCAAAATATTTCTTCGGCATCTTGTAGATAGATTGCCATGTTGATATAACCACATCCTTAGTTACGTTTCTATCATACCCTTGATATATCTTTTGACAATATGTTCCTGAGCTCCAACCATAATCTTCAAAGTCTGTATACATTTGTTCTACTAATGACGTAGTGGGTACAAGAATTAAAGTCTTGTGTCCGGCCATCTGGTAGTAACGAACAAGAGAGTAAATTATTAATGACTTACCAGAAGCAGTAGGGCTAACAAGCAAAGCTCTACTTCTAGACAAGGCATGTTGAACAGCCTCCAACTGATAATCTCTAATCTTGAGAGATTTACCTTTTGATTTGGGTTTGAGTGATCTGATAAACCCTCTAACCACCTCACGAACAACATCCCGCTCATTTTCTACTCCTTCTTCTAGTATATATGATATCTCGTTATTTTCACAAAATTTCTTAATGTAAGGAAGTAACCCTACATAAATTTCTCCTGTCGCTGGAGAGAAGAGCCGTATCTTACCATCCCACATACGATTGCGATACATAGGCATAAACTTAAATCCAGGCACTTCAAATGTAAAAAACTCTGCAAGTTCCTGAGTAGCAGAAGGGTCTATGTCTGAAAGAACTAAATATACTTCATTCTTTTTAGAAATTTGCATTTTGCAATGTATGAGCTTCTCCGTACTCACCTCTCATAATTACATTCCAAGATATGGTGATTCTTTCTCCCTCATTACTAGGAACCCAATGTTGCAACCAAGAAGGAAACACAACGCCATGGCCAATTTTAGAATTGACTTGAAACATATTAGAGTTTTGTATTATATACTTTTCCTTTCTAGGAACAAGTACTTTACATTGGCCTCTAGGATCAAAAAATTGTGTACCAGATGTTTTCTCTGACGCCTTTAAATAATATACACCAGAATGTACACTATTTGCATGGGTGTGTGGCGGATGAATGCTCCCATCATCTTGTAGATTTGCCCACATTTGTGTTACTTCAACCTTTTGATATTCGTATCCTTCTTGTACAAAGATATTTGAACTGATAGCATGTACAAGGTCTGTAAAATATTTAAACTCTGGCTTGGTATGCAGATCGTCATCACCCTGATACAAACCAAAAAGTGCGTCTTCTCCTGTCTGTACATTTTTATATTTGTTCTCAAACTTAGCTGATATATAATCAATCATATTTTTATGGTCTTGATCTCCAATTTGAGAATCAAACTCATAAATTGATGTTGGGAATAAATTTGTTTTTGCTACATTAACCATGTCACGATACTCCATCTTACCCCTTTGGTAACTTTTTTTGCTTCATGAGGAAACATAAAATTAGAAGGGAATATAATTGCAGAACCTTTTTCTGGTTCAAATTTTTTACTAGCAACGTGAAACTCACCACCCTTATAATCATCATTAAGATATAAAAGCACAGATACTTGTGGGTATCCGTACTGTTGACCATGGCTGTGATGAATGTTGTCTACATGCCTAGACATGAACTCACCTTGGGAATACCGATTGATACGAAAGTCCGTAGTGTGATTTACTGAAAATAAGGGAAATTCTTTTTTGTATTTTACTATAACAGATTCGAAACATTCTTTAATTTCATCATAAAATATATTATCTTTTCGTATCCAAACTTCTTGCATTTTTACGCGATCTTCTTTTACAACTTTGCCGCTGTCATGCGTTGAATATGTAGATGGTTTATAATTAAAATTTTGGTTTATTAATTTATTACAAAGATTCTCTGGAACGATATCTTTATAATATTGGATATATGTTTCAATATTTGGCCTATCCGGCGTATATTGTTCCATTAAATCATCCCAGCCTCAAACTTTTTCCAATTGATTGCATGACTTACATCCCATCCACGATTGTCAATGGATTTAATCACACCTTCGATATATTTGATTACGATTTCTAGATAATTGATTTTTGCACCAAGTTCTATAATATCATCATCAGAATTTATGTACATAGCAAGATCAGTTTTAAGTACTCTTAGATCAAATGGTTTTGATGCATATATCTTCGCATCTGCTTTACCGCCATAGTATTCCCATTTGGCTCTATACAAGCTCTGGTAATCCCCTTTATTTTTTGTTAATAAAAGTTCGAACCGTGTCTTGTAGTCTAGCCACTTTGCTTTGATGTCTTGGTTGCGAAAAGATTCCTGATCAAGATGTTCTTGATCAGTGATAGGTAGGTCTTTATATGCTTCTATTTTCAATTCTTCTAAATTCATAATATACTTTCTTAAAGTGAGTAGCGTGAGATATAACTTTGTTTTTTTATCTTGTCTTTAAAGATAGACTATATTATGAGATTTATTAAAGTATATCTCTTACCACTCATTCTTATTTATAAGGCTGTGAGGGTGTAGATATTATATGCAAATGTTGCTGATACTGAGAGGTATTCTACATCTGTTGCCCCCTGATCATAAGACAAACCGCCTAAAGCGGTAGGAAACATATCTTGAAAATCTATTTGCACAATAGGATTATTTTTATTAGAAAGTATCATAAGATATCCATCAGAATACATAGATTTATCAGGAGTAGCAGAACCAATTCTATCTACAGAGGGTGGATTACTTGGATCAGCTGGTGTGTTTGAAGTTACATCCCTAAATTTACTAAACTGAGCTCGTTTTTGAGGAAATCCAAGACCTGTAATCCATTCGTGTAGAGAAATATAATTTTCTAGATATTCATCTACTAAAAAGGTAACATTAAGATTAGAATATGTTAGTTTTTCGCCTGGAATAGGAATATCTTTAAATGGAGTATTCATCACAGTTGTGTCTAAAGTTATATCAGGAAGCTCTGCTTGAGTCACAAAATATTCCACCTTCGGTAATTGATGAATACCAAATTTAAATTGCGTTGGACTAGCATAGTCTAATTTTGTTGGCTGTCTATCTAATGGCCCCGGCATTTTAATCTCCTAATATTATTTATAAGACAACAACAATGCCATTCTCACATATAGCCCATTCTCTATCTGTTTAAAATAATAAGCTCTAGGATCAGTGTCGAACCATTTAGGTATCTCTTCATTTCTAGGAAATGGGTGCATTACTATCATGTTTTCTTTGAAGTTATTAACATTATCTTTGGTTAATTCATATTGTCCTATAGAACCTCGCTCTTTTTGAACTCTGGTCATATACAGAACATCCGTTTGTTGACAAATATTTTTAGTTAAGATTAAAGAAAGAGAGATATTTACTCCATTAGCATATCTAAATGGAGCAGTCAAATTATCAGGACTAACCAAGTTAATCTTTACATTAAAATGTTTTAAACTATGAAGCAAACTATGAATAGTTCTTCCATTCTTTAGATCACCCATCATTGTTATTGTTAAATTATCTATCTTGCCAAACTTTTCCCAGATAGTATACAAATCTAATAATGTCTGCGTGGGGTGTTCACCTGTACCGTCACCCGCATTTATGATAGGAACTGTACTTACCTCTGCAGCTAGTTTAGCCTCGCCTGCAATTTGTGATCTCAATACGATTATATCACTATAACATCCTATAGTACGAATTGTATCCTCTATATTTTCTCCTTTAGAAACGCTACTGTAATTAATTTCATTAATAGATATAACTTTGCCGCCAAGTTTTAACATGGCGGCATGAAAAGATGAACTGGTTCTTGTGGATGGTTCGTAAAATAGATTAGTTAAAATTTTGTTTTTAAAATAAGAAGAACCTTCTAAAATTCGAGAATGATACTCACTATTAGGGTCTTTTAATTTATCTGTAATATGAAATAGTTTTTGTATTTCCGTGGCACTTAAATCATCTATTGATATAAAATGTTTTATCATTCCTCTCTATTTATAACAAAAAAGGGGGAGCAAAATGCTCCCCCCTAAAGTCTATTAGACCCCTTATCTTACATAAGGTTAGTGACTTTAACGCGACGATACCAAGCGTTGGTGTTTGCATCAAGAGATGCATCGGAGTTCACTGTGTCGGCCGCAGCAACCGCACCAGAGGCGGCAAATGGGTTAGCAGCAAGACCATAACGGGTCTTAAATCCGATTTTTGGCTGGAAGGAACTCTCACCGACCGCACGAACCATCTGTAGAGGAACGTATGGGCAGTAGAAGAAGCCAGCATCGTAAGGTGAAGTGCCCTTATAACCGCAAACATAATACTGACTAGCAGCAACATTTGCAGAATAAGGATCAACATAAACCTTGAAACGACCATTCATAACACCAGCAAAAGTAGTAGAAGTGTCATCAACATTCAGGTTATTGTTAAGAGCAGGCGTGTAATCAAGAACACCAGCCATATTAAGAGCAGAAGCAACATCAGCTGAAACGATCAGCATGTTACCTTTACCGCGACGAGTCTGCTGACCAATCGCATTGGCATCACGTTCAATGGCAAACATAAGGCCCTTGAACTTCTCAACTGACCAACGACCATTTGAGTCGGTGTCCAAATCGAAGATACCAGCAGTAGTTGTGTTAACCTGAGCACCCTTAACAGCAGTGATATACAGGGAACGAACAACTTCACGATTGATTTCTGCGAGAACTTCAGAACTAAGAATATTAGCAAGTTCTGTTTCTGCATCAAGACCATGAATTGCTTTTAGGTCCTGAGCAAGTTCCATCGTGTACTCTGCTTTGAGGGCGCGGGACACGGCAGTAACCGTGGCTTTTTCGATTGAGAACGCCATCTCTGCGAAAGCATTAGTTGAGGAGTCACCCAAAGCTTCTGCCTGAGCAGTAGTCATACCAGTAGCACTTACATACGTACCAGCAGAAGGACTGTCATTAAGAACAGCAGGGTTAGTCTCAGTTGCACCAACGTCACCACCACCAATAGTACCGGCAGCGTTCTGGTTGGAGATATCGGGCATTGACTCGTCAACGAGAGCCTCAGCACCATCCTGAGAAACGAACGAGGAGCGCATAGCAAAGATAAGACCAGTTGGTCCTGTCATTGGCTGCACACCGCAAACGTCATAAGCGATTAGGTTAGGCATTGCACGACGAACCAATGAGATCAAAATAGGGTCCCACGTATCCATCTGTCCACCAGACATTGCATTGACTGGCGCAACTTCTGAAAGCATCATAGAGTCTTCACGTAATGCTTTCTCTTGGTTTTCTAGAATTACTGTAGTAACAGCACGCTTATAAGAATCCGTAATCGGTGGTAGATCAGGGTGTTCTAGGACTGGCTGCCACTTTTCTTGTAGATGTTCTGTCTGAAACATTAGTTTCTCCTTTTTAAATTACATCCGTTATATTATAATATTATGCACTCGCCTTTTGATCACGACTGATAGCAGACATATACTTTCGCATACTATCTGTCGTATCAATGTCCTGAGCGGTGCTGTCTTCTACATCATCAAAAGAGTCTCCGTCAGCAAGTAACTTAGGAAAATAGCTTTCCTTCAGTGTGTTGAGTTTTTCTTTGAAAGACTCCTCATCACCAAATTCTACATCCTGAGTAAGTGACTTAAACTTCTCACTTTCGGTATCGGCTAAATCTTCAGAAACTTCAGAAATAACCTGTTCACGAACTAGAGTGTCTTTGACTTCTTTGCCTTCAACATTCTTTTGAATTTCTTCGTTCAAACGATCTTCTAGCTCTGTGATTTTCTCACTTTGTGCTTCGAGAACGTCATACTTCTCATCAGGCACATCGATGTAATGGTCTTCAAAAAGTTGTTTCAGTCCAGAAATAAAGTCTTCTGCAATCTCGCCTTTAAGTCCACGCTCGATTGCCAACTCATTTTCTTTAGTCCATTCTTCCACTACGTAATTAAGATAAGTGTCAACTTTCTCAGTCAATTCTTCCTTGAAAGTCTCAACTTCATCATCTTTATTGTCTTTACTTTCCTCAACGATACGTTCTACTTCTGAACGAATCTTTGATTTTACTGCAGCTTCAAAAATCGTTGCTGCTTTCCGTTTAAACTCTTCTGACAAATCTTCGCCATCAACGAGAGCATCAACATCTTCTTTAACATTAATGTTTGCAATTTTTTCCTCGATTTCTGCCTTAGCATCTTCGAGCTTCTGTAATTCTTCTTCTGTCTCAGCATTTTCTGCTTCGGCGAGTTTAGAATTATGAGCAGCAAGCATCTCTTCAATATCAGATTTCTTCATCTTTGCGATATTTTCGATATGTTGTGCTTTTGTTACTTTTGGTGCTTCCACTAGGTCTTCACCTTCGTGTTCCATTTCATCTCCAGCAGCAAGTTTCTTTTTCTCGCCAGGAGTCGTAGCGCCTGAACTTCCCTGTTTCACTTTTGGTTCCTCCTTCTCCTGACGTTCTATATCTTTGTCGTTAGCATCCTTAGCTTGTGCAGTTGCTTTCTTACCAATTTCTTTATCAGAATCAACAGCAGCATCCAATTGTGCTTCTTTACCAGAACCATCAGCCTGTATTGATTTCTTAACCTTTTCGCCTTTACCTATGCCTTTGGTTTGACTTGAAGCCGCGCCGCCTTCAGCAGCAGGATGTTTTTGTCCACCTAAATCTTGCCGTTCGCCAGCAACAGTTTCTTTCTTATCAGCGCCAGCAACATTAGGTTTTGGGTCTTTAGCATCAGGAGCATCTTCGTCAGCATTGTTAGAGCCTAAACCTTTGTCAATCGCCTTACCAAGCGGTTTTTCTGAAGCTTCCTCAAGTTCTGCAAGAACTTCTGCTTCAAGTTCCTCAATTGTTTGTTCTAATTCGGACATAAGATGTCTCCCTTTCTCTGTAATATTTATTTATAAATTAGAGTCTTTTAAGAAACTTTGCAAACTCCAAAGCTTCTACTTTTGCGTTTCTACTGCGAGTTTTTACGTCAAATTGTTTCTTTAGTTCGACAAGATGTGATTCTACAAGTGCGCCATTGTTCCAAACCCACTCTTTTCCTTCCATAACGCCCTCAACAAAGGCGTTAGGTGCGGAAGGGTCAGCAACAATATCAGCAGCGGTTGCAAGATAAAAATCATCCTTGACGTAATTTGCACCAGCTTTTTGTTGCAAACTTCCCATCCCTCGACTCGATACACCTAATTTACATCCCTCATCCATAAGGGATTTCACAATTTCTCCCATAGGGGTCTTCATAATCTTTGCTTCCCCTATGAAATTCTTTCCATCTTGCTTTAAGCTCTCAGTTAGGTGTGAAACTCTTTCCAAATTCACTGTTGGGCCATCTGGATGTCCGAGCTCTCCATATGCCCTCTTTTGTTCAATAAAGTTTTTATTGTACTTATTGACTTCTCTTTCGAGTACTTCCATTGGATATATACGTCCGTTGCGATTTTTAATATCTGCCTGTAGGAAAATGCCCCTAATCTTATAGTTTTTACCACCGTTTTCTTTATCTTCGGTGATATATTCTACTTCTTCTACGGCTTCTGAAAATAATCTTACTGTTTCCATGTCATTTTCCTTATGCTTCTCTTTCTATGTTATCCCAACCAGAAACTTTTCTCATTTTAATTATTACAGTGCCCGTGCAAGCACCGTCATTTTCTATGTAAATGTCTCCATCTATACCCGTACCGGCATTATTTGAAATAGAAGGTAATGCTTGACCACCAGCATTATAATTACCATTACCATTTAGCGTAAATGCAGTAACATTTGAATCAGCATTCCACTCAATTTCAGTAACAGAACTAACCGTCCACCAAATTGCAACAATAGTTACTCTAGGATCAGTTGCTGCACCTTCAAGAGCAGATACATCAACAACTTTCAAAGCGGTTCCATTTGTACCAGTAATCGTACTTTTAGTAACAACTTCCCAATCCGTATCCGATACTGTTTGAGTTGTAATGGCCATTCTCTAACTCCTAGATTGATAACATTTCTTTTTCAAAATAATCCATAACCTCTTTTTCAGGCACTTTGAATTTTTTTGAAACATCTTTAATTGTTTTCTCGAAACTATTTAGGAAATCTGAAGGTTTAGAATCCATAATTCCAAATATTTGGTCAACAGCACCCTTCATCTTAGGAGACAATTTCTTGTACTGCTTAGATTTCTTATGCTCATCCTTCTCAATTACCGTATTATATACACCTACAAACGTCTTACTCATCTGTTTCTTCTACTGCTTTAGGCAAAGAACTAACAAAAATTTTTGCGTATTCTCTACGTTTTACTTCTAAGGTTTCTCCAACTTTACTGGAAAGTGCATCCTTAAATGCTTGCTCTCCACCAATATTATCTCCAGCTGCAACGGCATCTACAAATTCTCTACTCATTTTTTCTTTCCTTTCACAGTTAGACTTTTATCAAATTCATCTTCTACTGGTTCTTCAGGCGGAGCTTCACCACCCTCTTCGCCCTCTGGAGGCATACCTAATGCCATTTTTGCTCTATCGTCTGCTGCCATTTCTGGGTCCATTGGCATACCATCAGGCCCAACTGGAACTCTTTGTATCCCATCACCACCTGGCGGCAGAATAATTCCACCATCCATTGGATCAAGTTCAGTCTCTTTCTTAATCTGATCACGCATAGTTTGAATTTCAGAGTCATTCATATGTAGTACTTTCTTCAAGACATACTCTTTACTAAAGAATGTACCGATGTAAGGTTCAACAGAACCTAATTGATTAATTCGATCTTCAAGAAGCTCTGATTCTTTGAGGGCCGCAAAATGACCGTCTTCTAAGAAATCATATGAAATATGTTCTTGAATCAAAGGCCAATCTTCTGCGGCAATGATACCTTTAAGAAGTAGTTGGGTTTTGAGTACATCAGTGAATAAGGGAGTGAACTTTTTCCTAATCCGTTGTACAAACTTGGTGAATTTAAGTTCATCTCTGGTAATTTCTGTACTTCTGCCGAGGCTGAATCCTGATTCAGATTCAAGTCTTGAAATCGGCACGTTAAGTGAACGATATAATTTTCTCTGAAAGTATGTGATATCATCTATTTCCCCCAGATTAGAACCGCCGGGAAGTGTTGAAATCTCTGTACCTCTACCACCTTCTCGCCGTGGAAGCCAAAAATCTTCAAGCATCGACATATGATTTCTATCATCTCTTATTTCTCCAGTAGAAGCATCGTAAACCATTTTGTTACGATATCTATTCATTACGTCTTTTAGATATGCTTCTGCTTTAACCTTTGGAAGATTACCAACATCTATGTAAAAGATACGTCTTTCGGGAGCACGTGAAATACGATAGATTACAAGAGAATCTTCAATCATTCGTAATTGGTTTACAGGTTTGATTGCCTTATGCAGATAAGATAAAACTCGACCAGTATTCATTTCTAGTATACCAGAAGGAACATATGTAATAGAATCTACAGCTATCTTTACACCTTGGTTTGCACCAGTTCCAGTTATACCAGCACTTTGTATGCCCTTATCATTGTAAACAAAATAATCTGAAATCTTTATGATCATTTCAATGCCAGTTTTGGGATCAATTTCTTTTTTGTTTTCCCTAACTTTCTTAATTTTAGTCGATTCAATATAACGTAATTCAGATATACCTTTGCGTGGATTCTTAGTGTCAATAATTTTCTGATAATACAATCGACCGTCAACATACCAACGCCTGAAGATATCATGACCCTTTACGTTAAAGTCAAACAATCGAAGAACTTCTCCAAATTCATCTCTAATTTTACGTTTAATTTTGTCTGAAAATGGAACTCTGTCTAAAGAAATTTGTACAGGGATATCTTCCTGATTCGCAACAATACCTTCATTAACGATATCTTCAATCGCAGTATCACACTCCGACTGCATAGAAATATCTCTATATCTTTTGATGAGATCAATATCTGATTTTTCTCGGCCATCGGTATCTAATACTTGGCCAAAGAAACCGCCGCCAGCAACTTCAATAGAGCCATCATCAGGAGCGGGACTAGCAAAACTTTTTTCACTAGTCCCGAGCTCCTTCTGTGCCCTTTTTATACTAAAACCGAATAGTTCCGCCATACTTCAATCTCCTACCTTCTATTTAGTAGGTTAAAATTAGAAGTTTACACCGGAAGCTTCGAAGTGCTGATATCTCCAAGTAACCGAAAAAGTTTCTATCTCAGCAGCAGCGCCACTTGTCAACTCAATCGCATCAACTCCAGTTGGCCAGGCATTTTTGAAAATATAACTTTTCAAAACTACATCATCCCTATCCAAATGTTCTACTGTCAAATCTGTTTGATAATCAGAAGGAGCAACAACACCAGTATTATCGGCCAAATCATTAATGCCGTTCTGCCAACGTTCCATGGCAGTACGAATCATAAAGTCCGTATCATTGTAAAATGTAGTTGTCCAGGCATCTCCAAATTCACGATCTCCAGCAATGTAAATACTTCGTCCACGAAAAGGAACCGCGATTTCTGTTAAAGTTAAAGCAGGAAGACTAGCTGCAGTTACAAGATATGAAGTTCTACGAACATCTAGTCCAATTGCTATCCCAGGCGGTTCTGTGATTGTTACTCTATATTGGTTTGCTCTAGCACCACCACCTGTTAGATTTGCCTTAAAGTCATCTATGTTAGCCATTTTTTATTACCCCCATTGTCCAATGACTTCGCTAAATGCGACACCAGTTCGCACCGCAACAAAGTTTAGGGTAATGAAGTTAATGGATCGAGCAGGTTTAATGTAAATATCGCCAATAAACTCGTTACGATCAATAACCTCACCCGTATTGTTTGTTGAATCGCAGACTACCTTAAAGTCAAAGATTCCTCGTCTTCCTTGTACATCTCTCAAGAAAGGTTCAACCATGTTTCTAAATTGTGCTCTTGTAAACTCATCGTTGAATTCAAAGAGCATGTACTTAGAAGCAATAGAGATTGCTTTTTCAAGAACCAAGAACAATCTACGCACGTTAATACGATCAAATGCACTGGGCTTTGTCAGAGCAGTTTTATCACCAAAGAGAATTACACCTTGGCCTGGGAAGTTCGTAACAGGATTAACCCTTTTTCGATACAACTGATCTCTCTCACTATTCTTAGGATTGTAAGAAAGTTTAATTGCACCACGAACCGCGCCGCGATTATAACCAGCAGGGGAATACCAAGGATCGGCAACCTTATCTGCATTTGCACAAAGACCAGCAGTATCACCATTTAGTGGTACAAATCGATATACATCATTATATTTGTCGTACATGTATTTGTATCCACTGTCGTACACTATGTAAGAGGACGATGGGAGAAGATCAAACGCATCAACGACATTTGAGGTCTGCGTGATAGAAGAAGAAACTCCAACTGTTGCGGCACGATATGGTGAGATAAATCCTACGCAATCTTTACGTAATTCGCAAAGATCGGTAATCATTGTTCCGTGTGTGTCCATATTGGCAGCAGTATTTGCAACATGAGAACTTGGACCTGCAAGGACTAGGTTGATATCAATTGCTTCTGTATCAGCAAATATATCATATGCTTTTTTAAGTTCGCCATTAGTAACAGAATAATCGTCTGTTCCACCTGTCATATTAACTACAGTAATAGGAACAACAGCGGTATATGTGGTGGTTGTGTCTGTACCCCAGTTAGTACCAGCAGAGATATGATCACCCCAGTAAACATACTTTGATCCTCTAAAGATGACATCGACATAATAGTTACTAGAACCTTGGGCAGTTTTTGCAACAGGGCACTTTGAAACATTGGCCCATCTTTCTATAACTGAGTTTGTAGCCTGACCAGCAACATCATAATCATAACCAGAGATGTCACCAGTAGTATCATACAGAACAATATGCATTTCATCATTAGTACCGCGAGCGTTGTCTGTAGCCCACTGAGATGTGCCAGGAGCTCCATCGAACAAGTTATAGAATGCCCAACGTCTGCGAACATAACTGTTTACAGGTATTGCAGCTTTCAGTCCAGCACCGTTAGGATCACCCGACAAACGAATAGTTGCGATTTGATTTCCCGTATTAACGGCAGTTACCTGATACTCGTTTCCTTCATCACCAGCAATATGAGTTACAGAGGAATTAGTATCGGTTGAAGAGAAGGTAAGTAAATCACCTACGTTAATTGCATAACCAGATAAATCTATATTATCAAATGTTATGGATGTATCACCGACAGCAGAACTTCCGCCTTTTGTTTGGTTTTGATCTTGTAAATCCTGTTCATATGCTGTAGAAGAGGGACATACTTGGAGACCGATTGAGTTGCCCCATGTGCCGGCTGTTCTTGCATACCAATCGTTAGAAGTTACCTGACCATCGCCAGATTCTGACCAGTACGTATCAAGATAGTGATCATCATCACGAACCAGAACGCCAGATGCTTCACCAGCATTAAGATGCCCAGATGTTGGCCGAACAACTCTAAGCTGATCGGAATATTGTAGAAAGTTAGCTGCAGTAAACCACCATTCAAAATTACTTGTATTTGGTTTACCAAAGACTTCTAATAGGTCCAGCTCACTTCCTACCGTAGTTATACTTCCAGATGGTCCTCTTTCTGCAGGCAGGACAGTAGCACCAACCGTGGTGGCAACTGCCGGAATAATACCTGTAAGGTCAATCTCTCGTACATGTACGCCAGGAGAAGATAGAAAAGACATATTTTTACTCCTTATTTTCTTTAAGAATATCTTGTTGTTGTTATTCAAGAATATTTATAAAAAAAAGAATTGCAAAAAGGGAGTTTTATATGTGTTATAACATATAAATAAAATCATGGTAAATGAACATTATGAGAAGTATAAGGATACTATTAAGAAGGTAGCACGTAGAAACTATCGCAAACGTATAGTAATACTAAATGAATATCTAGGACAAAGACACTGTTCACACTGTGGAGAAGCTGAAACAGTATGTCTAAAGTTCTATCCTCACAACTCCGAAATCCGTAAATTAACTAAAAGAGTAGGAACTAGCGATGAGAGCAGACAAGAAATATTTAACCTTATAGGGGAATCTGTCATTGTGTGTTCTAATTGTTGGATAAAACTTGACAACGATCTAATTGAATTTATATAAAGGCTAGTTACCAATCGGTATCATAAGTTCGTACCATAGGACTCCATCTAGTTCCATATTCATCTACCATCTCGCCTATATTCTCATCTTCAAGTCCAGTAACAACAAAACCAAAGGGAGCCATGTCCTGTTCTAGTACGTCTTGTTGCTCTTTCATCATGGTTCGTCTAATATCCATGTCTGTTAATTCCTTGAAATAAGTCTGATCCGTACACCAAGCAAACATAAACATACATGCAACCAAATCATCATTACAACCGTCATCTGCTTGAAAAGAGCTGCCTTTGATAATAAATGTAGAAAGTTCACCAATACATTCCAAATCTGGAATATAAAGTTTGTCATCCTCAACTAACTGTTTCAGATTCGAACAACCAACTTTCTTTGTTGCCTTTGTGGTTCTTATACCCAACTGTGCCTTTCCACCGCTAAACCCCCCTCCAAGGACTTGGCCGGCGCGCCCACGCATACTTGCCATAACTAGGTTGTCATACTCCAAGTCAAACTGTAAAGTATTAGCGACCTGTTCACCAATATCATTTACCTCCACAAGAACAAATGCTTGATTATATGCTCGGGCAGTATCATAAATTTTACTAGGAAATACGAGGGGTTTTATATCGTTATCACGATATTTTGCAACGATCTTATAGGGTATTTGTGATATGTCAAATACAATAAAAGCAGAATAGTCTTTTTGTGTACCTCTTGCAACATCAACAGTCAACATATATGTTTTACCCTCTGCTGGATTTTCATATACATCTAGACCAGCATTAGATTTTAGTGGAGAACGATATGTCAATGTCCTAAGCTTTGCAGGGTTTATGAGTGTATCGATAGAACCAAGAAACTCGCACTCAAACTCTGTGTTAAACTGAGACTCTGAGGTATTCTTGATTGTCTCTTCTTTCCATGCCTGATCGCGTCCAGGCACTTCACTCCAATGAACTTCGATAGGAATATAGGAACTTCTTTTCTCTTCTGCATCTACCCACATTTTATAGAACATATTCATACCATGTGGTGTAGAAACAATCATTACCTTTGAGGTTTTGCCGGAGGAGATTGTGGGATAGACGGAGCTGAAGAATTGTTCAGCCACATTAGCGGGAACGTAAGCAAACTCATCAAGGAAAATAATATTATAAGAACCGCCACGCACCGCACTAGCAGAAGTAGAAGATGCCATAATACGAGAACCATTTTCAAGTTCTAAACTTCCTTTGTTCCATGACATTACTCCTTGTTGCAACCATTTGGGTAAATGTTCGTAAGCAAGTTGCAACCGCGAAAGTAAATCGCGGGCAACTGCGGCCTTATTTGCAAGTATAGCCACATTAACTGAAGCATTATATAATACATAATGTAGGAGATAGGCGATTATTATAGTAGATTTTCCCGATTGTCTAGGTAATTTGCAGATAGTAAAACGGTTATTATGAAACGTCCCTACCATATCTTTTTGAAAGTCATACATTTTAAAGGGGATAAGACCTTCATCTAGAGAAACAATTTTAACATATTCCTCTATAAAATATTGGGGATTCTCCATACATTTAGAATATTCTTCTAATTGTTCTTTTGTCCACTCTTGAGCAATATTTGTTTTTTTAAGATTAGGATTACCCAGATAAGTTCTTTCAGACATCTATCCATTCTCTGTTTTTTAAATGCCCCGCTTCAATATCATCTTTACTTTGTCCAAAATATTTTACTCCATAATGCTGCCTAACTAGTTGCTCATTAATCGTTGTGGGAATATTTTTACCTTCCCATTGAGTTGTTAGTACAAATTCTCCAAGAATACGTCCAAACTTTCCACGATCATCCAATCTGGTTCGTAGCGTTTGTTTAGAGCCTACAGGAAGATGATTTTCAACAAATTTTTTCGCAGCAAGTCCATACTTTTTTTCTTCCAAATCTCTCGTTCTGCTTTCTGGCGTATCAACTCCATATAATCGAATACGTTGTTTTTTAAGCCAAACATCAAAACCAAGATCAATATCTATATCTACAGTATCGCCATCAACCACTCTAACTATCCGACAACTATATTCGTACATTATTTTCCCTTTAACATTTTCTGCAATTCAGTAGTACTACCAACAAACAATGCATTGGTTACATTCTTCGGTGCGTTATTTGGCACCTCTTTTAACTTACGCATCTTCTCTTGTAGATCACCTAATTTTTCGGTAACTTCCGCGACTTGTTTGATAAGATTTCCAGCAACCTCATATGCTCTTGGATGCTCTCCTTCTTTTGCGAGTTCCAGTATTCCTTCAATCGCAGTTGAACCTTTCTCCACAAGATTGTAAAAGTTGTCTCTTTGGTATTTGTAGTCATTATCGATATCTTTCTCACTTGACAACTCATTTGATATTTCGATTATTTCATTTTCATCAGCTTCCCAAGGGATAGCCCCTGCAATTTCTAAATCTGAAGCCGAAGCGCCAGGGCCTTCGAATGGTACACCGAGCTCAAAACCAGATGGCCATTGATTTTTATCAACATCTATTACACCAAGTTCTTTATCTATTTTATTATTCATTTTTAATCTGTTCCAGTACTATCTGCTCGTTCATCTTCACCTGTTACTGGATTAAACACTGATGCATCTTGGTAGAATGAAGTTGTTTCATTAAATCCAAAATCATCATCGGCATCAGCTGATGTTGG
>Ga0310121_10002245_pt1 | contig 18610 bp, 17 predicted proteins | sample CB27_Tmax_986_MG_FD_203504 | JGI IMG/M metagenome (GOLD analysis project Ga0310121, IMG submission 203504) | Marine microbial communities from Western Arctic Ocean, Canada - CB27_Tmax_986 | ecosystem: Environmental > Aquatic > Marine > Oceanic | place: Canada: Western Arctic Ocean | collected...
GACGCCGGCAATAACGGTGTCCAAATTCAGGCTCACAAGGAGCCCATACCGGCGACTACGTCGGCGCCACGTGCTCAAGAAGGTCGTCGAGCAATTCTTCTACATCACCCATGAGGATCGAGGCCCGTCCGGCGATCAGCAGCGACGCCAGCCCGTGCAGGGCAAACCAGAACCGCCGGGCCGAGGCGCAGGCCTGCCGCTCGAGTTCCCGCCCGCAAAGACCCCGGCCTGACATTTGCAGCGTCACCTTGTCGAGCAGCCCCGCGAACCCGCCGCGAAGGATCACCTCGTCTTCCGGCGCCCCGGTCAGCGGCACATCAAACATCAGCTTGTACAGATTGGGATTGTCGATCGCGAAGTTCAGGTAGGCCATGGATCCGCCCCGCCATTTCAAAAGCGTCTCGAGCGTGCTGGCGGCCTCACAAGAGCCTTGCAGTATCTCGAAGCCACGGCGGGTCATCTGGCGATGCAGTTCGCCTGGCCGTCGATATAGGTGTACAACGTCATGGCGCCGACACCCAGCCGCGCAGCAACGCGGCGCATGGTCACGTCCTGCGGCCCCCGCCGACGCAACAGGTCCAGGGCGGTCTCGATGATCAATCGCTTTCGCGCATTGCCCTAGGCGTGCTGCCAGCGGCGCTTGAGCCTCGAGGGTGAGAGGGTCGTGTTGCTCGTCATGCTTTGATCGTTCGCGGTCGGCTTACCCGTATCAAGACGCACCCCCGCACTTGGCGCGAAAGTATCGTACAGCGTACGAATCGGCAAGCCGCCCCGCCGCCGGCCGCGGGGCCCTGATCCGCGATTTTGCAAGCATCACCGCATCCGAACCGATATAGGCGATGCCGGTTTCGGTGAGAGTGCGATATCCGCTTTCGCCGTGCGGGCGACATTGGGTCCAATAAATAAGCCCTGTTTTACGGAATCGAGCCATGACCACACAAAACGCCTCCCTCACGCTGGCCAACCGCCCCAAACCCGGCAGAAAATATTTTACTTTGGAAGAGGCAAACAAGGCGATCGGCTACGTCTCTCGAGTGGTGGGCGACATCACGGATCGCTATCACCGCGCGGTGGCGATCCGCCAGCAGATCGAGCAGGCCGGCCTCCAGGATCCACTTGACGAACTGCGCGATGCATACGAGGCGTTGATGGATCAGCTTAACGAATTCATTGATGAGTTGGCATTGGTCGGCGTGGAGTTGAAAGATTTTGAACGCGGCCTGATCGATTTCCCCTCGCTGCACGAAGGCCGCGAGGTATGCCTCTGCTGGCATCACGGTGAGCATCGTATCGAGGCGTGGCACGAAGTCGATGCCGGTTACGCCGGCCGTCAGGATCTATCGCTCCTGCACACACGTCAGTTGGCCTGAAGGCATTGCTGCAAATCACCAATCCGATCAACCACGCCCGTCGGTCCGTGCCGTGGCTCCCTGCGGCCGATACCACCGCCATAGCCGCAAAATCGTGACAATAATCACATACCCGGCGCGAACACTACCGATAATCGATCCGGAAATTTTACTTCGCTCGCTGCGCCGACGTCGATAAGGCACGTCCAATTCAAGCGTTCGCAGGCCGACCACCGCGGCCTTGTACTGCATCTCGACCGTCCAACCCCAGGTACGATCGGCCATCTGCAACCGTTGCAGACTCTCGTACCTCACCACGCGCATCGGCCCCAGGTCGGTGTAACGCCTACCGGTCAACACGCGGATCATCGCGCAGGCCAACCAGTTACCAAACCGCTGCGTAGCGTTGAGCGCACCGCCCTCGGCCAAGCGCAATCGCGAACCGATGACCAGGTCCGCCTCACCATCGATGATCGGCTGGCACAATCGCGGCAACTCAGCCGGGTCGTCCGACAGATCGGCATCGAGAAACGCGACCATGTCGGGCGCCAATTGGTCCGCGACCCACGCCAGCGCCGCCAGGCACGCACCGCCGTAGCCGGGTCGTGGCTCACCGACCACCACCGCACCGCGCTGTCGGACACAACCGGCCGTGGCATCAGTCGACCCGTTGTCAGCCACGACAACGTGCCGAAAGAACCCGCGGTCCAACGCATCGAACAGTGGTCCGATATTCGCCTGCTCGTCACGCGCCGGGATGACCAGATCCACCACCGCACCACTGGACGCCGCGTAGCTATCATGCATGGACAAAGGATATCTCCTTCAACACAATCAACTAGACCCAGTTTACCTTCGGCCGCCACCGCGTCGATAAAAAACTCAGAAACCACCCGATCAGGCACCACGATGCACATCCGTGAGATATTCCGTCAGCATGGCACGACGTTCTCCTTCGAGTTCTTTCCGCCCAAGACACCTGCCGCCGCTGATCACCTGTTTCAGAGCATCACGCAACTTCAGGAACTCAAGCCCTCGTTCGTCTCGGTCACCTACGGCGCCGGCGGGTCGACCCGCGAACTGACACACGACCTGGTCGTCCGCATTCACAAGACTACCGAACTCGAAACCGTGCCACACCTTACCTGCGTCTGCCACCAACAGGACGAGATCCGCCAGATCCTCGAACGGTACACGCAGGCTGGCGTAAGCAACATCCTGGCACTGGGCGGCGACCCCCCACGCGATCGGCCCGGTTATGACCGTTCACACGATGCGTTTGGCCATGCAGATGAGCTTGTGCGGTTCATCCGGCAATTTGGCCAGGCCGGATCGGGGCGCCATGAGTTCGGCATCGGCGTGGCCGGCTTTCCTGAGGGCCATCCGGCCACGCCCAACCGGCTCAAAGCGATGGATTACCTCAAAGCCAAGGTCGATGCCGGCGCCGATTACATCTGCACGCAACTGTTTTTCGATAATCGCGACTTCTATGACTTCTGCCAGCGATGCGAGTTGGCCGGCATTTCCGTGCCCATCGTGGCAGGCATCATGCCGGTGACGTCGATCGGTGGGATGAAGCGCATGGCCGAGTTGGCCGCCGGCGCCCGCTTCCCGGCCCCGCTGCTGCGTGCAATCAAACGCGCTGGTGACGATCCCGACGCCATTGCACGTGTCGGCATCCACTGGGCCACCGAGCAATGCCGCGATCTGATCGACCATCGCGTCGCCGGCATTCATTTCTACACGCTCAACCGCTCCAATGCCACGCGGCAGATCTACCATAACCTTGGCGTGCGGGACAGCCTGGCGTTGCGGTAATCACCACGTACCGATGTTCTGGCTTTTTCCGAGCGTCGAATGTAACATGGGCACCCGCAAAACTCCGTGTCTGGACCCCATGCGGCACATCGGGCAGCTTCGTGGGATGTGAAATTCGACCGCCCGACAATAGACCGGTGTGGCACCTGCCCCCACCGCCTGCGCGGTGAGTTGCTTGGGTCATGCACGGTCGATCAGACACGGAGTACAACATGCCTGGCACCATCACCCCCCTGCCCGTCCTGCTCGACGAAGAGGACCGCAAGGTCTACGAGAAACTCGAACCACCTAAATCGATCGTGGTGCGCTATGGCTACCAGAAAATGCTAGCCGAACTGCCCTACGACGGACCCGATCGGCCGGGGTGCGGTTCCAAGATCGTCGGGCAAACCAGTCGCGGCATCGAACTGTGCGAGATGGTCACCACCAGCTGCGCCAACAGCGGCTGTGGGAGCAGTGTCTCGCGTAAACAGATGCTCGAATACATCGACAACTCCGGCGGCAAGGATTTTCCGTTCTCGACGCAGGGCAAGGCCCTACGCGTCGCGACGACCGAGGACGTCCACGAGCAGGACCTGCTCGACAACCGCAAGCCGGAGATGATTAAGTTTACCAAATCGCTGATCGCAGAAATGGACCTGTCCATGCGCCTGGTCGACATCGAGCTGTTGCTCGGGGGCGAGCGGATTATTTTTTATTACACGTCGGAGCATTGGGTGGATTTTCGCGAACTGGTGCGCCGCCTGGCCAGCGAGTACCAGACGCGCATCGAGCTTCACCAGGTCAATGCCCGCGAGGAAGCCCGGCTCGTCGCCGATTATGAGCGATGCGGCCAGCGCTGTTGCTGCAAGCAATTCCTGAAGGTACTCAAGCCCGTGTCGATGCGATCGGCGAAAGTGCAGAAGGCAACGCTGGACCCTACCAAGATTTCCGGCCGTTGCGGTCGGCTGATGTGCTGCCTGCGCTACGAGGACGAAACCTACGAAACACTGCGCAAGAAACTGCCGCATCGCCAGTCACGGGTGACGACCGACGATGGACTCGGCACGGTCATCGATTCGCAGATCCTGACACAACTGATCTTGGTGAAGCTCGATCAGTTGCCGACGCCGGCAGCTTATCCACTGGAAAACATCCGGGTGCTGAGCAAGGAAGAAAATCAGAAGCTGACCGCGGAGATCGAGGCGGCTGCGTTGCGCCAGTCACCGCGGCGGACAAGGCCCGCAGAGCCCAGAGGCAGACCGGAACGAGAGCAGACCAACCCGGTTGCCGAGCAACCGCAACCGCAACCGCCCGAGGACGCCGCCAAGCACACCAAGGAGTCCGCCGAGGGCCAGCCAAAGTCAAACCCACCTCGAAAACGACGACGACGCAAGCGCCGCGGCGGCGGGCAAACCGGCTGACGGATCGCTAGAATAGTTGCGTGTATCGGTCACGTGGGGCCACATTGGATGGACGAGTTGCGTGTCATGGTCGTTGGACTCGGCCTAAATCGGTTGTGCGTTGGCAGGTACGGAACCTGAGTATCGAACTCGACCTGACCATGGCCGTCGGTGTTTCCGATCCCACGGACATGATCGAGTTGGACGGACCGGTCCCGCTGAATCTGACGATCCCAGGCTCAATCCCGGATGATTCGGCGACCGTCGCAGCATTGCTCAATCACGTCCGACTGGTTCACGAAGCGACACCGGGCCTGCGCACCCCGCTGGACATGCCTCCTGCCGGTTGCCGCGGACTCGATGCCTGGCCGCACCGCCTCATGCTCGCAGATTACTGATCGCGCCATTGTCGTGAATCAGGCACATCCAGCCAGACACCACCCTGCCCGATCGACTGCTGGCTGATCAGCCCCGGCAGCGTCATGTCCATGGCGCGATCAACGTCGATCGGATTGGGCTTTTGGCCGAGCAAAACCTCGATAAAGTCGATGGCGACGAAGTAGTCGCCGCCCCAGTGGCCGTAGTCGTCGATGTCGGCGGGCGGATTTTTCCACTCGTCCGGCGTAAACTCTTGCTCGTAATCTTCGAGCCGACTCCACGACCCGCCCGCGCCGGCATTTCGCAGCCAGACTCGGTTCGGCTCGCCCCGCGCTCTGGCCGACTCGTAGCAACCGTCCGTGCCCTGCAGCGCATAGTTGGTCGCCGCCGCAGGTCGATCCGAGAGCATATCGAGGCGGATCTTGGCCAGCCCGCCGCCGCTGAGCCGGCAGAGCATCAGCACCGTGTCCTCGATCTCGAACGGGTCGCCCTGCGCATCGCGATAGTGATGGCCGCTGCCGACGCAACTGACGGCCGTAACACGCTGAAGCGCCAGCCATTGAAGGATCGGCCCGAGACTGTGCGTGCCGTAGGTGCAGCCATTGACGCCCGTCTGCCAACTCCGGCGCCACGGGGTGGCCTGGTTCTTACCCTTGAGTTCGTGCAGATACTCGCCCTCGGCGAAATAGATATCGCCGAACAAACCCGCCTTGACCAGTGCACCGAGGAAAAGGTTCTCGCGCCCGTAGCAATAGTTTTCCGCCAGCATGTAGGAGGCCTGGCTGCCGCGGGCGGCGGCGGCGAGCCGGCGCGCCTCGTCAAGATTCACCGCGGCGGTCACCTCGGACAGGACGGCAATATCACGCCGAAGCGCCCCGATCGCCTGCGGCGCGTGAAACTGCATCGGCGTGGCAACGACGACAGCGTCAAGGCTGGCTTCGTCGAGCATCTTGTCGTAATCATGGTAAACCATGGCGCCAAAGGACGCGGCCAGTTCTTGCGCCTTGTCGGGCAATACGTCACACACCGCCGCGACCATCGTAGCCGGGTGACGGGCAAATGTGCCGGTAAACGCGTGCGCACGCCGCGCTCCGGCGAATCCTATGCGAAGTTGGCGATCGATAATACGGCCTTCCTCTTGTTGCATGACAGGGCCGGGTTGTCCGCCGGCTCCTTGCCGCCGTCGTCCGAGTGATAAAAGACCATGCACCTGCCCTTGCAGCCCCCACCGTCCTCCAAGTAGTTACAGATGCCAAATGAAGCGTGAAACAGGCGCCCGTCGTCGAGCTGCGCGAAGCTCGAGGTGTGGCTCAACGGCGCCGCCAGCGTCGCAATCACCAGGTCCGGCAATGTCATGGGTACATTGCTCATCGTTCACGGATCCTTTGTCCGTTGAATTGTCACCTAAATGTTCACGCTCGACTCGAAGAGGAGTGAGCCCGAAGCGATCACCTTCGGCCCGCTGCTAAACGAGATCTGCGAGTTTCCCGTTGGCGGCGCACCGGGCGGGGCATTTTATTGTTCATCGGCCGGGCCTGCCATGTCTTCGTCCGCGAAGCTTGCGCAGCATCTGGCGTGTTTCACGATCCACGTCGCCGGCGACGTTCGCCGGCGGCAGTATATACAAGCCGAACACGAAAACCATCTGCAATGGCCGCCGTGCCCGCGACGCGGTCAGCAGCACCCGCCCAAGATGAAACGGCACGTCGATCTTCGGCCGCCTGGCCGGCATGGCCGTCTGCGCGCCTTTATCATCAGATGTGCTGAAACCCGGTGACGAACCAGAATCATTTCCATTCGTGTCCGCCGATCCGACAGGCTTCGCCGTGGGTTCGCCTTCGGTGCTCTCTTCTTGTGATCCGTCCCCCGGGGGCGGGGGAAGTTCCAGGCCGATCAATACAAGCCGGTCCGCGCGCAACTCGGCAGTCAGTTTCAATGACTCGAAAACCACGCCATCGAGAACAGTCTCCATCGGCGATCGCGGCGTAAGTCTGCGCTTGCGCAGGTGATGCTGTGGAACGATATCGAGCATGGCACGATCGTTTTCATCGTGGCGCAGCTTCACGAGAAAGCGTACACGCCCACCGTTGAGCACAACCCGCCTGGGTACGTCGGACTGATCGACCAGTTCGATCGCGGCCGGACCGCCCAGCGGCGGAGCCGTGTATAGAGGCGAATGGTATTTCGACATGGTGAAGTAACCGGTTTCCACGCCGGTGTAGCCGACCATCGCTTCCTGCATGGCCTTGACTTGCTCGGCCTTCATCACGCCGACGCGCATGCCGTTGGCACGCCACAGCGCAACCTTTTCGTCAGCCAGCGGGTCCGTGCTCGTCAGCGCCCACAACTCCTCGAGGCGCGTCGCCAGTGGCAGTGTGATGCGTTGATAGGCGGCCAGCGGTAGCGGTTGAGGCCGTGCGGGGTACGGATCGTCGATCTGCCCGCCGCGCGGGCGCAACTCGCCGATACGCGGCAGATTCCCGCCGCCGCGATCACCACCGCCATCGGACGTACATGAGCCGGCAAACAGGGCGATCGACACGCTCACCGCACCGGCGAAGCTGTGCCAGAACCCGTTGGTCATGACGCGATGATCTCCTCGAGCGTGTCGAGCCCCTCGTCGAGTTGCTGGCGGCTGATCACCAGCGGCGGCGCCAACCGCAACACGGTATCCTGCGTCACGTTGATCATGATGTTTCGTTGCAGGCACTTGTCGACGATCGGTCTGCCCGGCTCGGTCAACTCGACGCCGATGAACAGGCCCTTGCCGCGTACTTCTTTGATCTTGTCGCAGCGACCGGCCAGGTCGCGCAAACGCCGCACGGCATGATCGCCCAGTTCTGCGGCCCGCTCGACAAGCCGGTCACGTTCGAGCACGTCGAACACCGCAGCGGCGGCGGCCATCGACAGGCAGTTGCCGCCCAGCGTCGTCGCGTGCGCCACGCCACCGTGCTTCTGCCAGTCGAACAACTCGGCAACGTGCGGCTTGGCACACATCACGGCGACGGGCAAACCACCGCCGACGCCCTTGGCCAGCGTCATGATATCCGGCTCACCACCGCCCCCGGAAGTGGAAGAAGTAGAGCCGCCCATCCAATGCTGATAGGCGAAGTATCGCCCGGTTCGCCCGCAACCGGTCCAAACCTCATCGCAGATCAGCAGCATGTCGTGGGCATCACACAACCGGCGCAGCGAGGGCAGATAATCGTCGGCCGGCACCTTGACCCCACCTTCGCCCTGAATAGGCTCGACGATGATCGCAACCGTTTCGTCGTCCACGGCATTGTCCATCGCAGCCACATCGTTGAACGGCACGTGACCGAATCCGGTCGGCAACGGCTCATACCCGGCGCTGACCTTCGGTTGGCCCGTCGCGGCCATGGCGCCGAACGATCTGCCGTGAAAACTGTCGTCCGTGGCGATGATCTTGTACCGTCCGCCCTTCTCCGTGTCGGCCTTGCCCGGCCGCACCTTGCCGTAGAGCCTCGCGAGTTTGAATGCCGCTTCGTTCGCATCAGCACCGCTGTGGCAGAAAAATGAGCGACCGGCAAACCCGTGCTTCGAGATTGCCTCCGCCGCCCGCGTTTGCGGCTCGCTGTGAAACAGGTTGCCCGGATGCCAAAGGTTGCTCGCCTGCTCAGTCACGGCCCGCACCAGATCCGGATGGCAATGACCGAGCAAACCTGCACCGAACCCCGCGAACAGGTCGAGATATCGCTTACCCTCGAAATCGTACAGATTACAACCTTCGCCCCGCTCGATCGCGACAGGGTATCGGCCGTAGTTGATCGACATGTAACGATCACGCCGATCGATCACGGCCTGCGAGCGTGTTCGCGCCTGGGCGGCGACTTCATTCATGGCTTACTCCGAAAATCGTGGTCACTGCTTGCCGCCTGCTACTGGTTCGTCTGCTGCGCGATCATGACCGCACCTGTGAAAGAAGCCCATACGGACCCGGTCGGCGAAATACCAGCCCGTGCCCTGTATTTGAGCACCGCCAAAGCTGTTAAAGTTTATGATGTGTGCGTGCCAATCGAAAGTCAACTAGGTCACAGGACGTCTAGGCCAACAAACAGATGAAGCGTACGCACGTGATCCTCGACGGGTTGCAGGACAAGGATTTGGCGCAGGGATTGTCGGCTCGTTGGGCAGCGGCCGGCTTTGATAACGCGGTGGACCTTGCCGGCCAATGCGCTTGGCTGGCACCGCGCGACGACGGCGATGGCGCGGCAATTGACGAAACACAGATCAATCACGCTGCCGCGATTGCGCGGGCGTACGGCCTGGAAATATGCGACCGGGTGGGCAAATCATTCGAGGCGGAAAATGACCTCAACGCCTTGCGGGGGCGGATGGTTTATGAATACAAATCCCGGCTGGCCACGGCGATGATGTTCGGGCTGCCGGCGTTGGTGTTGCACTATATCGGGCCGACACTGGCCGGCGGTCGCGGTGGGCCGGCGGACATGATCTACCCATGGCTGTTCGAACTATTGCTGGTCGGTTGGGTCTGTCTCGCCGCGGGCTGGCCCATTCTGTGGCAGGCGGCACTGGCGGCGGCACACCTACGGGCAACGGTTGACCTCCTGACCGCATCGATCATCACGATCGCCTTTACATGGTCGGCGATCGGCGTGGTGAGTTTGCTGTGGGCGGCGGACCCGTGGTTCACACCCGAACCGGGCCGAGGCCCGATGTTTTACGCGGCCGACTTGGCGGTGATCCTGGCGGTATCGCAGCGGTGGCTTGCCCATCGCGCCGCGGCACAGATCAGCGGCCGGGCCATGCTGATGATCCCGCGGCACTCACGCACCGTCTGCGTTTGGCTGTGCGTGTCGATTGTGGTCGCGATCGCGGTCGGTTGGGAATCAGGGCTCGCCGTCGCGCTGATCTTTCCGCCGATGATCGGACTAGGCGCAATCAACCGGATGAGTCCGGGCGCAACGATGTTGCTGCCGGTGTGCGCGTTTGCGATTCTGCTGCTGATTGGGCCGCGTGCCATGTCGCTGCCGGTCGAGGGTATCCGCGTGGAAATAGGCGCTGGTTTTGCACTGATGATGACGATCATGTTTGCGATGGGGTGGTCGCAGCTTACCCCGTTGACCGATACGGGTTGATCCGAAGCACATTCATGAAAAACAAGAACCCTCGGCAACACACGCTGCCGAGGGTTCAGTTGTTTGTCACGGGGACTTATAAAATGCCCGACGCGCCCGGCGTGGTCAGATCCTTGACCGGCCGCACGCATCGTGCCGCGATTAAACCATATCCTTGACGACCTTGAGGGGTCGAATCCTGACCGTTTTGCTCGCCGGCTTAGCCGGACCCCATTTGGTCTCGCCGGTGAAGGGATTTCGTCGTTCGCCAGCCGGTACGCGTGCTTTGGACCGCACGACCATTTTGCACAAGCCCGGCAGGTTGAACGAGCCGTTGCTGCGCAGACTCTTTTTGATGATCGGTTGCAACTCGTTAAACACCGCAGCCACGTCACGGCGTGGCAGCTCAGTCTTGTCTGCTATGGCCGCGAATATTTCACTCTTGGTCGGCGGTTTCTTGGCAGTCGCCGCTGCTTTTTTCGATGTGGACTTCTTTTGCTTCTTTGCCATAGCGTGCTCTCCTTGCCTGTGAGCGATGAGTTCCTGATCCGTGACGGGCGGATAATAACGCAAAATCTGCTTGTGTTAAGGGGATTGGGGTGATTTTTTTCAATTTCCCTTTTATTTTTTGGGAAAACGCTAGGTGCTGGTACCGCGGCGCCGGGTCGAAATACCCGGCCTCGGGCTTCCGCGTTGCCATTTTGGCAGCAGAAGAATGCCGCGGCGCAGCGGTGGCAGGACGACGACGGTAAAATGGCGCGTCAACGCACCGAGGGCCTGACCGGTCTGGCATCGCCCTTGCGTCTTGAACCAGTGTGTTTCGGTCTGTCCAATAGACTGCGAATCAACGATAAACACCGAATCTCATTGAGGTAAGCAAACATGGCCAAGACCATCGGAATTGATCTGGGAACCACCAATTCGGTCGTCGCGGTGATGGAAGCCGACGAACCAAAGGTGCTGATTAACAGCTCCGGAAACCGCGTGACGCCGTCCATTGTCGCCTTCACTGACAAGGGCGAGCGGCTGGTGGGCCAACCGGCCAAGCACCAGCAGGTGACCAACCCGAAGAACACCGTCTACTCGATCAAGCGGTTCATGGGCCGACGTCACAACGAGGTCGAGCACGAGGAAAAAATGGTGCCCTACGAAGCCGTCGGCGGCCCCGACGAGTTGCTCAAGGTCTCGGCCCATGACAAGGAGTACACCCCGCAGGAGATCAGCGCCATGGTCCTCCAGGACCTTAAAAAGACAGCCGAGGACTACTTGGGCGAAAAGGTCGAGAAAGCGGTCATCACCGTCCCGGCGTACTTCAATGACTCGCAACGAACCGCGACCAAGGAGGCGGGTGAGATCGCCGGCCTCGAGGTAGAACGCATCATCAACGAGCCTACCGCCGCGGCGCTGGCCTACGGGCTCGATAAAAAGAAAGAAGAGAAAATAGCCGTCTTTGACCTCGGCGGCGGCACGTTCGACATATCGATCCTCGACATCGGCGAGGCCGACGGCACCAGCGTCTTCGAGGTGCTGTCGACCAACGGAGACACGCACCTAGGCGGTGACGATTGGGACCAGAAGATGATCGACCACCTTGCCGACCAGTTCAAAAAACAGGAAGGCATTGATCTGCGCCAAGACGCGATGGCCCTGCAACGGCTCAAAGAGGCGGCCGAGAAGGCCAAGTGCGAACTATCCACCATGCAGGAGACAACGGTAAACCTGCCGTTTATCACCGCCACGCAAGACGGGCCCAAGCACATGCAGATATCGCTGACCCGCGCCAAGTTCGAGCAGATTTGCGCCCCGCTTTTCGAGCGTGTCAAGGGTCCGTGCATCACGGCACTGAAGGATGCCAAGCTCTCGCCGGGTGACATTGACGAGGTGATCATCGTCGGCGGCTCAACGCGCATCCCCAAGGTGCAACAAATCTGCACGGAGATTTTCGGCAAGGAGCCGAACAAGAGCATCAACCCGGACGAGGTCGTCGCCGTCGGCGCGGCCATTCAGGCCAGTGTGCTCGACGGCGACACGAAGGACGTCCTGCTGCTCGACGTGACACCTCTGTCACTGGGCATCGAGACGCTCGGATCGGTGATGACGACCCTCATCGAGAAGAACACGACCATCCCGACGAGCAAGCAGGAGGTCTTCTCCACCGCCGCGGACAATCAGACGGAGGTGACCATCCAGATATTGCAGGGTGAGCGCGAGTTTGCCAATGACAACCGCACACTTGGCAGCTTCAACCTGACGGGCATCGCCCCGGCACTGCGTGGAACGCCGCAGATCGAGGTCGAGTTTGCTATCGACGCCAACGGCATCCTCAACGTCACCGCCACCGACAAGGCCACGGGCAAGAGCCAGAACATCGAGATCAAGGGGTCGTCGGGCCTGTCGGAGCAGGAGATTGAGCAGATGAAGAAGGATGCCGAGGAGCACGCCGAGGACGACCGTAATCGGCGCGGCCTCGTCGATGCGCGCAACCAGGCCGAGCACACCGTTCACGAAATCAGCAAGCAACTCGAGGAGCATGGCGAAAAAGTGTCGTCGGACATCCGCGGTAAGATCGAGTCAGCCATCAACGACGTCGAGGATAAGGTCAAGGGCGAAAACGCCGATGCGATACAACGCAGCGTCGAGGCGTTGCTGACCGCTACGCAGGAACTGGGCAAAGCCGTGTACGAAACGATGGACGCCGAGCAAGCCGGCCAGGCGGCGGGCAACGCCGACGACGCTGCTGGGCAAGCCGGCGACGGCGGAACTGCAAGCAGCGAAAAATCCGGAAGTGATGATGTCATCGACGCCGAGTACGAGGTGAAGGAATAACCGCAGTCGAGATCAACACTCATGCGATGCAGACCACAGGCCCACGACCGCCGCGTCGCGGGCTTTGTCTTTGGTGGTGATGCAGAGTGTAACACGCGTCAGAAGGCAAATTTGTTGACCAAGCGCTGACATGTCCTGTACAACGCGATCCGCCCACACAACACCGGGTTGTCGACCGCCCATCCCGGGGCTGCTAAATGCTCCATTCACGTGCAACAATTCGGCTGATCAGCCACTTGCCTTTCTCATTTCGGCGGACCGAGATGTGCATTTCATCTCCTTGAGGGTCGCCGTAGGTCACCCAGACGGCGCCAGAGGCAGCGCGGGCAGCAAGTCGATCATCAAGTTTCGGCTCCAGACCTCTGAAGAAACCTTCGATGGGTGTCCGACCGCCCCCAACGTAGCGGATCCGATGCTGAGCTGTGGGCGTGAAACACCTCAAGGCACTCTGGTAGTTCCCGTGGGTAATATGGCGGTGTAGTTTGTCCAGCACGCCAACCGCCGCATCGATGTCTTGGTTGACCCGATCCGAGCTACACCCATCGGCGCCAAGCACCAGCAAGCAGGCGGCGGACCCGATGGTACACCACCATATCCAACGCAATGTCATGATCCGGGCCATGCCAACGGATAATATCGACAGTTTCTTGAGAGCCACTTGAGGGACTGGTCTGCTCAGTGGGCGCGAAGATGATTACAACGATGCACCCAGTTTGTAGATCTCAGGGGCATCCAGCACGCGGTCATTGGCCTGAAAGAGGCTGCGAATGGCGGCCTTGTGAATCTTCATCTTCGTACCGCCCACGCCGATCGCGCCATATACCTTGATGGACCCGAGATCGACACCCTTGTCCACCACCTTGACGCCTTCAATGCCCAGGGGCGGCACTGCATTAAGGTCAATGGCAACCCGGATCGACTTCGCAGCCTGCAAAGCCGCACCGGGTAGCAACTCGACACCCGCGGCACCGGCGCAAATGACCAGATCAGCACCGCTGAGTGCGTCGGCAAGCGCCGCGTTGTCGCCTGTCGTGCACGGGCTGATCCGAGCGGTCCCAACCGCCTCTTTGACCGCGGCAGCGACCTCGGCGGCCCGCTGATACGACCGGCTGGCCAGGCGTACCACGGCACCTTGCTCAACCAGCAGGCGTGCCGCACGCTGACCGACCGGCCCCGTGCCCGCCATGACCAGGGCCGTGATTGACCCGAGGTCCAGGTGCTTGCCGGCCGCGAGCACGGCGGCAGCAGCCGTCGTGTTCGAGCCGTTGGCGTCCATCATCACTGACACGGAAAACGGCCCGATGAACGACGACGTGACCCGCTTGAGCATCTGCTCCCCGATCGACACGTCGGTGCCACCAATGAACACCGCCGTGTGGTGCAGATCGCCCGGTCCACGCGTGAAAATCGCACCGTGCACCAACGCTTCGACCTGATCGAGTGTGACCCGGCTGTAGGAGCACAGCACGTCGACACCGGCGTCTACCGCCACCACTGCGTCAAAACTGCTCGGCTGGGTGTCGGCATCGAGTTGCAACAGAATATTGCGATGCGAAGACTCAGCCGTCATGATCCGCAAATCCTCCGCCCCAGTTGATCAACCAGTTCGGCAAGCGGCACGGGCTCGAAACGATCAGGCACGTCGACTCGCTTGCCTTGCGCCATATTCTTTTCAACACGCTGGCATGCGCCAACCACGGTCGAGTGGTTCGACCGGCCCATCGCCGCGGCGATCTCTGGATAGCTCATCGGCGTCAGCTTGCGCACGAGGTAGACGGCCAGAGCCCGCGCCTCCACGATACGCCGACTGCGTGACTGGCCCAGTAACTCGCTGCGCTCGACGCACTGATGCGAGGCGACGGTATCTACAATCGCATCAAACCCGACCATCTTGCGCGGCCGCTCGGCCCGCTCAGCTTCGATGAGCCGCCTGAGCACGGCGTGCCCGACGCAGTCGCCCGAGACCGCCGCCGTGCCTCCCCGGCGCTCGATGGCCAGGCGTAACAACGCGTGCAATTTGGTCAGCGTACCCTCCATCTCACGTACCGACCCCTGGCAGCGGGCGGCCAGCACCTCAATGACGCTGTCAATCACGGACAGCCCGCGCCGCTGCGCCAAGGCACGGATGATCTTGATACGTGTCGCGGTGTCGGGGTGATGAACATGGACCACCATGCCCCGCATGCAACGACTGACCAGTCCCTTGTTGAATTGGCGGATCAGCTTCGGGTGGCTGTCACTGGCCATCGCAACGCGGGCGCCGCCCATATCCATCTCGTCGAAGCTGTACATGAACTCCTGCTGCGTCGCGGTCTTGCCGGCCAGGAAGTGTACATCGTCGATCGCCAGCAGATCGAGCCGTCGGATTCTGCGTCGAAATGGGTCAACTCGCCGATCACGTATGGCGGCAAGAAACTCGTTGGTAAACTGCTCGGCCGTCGTGTATCGCACACGCGCGGCGGGTTGGTTGTGGATCGCCTGCCGGCATATGCCCTGCAACAGGTGCGTTTTGCCCAATCCACAACCACCGTGAATAAAAAGCGTGTTCGTCGGGCCGGCTTCGAGCTGCGAGAAACTATGTGCGGCAGCAAAGGCCAACTCGTTGCTCGGCCCGACGACGAAATCGTCAAGGCAGTGGCGCAACCGAGCAACCCCGTCACCGGGGGATCGAGCCGCCTGATGGTCGCCACCGGTGGACTTGGCCGCCTCTGCGGCCTGAACATCGTGCGCCGCCGACGCCTTCTTGGCACTGGTGAATGACTGCTCATCCACGCGTACGTTCAAGGCCACGCCCTGGCCGATTTCATGCTCGGCCGCGTCCAGCAGCTGCCGCTGAAAGTTCTTGTCGATCCAGTCGGCGACAAATCGATTGGGCACGGTGACATCCAACCGCCGCCGCCGATCATCGAAATCCAGTCGCGCCGAACCATCAAACCACATGTTGTAGCGTTGAGAACCAACGGATTGTGCCAGGCGATCCGAGATGCGCGTAACTACACCGCCTTGAGAAGTAAAACTGCTCACGTTCACTGCTTTACCTTGTATTTGCTGCACAGCACGCAGCGTTTTATTTTTTTCGCGCTAGGCGTAAAAACCGGCGCAACCAATGTTTGTTACCGCTGGATCCATCCACGATCGGTGTGCAAGAACGACCGGCCCCATCCACTCAGGTCAGCTTCGTGGTCCGCGTCACTTTTTTCCTGCCGCAACGAGCGACACTCCGTTGTCGCCGCAGTCAAGATTAAAGATACAAGCCGGACAACTCAACCCTCTTTTTCGGCTCCGCTGCGCAATTTGTACCTGATGGCTGATAAAACAAGCGTTTGGGTGAACAAAAAAAATTTTCCACCGCCATATCAACCGAATCAGGAAATTATGTGGAAAACAATTCCGAGGTGAAAAAAAAGAATGTCGCAAGGGCCCATGTCATCCCCAAGCAGCTCGTTTACCGTAAAATCTGGTGCCTACGCGGATGAATCGCCGTCATCCCAGCCTGCGTGCTGAACCATCTGCACACAAGCGGCAGCCTTGCCGCCGTCGAACATGCTGCGCTCAAATGCCAGTGAAAACGCCAGTCGGTAGCTGGCCGGTATATAACACATGCAGCAGGTTTTCGTGGGACCCGCTCGAGTAGGATCCAGATGGAGAAGATCCCGAGCGACCAGAGTGGACCCGTATCCACCGTCCTGATGCCGAGGCCTTCCATGCGATCCCCAGCCGCGATGACCAGGCCGTCGTGCTTATAACCCGGAGGTCGTGTGGACGGGTACTCGCAACGTGTGATTCAGCCTGCACTGTCTTGACCATTGCCCGTCTGGGCGTGCAAACACCACGAATCTACTCGTTGCGCAAATTCTCCGGGCCTTTGGTGTAACGCCCCTATTGCAAGAACTTCCACCTGCATTGTGCCGATTGTAGTCCCGGCGCGGTTATCGCTATCCTACGTATGGCCATTACGAGGCCGATTGATGGAATTGACCATGACCACGGCAGCGCGGGCACAAGACGACCTTGCAACCGGCCTGCTGGCCGAGATCGGAGACGGCACGATCGTGCTGGGGCTGCGTGGTACGGCTTATCGGCTGCAGTTGGCAGTGTCGGGGCCGGTCACGGCAGAGGTCAATAAACCCATCACCGGCAGGATCACCGTGCAGGCGAGGCGTGTGGACGCCGTAGGCCGGGGCGGAAGATATATCGAACCGATTTACGGGCGTCCCCGGCGCTTGCAGGGCACGGTGATTGATACCGACGCTGCGGCCAACTCTATCACCGTCCGTTGCGGCGGCATCCCGTTTGTCTGCCGGCTCATGCCAAACCAGAAGGCCGGCCAATTCCGCGTCGGCCAGATGGTCGGCTTCGACGCCGAGCCCGGTGCCGAGTTCAAGATCACCGCACCGGCCTAACTCTGGCCCCCGGTCTCAGGGCCACGGATTCTCAACCATGGACTGCCTTAGACACATCCTCGTCACCGGCGGAGCCGGGTTCCTCGGCTCGCACCTGTGCGAAAGGCTGGTCGAGCGGGGTCACGACGTACTTTGCCTCGATAACTTTTTCACCAGCCAACGCGTCAACATCCGCCATCTGCTGGACAAGCCGAACTTCGAGTTGATCCGCCACGACGTGACGCTGCCCATCTGGCTGGAGATTGACGAGATCTATAATCTCGCGTGCCCCGCTTCACCCGTGCACTACCAGTACAACCCGATCAAGACGATGAAAACTTCAGTGGTCGGCGCGATCAACATGCTCGGGCTGGCCAAACGTACCGGCGCGAAAATCCTCCAAGCGTCGACCAGCGAGGTGTACGGCGACCCGTCGCCCGAGGCCCATCCGCAACCAGAATCATACCGTGGCAATGTCAACCCGATTGGCGTGCGTGCCTGCTACGACGAGGGCAAACGATGCGCCGAGGCACTGTTTTTTGACTATCACCGCTCCAATCATGTCAACATCCGCGTGATCCGCATCTTCAACACCTACGGGCCGCGAATGCACCCTTACGATGGGCGTGTGGTCTCGAACTTCATCATCCAGGCGCTGGCGAACAACGACATCACCATCTACGGTGACGGGGCGCAGACGCGATCATTCTGCTATGTGGACGATCTGATCAACGGCATCGAGGCAATGATGAATGGACCGGATGATTTCACCGGCCCGGTCAACCTGGGCAACCCCGGCGAGTTTACGATCAAGCAACTGGCCGAGATCGTCATCGAGTTGACCGCGTCGGCCAGCAAGATCAAGCACCTGCCGCTGCCCAAAGACGACCCGACGCAGCGCCGCCCGGACATCACCCTGGCCAGGGAAAATCTCGGTTGGCAGCCGACCATCGAGTTGCGAGATGGGCTGGCCCGGACGATTGAATACTTCCGCCAACTCGACCTGCGCCGCTTCCGCCCCCCCACCGCACACACGGCGCACAAATCGTCGGGCATGTAGACACATCAGGCGTAGAGCAAAGTGCGGAGCAACGAGTATACGCGGCATCACATCCGCTTTCCATGCTCAGGCGCCGCCCGACGAGCTGTACCTTGCAATGAACTTCAAAATGTTTGCAATGGTATCCCACTGTTCGCGAAGGTCTTCCAGATCCAAGTTTACTTTACCCCGAACGCCGACATGCTGGTCAATCCATTCAGCCAGTTGAAACAGGGCCATGGAATCGAGTATGCCCGACTGGATCAGCGACGCATCGTCGCTCAAGTCTCCGTCAAACTCCGGGATTAATGACCGGATAAATACGACCAGTTCGTTT
>Ga0310121_10002246_pt1 | contig 18591 bp, 14 predicted proteins | sample CB27_Tmax_986_MG_FD_203504 | JGI IMG/M metagenome (GOLD analysis project Ga0310121, IMG submission 203504) | Marine microbial communities from Western Arctic Ocean, Canada - CB27_Tmax_986 | ecosystem: Environmental > Aquatic > Marine > Oceanic | place: Canada: Western Arctic Ocean | collected...
GATCCACGGGGATTGGTGCGTTCATAACGCGAGTAATGTGTGATCAAAAATCAAACCGGGTAGCGGCGTTATGAACACACCCTACTCGCTAGTTAAAGGGACGAGCAGCGTTATCGGAACACGCGGCAGATCGGTGGCCGAGACTCCCTCCATCTCCGGCCAATCCATCCACCCACGATACTGATCGCAGATCGGCCTCTCTCCCGTTCTTACGGACGCCAGTGGCCTTTCCTCAAACCCCGGATGATGGACCAGCCAAGCGTGCATCCGGCGGTAGGCAGCACATTTCTCGGCTTCACCCAATAACCGCAGAGTTTCGCTATTGTGTAAACCTGACGGTTTAGTCTCTACGAATTCCTCGATGGCGTCCGCTCCTTCTTCTTCCTTTAAACAGAAAAAATATCCCCGGATCAGGTTCAGTCCGTTTCCTTCCAGCGTCCCACGGTTGATCCAGATCCAGTCGACCCCCTCACGTCCAATGCGTTCGGTCATTTCCTCCAGGCTGGAACTCTCCCTGGCGACCCGCGCCAACCAGGGCCCATCAAAGTAATCGCCGCCGCGTAACGGGGAGTCAAAGTAGTAGGATTGCTCCTCGCCAAGAAGCAGGAGTGTGGGGGCTGTCCCATTCGCCTTGCGCATTTTTTCCACTTCACGCATTGCGTTGAATGCCGGCAGACGGTCCGCGAGGTAATCATCGGGAGACTGCCTGAGAAACACCGTGTCTGAAAATTTCGCGTACCGAACGACCAGACCGGTGCATTGACCCAGCCCCCACGAAAAGACCAGCGACAGAAGGATTGTCCGCAGTATGTTGGACCCCCGCGGGAAGCCCGATCCAATCAAGACTGCCGCGAATCCCCACACCGGAAGTGCGAATCTCGGATCCCGGTAAGAGAGCCCCCAGAGAAGATATCCGCCCAGTATGATTCCAAGAATAAAGCCCACCCGTCCCCGATTTCGATAAAATGCTACGAGAATCAGAGGAAGTAGGCCGAAAAGAAGTCCTCCAATGGGGTTGTGCTCAAACCGTTCAGGTGAAACAGCCGCCTGGAACGGCAGCGAAGCCAAGTCCATCAACTTTTCAACCGGCGAGAGTGTCCAAAACAGGTTCAGATCACCCTTCAGCCCGGCGTGCCAATCGTAAAAGGTCTTCTGGACCGGAGAGAATCCTCCATCAAATAACGACGAGAGAAGCGGTGAAAAGGGGTTACCGGTACGAACCACGTTGTTGATGAGCCAGGGCGAAGCAACGAGAAATGTGGTCACGGTAATGCCTACCGCATGAGCCATTACAGTGCGTAATCGGATTCTTCGCGCGGCCAGGGCAATCGAAAGAACCACGATCAAGATTGCCCACCAGGCGAGCCCCGTATACTTCACCATCAACCCCCAACCGACCGCGACACCGATAAGGATTGAGAATCGATAGATCCCTGGAAGACCCTCATCCGATGAGTCATGTTGAACGAGGCACCATGCGAAATACGCTGATGCGAGCCACCCAAACGTCGATCCAAAGTCCACAAAAGCCCAAGCGGCCAAGACTGGAGCAAAGGGGATGGTCGCAAAGATCCAAACCGCCCAAGGAGGCCCCCTAATCTTTTCTTGGTCCTCCTGCCGGTCTTCCAAGTCGCGCGACCACGCTAGAAGGACCATCAGGCACAGACAGAAGAACCAGTAGTGAACGAACTTCCCCCCGCTAGTCCATCCCATTCGGTCTTCCTTGGGCTGGGAAAACTCGAGTCCCATCGGCAGCGCAGACAGCATCTCCATCGCGAGGGGGAAGTGAGAAAACTGCTGGTCTGGATTGTCTACCCAACCTCCCGCCTCAAAATACCGTTTCGGAATGGCCAGGTGATAGCGTAGTTCATCTGAATCATCCGGCGGCAACCAGGAGAGTTGGAAGGATGCCTGGAGCACGACAAGGAGCAATCCGCAAAGGACTTTCGATTCCCAGGAGGAGGCCTCGATTGTTTCCGGACTTTCGATTTGCCGCAGACCACGCCAAGCTACTGGAAGACCAACGAGCAGGACCACCACCATCAGTAAACCCAAGGTCGCCGGAGACCAGAGACCGCCGAGCGCAATCAGGTACAATGCGATCGCCCAAAAAACAGCACCGAGAAGCTGCGTGAGAATGATGTACCCGACGATAGGGCTTGATCGGGAGAATCCGGTATTCACTGGAATCAGCCGGCGCAGTAGCCCCCCGGCCGCTGTCAAAGTCAAAGGCATCACAGCTGCAATCAAGAACGGTTCAGCGATCGCGATCCAGTTGGCCTCCTCATACGCGACTGCCCATCGCGTTAGGGATAGGAGGAGGCCGGATGCTGAAGGCCAGAGGATTAATGAAGCATCAAGGATTGGAATGTTCTGGAGTGGTGGGATGATCCGTCGAATAACAAGGATCAGGCCAAACGCAAGGATGCTGTATAGAAGGACAATAGCAAACCCTTTCAAAATGAACGGGTTCCATGGCCACACAGTATACAGTTCCAGGAGGTAAAGATTATGAACCGCCTCCCAACCTGAAATACTGTAGGCCGAAAAAAGAAAAATCCCGATGTAAATGAACAGGGCAGGGAAGATGAGGTCGATTCTCTTCATCGAATTCGGAAAGCAAGGTACGTGCTGATTAAATTGTAGGGTGGGTTAGCCGTCAGGCGTAACCCACCGCTGCTTCACCGGCTGTAGTTAAGGCCACTTACCCTACTCTGAAGAACCGAGTTAGAATATAAAAGGTCAGTTTCATCAACTCCGGAGGTCAAAGAGCCCCATGATCCGCCAATATATCGAGCAAGCTATGCAACACGCCCACTACGAAATCATCGAACAAGAAGGAACTCCCTACTATGGTGAAATTCCCGGTTTAAAGGGGGTGATAGGGGTGGGTGCAACCTTGGAGGAGTGTCGATCTGACTTAGAGGAGGCGCTAGATGGCTGGCTCGTGCTTGGTTTGCAGCTCGGACATGACATCCCTGAAATGGACGGAATCCAATTGGGAAGTCTAAGTATTCCTGCCTGATGCCCAAACTTGCTCCCGTTTCTTACAGGGATCTAGTTAACAGGTTGCATCGGCTCGGATTCGAAGGGCCATACGAGGGAGGGAAACATCCGGTAATGGCACGCGGTTCCTTACGGATACGCGTTCCGAATCCTCATGGTCACGATATCGGCGTAGACCTTTTGAAAAGAGTTCTCCGCCAAGCGGATATATCGCGCCAGGAGTGGGAGTCTGTATCATAGTTTATCACACCGGGTTCCCAAGCCGGATCCTGAAAAACTAAATTAAATTGTAGTTTGGGTTGGCCCTCAGGCGTAACCCACCTCCGCTGATGTACCCTTCGACTCACCCCTTTAGAAGGTTCGCCAATTCGATCCCTTCTTTGACCAACTTTCGGATATGTCCCGGCCGAAAAGTGTACGGGCAAAGTTTCTTGGTGGGTTGGTAATAGACGAGCTCGTTGGCAAGACCCTGAACGATCCTGCCACGATGATTTTCCAACCATCGTCGGACCACCTGGGTGAATAGGGTGCGAATAGATTCTTCGTCATCGCTCCGCAGAAGAAATCTCCGGGAAAAGCGGGGACTATCCGGAAAATCGATGTCTGGAGCCCCGAAAGCGGTCATAACCTTGTGGTGCAAAGATTCAGGGAGAAGGGAGAACTTGGGAAGGTCGAGACCGGGGACATGAAACAGCGCAACCGTTTGTGAATATCCCCACTGTTTTCGATCCGATTTCGATGCCATGAAACGGTAGAGCTGGAAGACCCAGACCGGGGTGCCCTCCACTTCTCCCAGCATGACTCTACGCACCTCCGGAGCGGTCTTGAACAGCCCTGGCTTAAGATGATGAACATAGCTCGGGACAGGAACACGACCTTCCGCCCGCTCGTAATAGGTCAGCCCCAGGTCATCCGCTAAGGCCTTAAGTCTACGATTCTTACGCTCATTAATCAGAAACCCGATCAGAAGCAGTCCCGCAATGAAAACAATTCCAACAAGCGCAGCCAGCCATGTTGGCAATCCCTCCGGAGCGGTATCCATGATGGGAGGATGGTACGCAGTTGGGTGGATTAGCGATAGCGTAATCCACCCAACTGCAGCTCCCGTGATTCGGAGGTCTACTTTTTATCACGTTCCGATTCACTCAACTGTTTCTCCACCTCATCCGGCAAATCAATAATCGGCGCTGCATCCTTACGCGTCGTCGCGTAAATTGCCTGTGCCAGCTCCGCCAGTTGGATAAACTCGCTGCGATACCCGTGCTCGTCATCACCCTTCCCAGCGCGCGCCATCTCAAGCACCTGATCAAAGTCCGCGTATCCCTTGTGCGCCGAACCGCGCAACAACATCCCGAAAGAGGCCACCGCCGAGGCGAACTTGAATTCTCCCGAGGTTTGCTCGAAACCCGCGCCATTGTCCATAATCGGGAACTCTATCTTTGTGCTCGTATCGCCATCCGGCTGTTTGTACCGCAGATTCAGCGTAAACATCTCGTTGCTGTCGGCTGTATCTCTCAGCGTATACCTGGAAGGTTCACTGTCCGACGAACTCACATATTTGTGCTCGTCCACATTGGTGATTGCGACCGGTTTGCCCGGGGGCACCAGCTCATACAGCGCAGTCACTGTATGCCCGGAACCAATCTCACCCGCGTCCTTGGTGTCGTCATTGAAATCTTCCTTGGCCAGGACTCGGTTCTCATACCCAATTAACCGATAAGCCGCCACTTGCGACGGGTTGAACTCGATCTGGATCTTCACATCCTTCGCGATGGTGAAGAGAGTGCCGCCGAGCTGATTGACCAACACCTTCCGCGCCTCGGTAAGCGTGTCGATGTAGGCGTAATTGCCGTTCCCCTTGTCGGCCAGACTCTCCAGAGTGGAGTCCTTCAGGTTCCCCATCCCGAACCCGAGCACCGAGAGGAAGATACCGCTCTTGGCCTTGTCCTCGATCAGTCGGATCAGGTCATTCTGATTGGTGACACCCACATTGAAATCGCCGTCGGTGGCTAGGATCACCCGGTTGATACCGCCCTCGACAAAGTTGTTGGCTGCGACACGGTAGGCGAGTTCGATCCCTTGCGCACCGTTCGTGGAACCGCCTGATCTCATCCGGTCGATGGAGTTGAGGATCGTCTTCTTGTTGGCGACCTTAGTCGAGGGAAGGACCAGGCCCGAACTACCTGCATAAACCGCGATACCCACGCGGTCGTACGGCTGCAGTTGACCGACCAGCAGCTTAAAAGCCTTCTGCAGCAGCGGCAGTTTGTTCTCAGGCTGCATCGAGCCGGACACATCAATGAGGAAAACCAGGTTGGCGCCCTTGCCGTCTTCCAATTTCGCCTTCTTTCCCTGGAGACCAATTCGCGCCAAGCGGTGATCCTTGTTCCAGGGGCATGAGGCGGTCTCGACATGCACCGAGAACGGATCCTGGCCCGTCGGGGCTTCGTAATCGTAAACAAAGTAGTTGACCAACTCCTCGATGCGCACCGAATCGGGTGGCGGAAGGCTGCCATCGTTCAGGAACCGGCGCACATTCGAGTAGGAGGCGGTGTCCACATCAATCGAGAAGGTGGAGAAAGGCTCATCCATGGACCTCTTGAACGGATTCTCATGGATGCGCGCGTAATCCTCCGTCCCCGGACTCTCCGGCGGCCCGGTGCATACCTGATCAAGGACATCAAGGTTAGGGACGCGACATCCCGAAGGACCGCTCTTTCTCTTACTGGCCCGTTCGAGGTCAGCGGGGAAGTTCCGCGCATCAAAACCCAAACGAGAACCATCCCCACGGGCTACCTGACTCTGATCAGGCAGCCCACCAAGCCCACCCAATCCACCGCCAAGGCCACCGCCAAGGCCACCACCGAGACCACCACCAAACCGGGCACCCCTAGTTTCAGAATGGTTTACTCCCAACCGGTTAAAAACAGCCCCGTCTGTTCCGAGATTTCCACCTTTGAACGCGGGACGGTTGCCTGACGGGTGTGAGGAAGTAGGTGCTTCGTTAAGAGGAGCTCTCAAAAGACCCAAACTAATAACCTCCTTCGACGAGCTCCCCTGCGCCGGGACTATCGCATCCAATTCGTTTATCCCGCCAATGCCCGCATTTCTGGCTCCCGGATCATAAAAGGAAACTGGACTCAGTGCGCTGCTTGCCGAATCGCGGTTATTGGAATCGACCACGTAATCATTGAGGTCCAGAACTTCTGTCACAGCGCCATTCGCGTTGATCTGCTGACGGATATCCGGGATGTCTTTGAGGAGGATCGGAACCTTTGCGACATTCTCTGTTTTCTCGGCTGGAGCATTCTCCGGAGTGATCCGAAACTCGAAAGATTCGTCCCGATCCTCAGAGGATTCAGCCAAAAAATCGATTTCATGCGACACCACATATCTTCCTCCCTCCTCGCTTTCCTGTTTGGGAAGTGAGGGGGAACTCGCTTTCTGGGGTGGTGGAGAGGCCGCACTCTGAAGATTCCGAACAGGTCTTGAGCCACCTATGATCGGTTGTCCCCCCCCCGAGGGCATTCCCATCCCCATCATTGGCCCTGAGGGCGCACCCTTCGGGATCCCTGCACCGTACCCACCAGCCATCATTCCCGGAATTGGTGCAGGAGGATAAACCGGCGCAACGGCAAACGAATCAATACCTGTAACGATAGAATCTGCAGATTTGGATATTTTCTGGGAATTGGATATTCCTCTTTCTTCCGAGACAATTCGGGCGAACCTTTGGCTATCATGAGAACTGGATCTATCACCCTCCAAATACCCGCCCTCATGCACGATATACCCACCCAACCCACAAACAAACACCAAACTCGCGAAACTCAGCGCCGGTTTCAAACCCCAAGACAAGTTCCAGGCGGGTTTCTCAGGGGCAGCAACTCCCCTCGGCCCAATTTCTTTTTCGATTTCGCCACGCTGGACAGGGAGAAGGGAAGGGGCGGCTTCCTGGTGCAGCTCTCGGGTGAGCAGTTTGCCGAAGTTGCGGAGTTCGTTGATCTCGGCGAATGCCTTCGAGTCTTCCTGGAGCAGCTCTTCAAATTCTTCCAGCTCGGAGCCAGATAGCTCTCCAAGAGCGTAAGCGGTTAGTCTTGGATCATTCGATTCAATTTTCATTTTGTTCTCCTCTCATGCTTCCAGCCGCGCCATCTGACTGCGGAGCGTCTGGATACCGGTGTGAATCAGGAAACCGACATTACTCGTGGAGTAGCCGGTCACCTGGCTGATTTCTTTGTAAGAGAGATCTTCCTGAAACTTCAGTCGAATCACCTCCTGCTGTTTTTCAGGAAGATGATCGAGAGCATCGAGCACATTCTCCGTCCTCTCATTTTGGTCAAACATTTCATCGGGCGGTGGGTCACGACTTTCCAACACCTCCGTACCCACTTCTTCGAGGGCGTTCATTCGGTTCTCCTTTCGAAGCACATCCAGCGCGCGATTCCGGCAGACTGCAAACAACCAGGGACCGGTATGATCGGCAGAGCCATCCAGGTCGTGGGAGCACAACTTCAGAAAAGTGTCCTGGACCACATCCCGCGCCCGGTCGAGGTCTCCCACCAGATGCTGGGCATACCTCACCAGAGGCCGCTCATAGAGTGTGAGGGCCTCCCGGACCAGTTGGCCGCGGTCATCCTTCTTCCTGGACTGCCCGTTATCGTTCATGCGCGCTCCCGGGTTTCGCGTGCCTTTCGTTAAGAGAACGTATCAGAATCAGATTTCTTAGGGATTTTTTTTGTACGGCTAATCCAACCCGCAAATTCCGCGTCTTTCCGTGGATTCCGCATCATCCGCGATTCTAAGGGCTCCGCATCCCCTGCTCGGCTGGCCACATTACCATTCACCCTCCACTACTGGTTGTGTAAGGGTCTCCCGACCATGACACCAGCATCCGGTCCAGAATCATCACTTGACACTACTCCCAATCATTTCTAATATAATAGGAGTAATTACAGACCGATAACTGTTGTTTGTGGGCAGCTTACGAGCCCACCTTCTAGGAAACCCGCGAAATATGGCCCACGTCCTCTTTGTCTCTTTTTTCGATGAGTGGTGTCTCGGCGTTAGAAGTATGTCCCAAATTCTTAAAGACAAGGGACACAAGGCCTCGATTATCTATTTCCGGGACATCGACGCAATGAACGACACGGAAGGCCTGGATGACCCGGATGGATTCCACAATCCCCCCGCCAGCGTCCATAGCCGCGACGTCAAAATTCTTCTTTCCCACCTCAAAACTATCCAACCCTCCCTGGTTGGCTTTACCTTCATGTCCAACTTCCACGGACTGGCGAAATTTCTGACCAAAAAGATACAAGAAGAAATCCCTGGTCTCCCAATCGTCTGGGGTGGTAGCGACGCCACAGTTAATACGGACCTGGCTGCCGATATCGCGGATTATGTCTGTCAGGGTGAGGGTGAAGAGGCTGTTGTGGAACTGGTCGAAGCGATTACCTCAAAAACGAGCACTTTAGATATCCCCAACATCTGGACCCGAAGGCAGGATGGCCACAAGAGGAATCCGCCGCGCGCGAGCGAGAAGGATCTCGATAAATATCCTTTCGCCGATTTTGATATGAAGGACAAATGGTATCTGCGGGGAGGGAGGATTGATGAAGGTATCTACCCCGAAAACAGCCACCTGAAAACAAATTATCCTACCCTCACCTCTCGCGGTTGCCCTTATGACTGCTCGTTTTGCTGTAACTCCAATTACCGTGACCTCTATGGACCCGCTCACTATGTCCGCCGACACAGCGTGGATTATGTGATTCGCGAACTCAAGTACCGCAAGGAAACATTTCCCAAATTACAGTTCGTCGAATTCCATGATGATGTATTCACATTCAAATCTCCCTGGCTTCATGAGTTTTCTGAACGGTATGGAGAGGAGATCGAACTTCCATTCTTCGCCTATACACATCCCCAGATGTGTAAGGAGGAGGATCTCCGCGTCCTCAGCAAGGCAGGCTGGGCGACCACGGTGATGGGTGTGCAATCCGGAAGCGAGGAAATTCTTCAAATGTACGACCGTAAAATGGCTGGCCAGCGGATGATCGATACAGCCCGGCTGCTTCATGAAATCGGTGTTCAACTCGTCGTTGATCTGATCGGCAACAATCCCATGGAAAATGAAGAGACGATGAGGCAAACTTTTGAGATGCTCCTCCAGTTCCCCAAGGATTTCACCCTCCACGAAATCAACCCGCTGGCGATGTACCGAAATTTCGAGATAGCAAGGATCGCACAGGAGCGGGGACTGTTGGGACCTTACCTGCATGAGCGGAATGCGGCCCTGGCTGATGATAAGCCCGAATATCACTTCTGGAACGCAATGTGGACCCTTACACAATTCGGTGATATTCCCCGCGAGACCTTGCGCTCGATGGCCGATGATCCCTACCTCCGAGAACGCCCGGAGATCGTTGAAAATTTGGCGGGGGGATTTGTCCGCGCCTCATACGTGCCTGGGACGATGGTCCGGAAGGACAGACGGCTGCAAGATCTGGAGAACCAACAACAATCCCTTCAGGGGAGTCGCGCATTTAGGTGGGCTAACCGAGTCCGTAACGCAAGGAGCTACGTGATCGGTCACCTGGCCATTAAGAATGGCAACACGAATCAACCCAAGAGGCGTACGGCGCAACCCGCGCCAAGCGACTAGATCGGGCTTTCCAGATGTTGCGATGTCGTGCCGCACTAAGATACCCGCATTTCGACTCTGATATCCCAAATGACCGACGGCGAGCGCCCTCTCTTGCGGGGAGGCGGAGTCCTATCCTATATTGTCCACCGAGGGACATGAGTTCCTGAGCAGGCGCTCCATCTTCTGGGCATCTAACTATCGCCTCTTCAGAAGAACCCTCCCACTTTGGGATAATATGCAAAGGAAATTCTACTTGACCATTCCTAATCAATTTTTCCCCTTCATCGCAGCTATTGGACTGTTGAGTGTTTGCGGCTGTACCAAGGTCAGCGATCGTTCCGACGAACACCCATCTCCTGAATTCCAAACGGTCATTGCCGAGTGGAATGGCGGACAGATGACTCTCGGCGAGTGGCTTCATACCTTCCGTGAGACCAAAAACCCGCTGTCCATCAATCAGATGAAACTGAATTACGATATCCTCCAACTGACCCACAATTGGGTGGCTGAAAAAATGCTTTGGACAAACGCTCGTGCCGGAGGTATCGATCGGGACCCCGGATACCTCGATCGTATTTCCCCAATACGCGAACAGAGCCTGCTTCGCCTTTATATCCGCCGGCATGTTGATGAAGTCATCAATATCAAAAAAAAGGACTTGGAAAGGTATTACAAGGAAAACCACCAAGAATTCATGACTCATGCCAGGTACAGTTATTACCGTATCTTTATCTCAAATGAAGAACATGGTCAGGAAGAGGCCCTTCGCAGGGCTAAGGAGTGTTGGGGGTTTCTGGAAAATGGGATCAGCTTCCATGACATGGTTCTCGAGTATTCTGACTCGAAAACCAAGAACCGCGATAAGCTCTTTGGCCCTTTCTCGATGGGTGACAACCGCGTGGAAATCGAGGATGCGATCAGGCAAACGCCAGTCGGTGGGTATTCGCCGATTGTTGAACTGCAAAACGGATATGCCATTTTTTACCCTGAGTCGAAGTCGGAGTCGGTTCTCCGCCCATTATCCCAGGCAAAGGATACGATCTATAAGAAATTGTTCGATAGAGGTCGGGAAGAACGCTATGGCCAGTTGATTTTGGATCTGACCGAGAAGAAATATAAAGTTGCTTCGCACGATGAGTTATTGGACGATCCGAATGCCGCCGAAGAGGACACCATTTTCGAACTTCAACCCGGCGACGCCAAATGGACATTGGGCGATTACCGGCAGTTTGTTCTCGGTAGCAGAGGAGGGGAAGAAGGAAGCCTGGCCGCAACTCTCGAAGGCTTTCGTCAACGGATGTTGTTTCTCCATGATGCTAGGCGCACCGGCTTTGACGAATCAGCATATTTCAAGGATAGGTTCCATCCCCTGGAGAAGAGGATTCTGTCGGATTACCTGCTCGAGATTAACGTGGACCTGAATGCGGAGGTGACGGAGGAGGAAGTCGAAGCCTATTATGATGAAAACCATGAGGAGTTCCGCCGCCCAACGAGCGTGGAAGCCTGGCACCTTGTTCGAAATATCGAATATCTACCAGGAGCCTCCCAGCGTGACCGAGTCGTGGCCGAAAAGAAGGTGTTTGAAGACCTTCTCGGTGTCCGCAACCTGATCGCTTTCCAGGGACATAGCTTCGTTACCTGGGCCGACCGCTTTTCTGTCTCCGAAGATGGGGGGTATATGGGCTGGGTCGTCATGGCGGATTTGCCTCCCGCATGGGTCAGCGAGGTCGCAAAACTTGAGGAGGGCGAAATCTCCATGCCGTTTCGAGTCGAGAACACGTTTGAGATGGTCCTGAGGGGCCAACTCGAGAAGGGTGGCATCCTGAAGTTCGAAGAGGCCCGGAACCGGGTAAGAGATAAGGCCATGGAGAAAAAGATTGCTGAAACTCGAGCATCTCACATCGAAAAACTGCTGGCGTTTTCACAAACCAGTTATAGAATCCAGCCTTTGCAGAACCTTGTCGTAAAACTCCTGATACGGTACAAGGAGATGCCAAAATACTGGTGGGATCCCTATCGCGAATGATCGTACCGACTCGATCTAATATGGGAACTTGAGCGAGAAGTGTCTTCCCCACCATGCAATCATCCCCTGCGGGGGTGCGGGAGACTTAATCCCATCTTCAACCTGCGGACTCAAATACAATGATCTCCCAAGGCGGCGCCGCCGAGCGCCTAGTTTATCTCTTCTTAGTGGCCCTCTTGGCGTTGGTTTATTTTCACCATCAAATCCATCTTCCAATGCTCCCCGACTCCCAAAACAGGAATGACCTGAAGCACCTGTATCTCGGCAGCCGTCTCCTGCTCCAAGGAGAGGACCCCTATTCGCATGACAGCCTGGCTGAAGAAGCCTCCCGGGTTCGCCATCCGGAAATGCGGCTCCTGAACCCCTATGTGTATCCCCCTTTCACCGGATATTTCTTTGGGTGGATTGGCAAACTTCCTTACGAAGATGCGAAAACCGCGTGGTTTTGGCTGGGACATGCCCTGCTGCTCGGAGCGGTCCTGCTTTCATGGGGTATGCTGCAATCGTTTTCACCCCTGGCTCGCCTGGTTCTCTTACTGGGGTCGATTGCTTACCTCTTCCCCCTTTACCGCTCGACCACAGCCGGACAACTGAATCACTTCTTATTATTTCTCCTCTGCGCGATCTTCGCCCTCTGGCGGAAGGGGTGGCGAAGAACCGCTGCCGTTGTCATTGGCCTCGCCACACTCATCAAAGTCGTCCCGGGTTTCCTGCTTGTCTGGCTTGCTTGGAAGCGTGAATGGCCGGCGCTGGTCTGTGGATTGTTGACTGTCGTATTACTGATTCTCGGGCCTGCGACAGTTTTTGGTTTGATGCCGTATTTTTCATACCTCGAAGTACTCCCTCAGATGGGTTACGGGTCATCGACCTGGAGCGACCAAGGTATGTCGTATTACGTGGACGAAGGGAACATCGGGGTGCCGGCCCTCATCTACCGCCTGTTCGCCATCAACCCAAAAACCGCGCACTGGTTTGACCTGGGAAACGGCGCGCTCTATCTCTGCTGGATTTGGGCAGTGATCGTGCTAGCGGTTTGCATGCTGTCTTGCCGAATCAACCGCCGTGACGAGGACTCGGAAATGGAATTGGGAACCTGGGTACTCGGAATGCTGCTGATCCCAAGCCTTTTTTGGGACCATTACCTGGTCCTGGCGCTCCCCGCCTGGTGGACACTCATTGCACGGATCGGGCGTGAGGGGACAGGTGATTTGACAATGGTGGCGGCAGCCCTGTGCTGGGCCTGGATCAATGCGTGGATCGTCTGGTTCAAACCGGAATACCTCTCCGGATCAGGAATCCTGACGCTCAACGCGACACTCCCACCCGTTCTCATCCTTTTCGGGATGTGCGCCTGGATTGCCCGAACCGGAAAGCACCAGACCAACAACGTGCCGGCTGTTGGTGGATATTAGAGGAGAATTCAATAGTTGATATGGCATTGATCCGTCTTCACTATCTTGGCCGATACAAGTAATTGGTCTGAAACGGGCTGAAGTAACCTCGATAGCGCCGATCTAATTTCCAGGTCTCCGGACGATTCGCTGGTACAAGGCGGTAGTTCTCGTCGATGAGACGCCCCAACTCATTCGAAAACTGTGTCCAATATGCTTCTGTATTCCATTTCTCCGGGTCCATTTCCATATCAAATGGCAAAACAACAGCGTTGAATTTCTTGTCCCGGATCATCTGGTGAAATTCGCTAGGATCGACTCTTCCCGATTCGACAAGCTGACGCATGATGAAGGGCTGCCACACGAGATCGTGGCCCGACATCAAAGCCACCCCTGAGTCTTGACTGAAAATTGGCCCTGGCGTTTCTCGGAGATTATCGACTAGCAACCCGGTCCGTCGATGGGATCGTCTATTGGGCGTTCCACCCCAGTCAAGAATCTCCCATTTACCGTACAGGTGTGGGAGGTGTACCGGAAAGAGAGTCATGGCCGCAAGAAACATCGGCACAAGCGCTCGGAAAGGACTACTCGCCTGCAGCAAGACGCGACATTCTGCCAGCACAAGACCGGTTGCCCAAGCCGAAGCGAAACCTAACTCAAATAAATAGTTTGTAGCGGAACCTGATTTACCAGACAATAAGAAGGTTAGTACCGACAACACCATGCAGTAAGCCGCCAGGTCCCACCGCTTAGTCGCTGCTGATTTTAAGATGTGATAAAGCATACAAATGAAGGAGACCACCATCAAACTCATGACGACATTATGGAAGTACACCCATACATCTTTGAAATGATATTTGTTTACGTTTAACAAAACGATGTGCTTGAAAAACTCGCCTCCTGTCAGCAGAGTTAACAAGCCGAAAAGGGCTCCTCCCGATAAGAGTAGGGTCCCTATCCATTTCGCCGCGTCTCGCGGTCCATCAATCCGCCGCAGGTAGAGGTAGCCTGCGATTGGTCCCATCCAAAGGGTCTGGCGTGTGTACAGGGCGAGCAAAAAGAAAACGATTGCCAAACGAAGATGGTTCCGTCTGATGACAAAGAGGAGCCCAAGGGCCTCCAGCCCGATCCCAAGGGAATCAACCCGGTGGTGGCTACCCCAGTTGTAGACCGGATAACATCCGATCCAGAAGAGAGCAGCAACCCATGAACAATAACGGTCCTCCGTCTGATACCGGACCATTCGGAACAAGCAGAATCCGGCAACAAGGATACCGACGATGGATAAACATCGGCCAAAATGAAACTGGACACCAAAAATGGCCACCCCAGCGGCTACGGCAGCTGGGTAGACCGGCGGATAATTGCTCACCAGCCAGGGCGGCGTCTCCGCCGGCTGGTAGGGATTTCTCAGGTGTGCCAGTTCAATCGCTTCGTGGAGAATGAAACCTTCACCGTAATCAATGGCGTAAGGGTATAGCGCCAGACGGGCCGCGTGGTAGAGGAAAAGTCCAGCATAAGCCAGGAGAGCCGCAATCAGGACAGCGTTGACACAGCGTTCGGTTTTTTCCATCCGGAATGTTGGGGCTAATTCGAGGGCGGCTCGATTATCAGGCCGATGTCATCGCCCTTTCCCGCCTGATATTGTTTGTCGGGCCCCAAAGAATAGATTTCGGCCAGTTCAGCGCCCTCTTGCTCACCGGAGCGAATTCCGTAGTGGATAGGAGTCCCCCAACGGTCTATGAGCAAGGTTCCCGCACCCTCCAGATAGGGTCCCTTCCAACCGGGCTCACCCCTGTGAGCCACAAGATGGGCCAGTGAGTCTTCGCCTTCGGCTGGAAAATGGCCGACATCGGTGTGGTAGGCTTGTAGCGCAATCGCAATCGTCTCCAGGTCTTTCAGCGGCTCAATCTGATCCTCTGGGATTTCCAGGTCGGGAACCCAGTCACTGCTTGGATCGGTATCCACATGGGGAAATGCCTCGCGCCAACTCTGCCAATCTTTAGCCGCGGAAGCAGGAAAGGTCGGCTGCTGCAAGAGCGCTTGTCCGCGGCCCAGCAAGAAAGATTTGGGCCCGTGTACCTTTTCGCCGGCATCCGCAGTGTCTGAGCTTGCGGAGAAGCGTGCCTCTCCTTCCAGGAGGAGCAGTTTGAAGCCCGTTCTGAGTTGTTCGAGATAGAATATCGCTTTTTTAAGACGCACCGCCAAACCGGAAACCTGAACGGTGAAAGTATTATTGCCACGCTGTTCCACCCAAGCTTTTCCACGCTTTATCTCGACCTCATTGACTCCTGTTTTTACCCGAGTGACCGGATAGAGCCCAACCAGCGCCCCACCCTTCGCGACAATCTCCAACCGGCCGTTCAGTGTGTTGATCTCATCTCCCACTTTAAGCGGCTGTCCCAACCGCACGGGCAGCCAGGTGGATTTGTGTTCACGAAACTTCGTGCTCCCTTCAAGGGAGATGACCTGCCCATACTCCTCTCCGATCCTTGAACCCTCGTCGGGTGCGACGGTCTCGGGTTGGTCGTTGGCGTCCTTGGATTCCTCATAATCTGTAAAGTAATGGCTGATCGGCTTAAACCCGCGCCGACCCAGCCGAACCTTGATCGGTTCCCAAGCGATTGGCGTCGGGGTTCGAACCGCGCCACCTGGTCCGATTGAAAAATCAAAGTTTTCCACAAACTCATCCGTGACTTCCTGGATCTCCTCGGCGAACTCCAGCTCCTCATCAATCGAATCAATTTCATCCCGCGATAACCTCACCACAATTCCACTGGGGAGTTGGACCGAAACCGTACTCGTCGACTCGTCCAAAATTTCCCCTTCGAGCGTGTCGCCCGATTTCAGTTGGACGTAAGCTGAGAGGGCAGGCTGGAGGCCAAGGCCTGTAATAAATGAAACGGTGATTGCAATCCGCGTGATGTTTATCATGAGATGGTGTTAGTTTCGTAGGGTATGTCAATAATGCGCGCAACAGGTTCTCGCTTCGACTTCAGGCTCCATTCGCATTATTAACGCACCACACCACAGGGCCAGCCAAGGTCCGCGTATCCTTCAATAACGGCTGCTAGTGCGTCCTTGACATTGGTCAAAGCATCGTCAATGGAGTCGCCTTCGGTGACAAGCTCAGGCAGCAACGGAGATGTAACCGTATATCCCCCCTCAGGTTGCGGTGTCAAAACTAGCGGAATCTTGAATTGCATTATTTCGCTCCTTCGTTATTAAGGATACAGACCGGATGGGGAAGAGGTCAACTACGGGCTGAGTGGAACGCACTCGCGTCCTATCGATTACGTTCCAGAAGTCATTTCTTCCGTTTCTTCGACTTCAGATTCTTTCTCCGCTTGGCCACATCCATCGCAAACTCGTTGTATTCTCTGTCACGAACGCTGACTTCCAGGATTTCACCGTTTGCATCGATGACTGTTTTCTCGACATCGAAGGATTTGAATAACCGTTTTACGGTTGTTGCCACCAATCTCCCCTTCTTGTCATATTCTTCGTCCCAAGTGACGTGTTCGACCCCAGGGACGACGTCTTGTCTAGGGTACGCGGTTTGTCGGGTTTTCACATTGGTATAGCCCCAACAATCCGAAAAAAGACAGTCCAGAACACTAACGCTTTTCTCGTTTAGGTCTGTTCTAGCTCGTGGGACCGATCGGCACAACAAATTCATGCGAATTGGTCGGAACCCGAATTCACGAAGGACTCCTCGAACTGCTTTCATTACTTTCTTGTCATGGTCGGTTCGAGGTCGGTATAGAGCTTTTTCCCAGGTTTGCTCTTTCTTGTCAAATTTAGCTGAATAAATATCCATCGTGTAAAATGGCATAACCCCGCTCACCATTATTTCTACATTGTGGACAATCCCACCAAACCTCAGTGCCACGTTCTCCAGGTACTGTCCCGACCTTTTTACACCCTCAGTTAGGATCATCGAATAAAAGTAGCTGATATCGCCAACTAGGTTCGAACTCTTATCAGCCAAATTGTAATGTGGATCGTCAATCCGTCCGATCGTTTCATCGCTGAGACCACGTACCCAATACACTGGTTGCCCGGTACTCTTACGAATTGTTATGCCTAGCTTCTGATACATCGAATCGGCCGCTATGAACTCCTTGACCCGTTGGCGCAGAGGATCTCCATCCGGACTGAATAGCCGGGAGCATTCACGGATAATGGCGGCATCCCCCATCTTGGGTGGAAGTTCGAACTTAGGCATGACAATTTCTGCTCTCCAAGAGCTAGTTCAGAAATCTTCTTCGGTAGAAGGATTATTCCGGAGTCGAAACCATCGAAAGTCTCAACGGCGATTCCTCATTCGTATGCAAATGACACGCAACACAATGCCCCTCTCCCTGATCAATCAGTTCCGGCACCTGCGTATCACAAGGAGCAAACCGCTCTGAACAACGCGGATGGAACGGGCACCCCGAAGGAGGGTTGATCGGGCTGGGAACATCTCCTTCCAGAAGCGCGCGCTCTTTCCTCGCCCCCGGTTCCGGAATCGGCGCCGCTTCCAGCAACGCTTGCGTATAGGGATGCATAGGCTTCAGATAGATATCATCCTTGCTGGACACCTCAACCAGTTTGCCGAGGTACATGATGGCGACACGGTTGCTGATATGTTCCACAACCGAGAGATCGTGCGAAATAAACAGATAAGACAGGCCGCGCTTCCTTTGGAGTTCCATCAGCAAGTTGATGATCTGCGCTTGAACCGACACATCCAGTGCGCTGACCGCTTCGTCGCAGATGATCAGCTTCGGTTCCACCGAAAGCGCCCGCGCGATGCCGATCCTCTGACGCTGCCCGCCGGAGAACTCGTGCGGGTAACGGTCCAGGTGGGCTGAGGAAAGTCCGACTTCCTCCAACAGTTCAACCACTCGATCTCGACGCTCCCGGCGGCTGTCTCCAATCCCAAAAATCTTGAGTGGCTCCATGAGTGTGGAAGCGACCGTCAACCTCGGGTTCAAGGAGGAGAACGGGTCTTGGAAAATGATTTGAAGATGTTTTCGGTAGGGACGCATCTCGTTCTGGGAAAGGGATAGCAGGTTGGGCGAGTCCTCGAACCGCACATCCCCGCGCGCGCCTTCGACAAGACGCAGGATCGACCGCCCGACAGTCGTCTTCCCACAGCCGCTTTCCCCTACCAAACCGAGTGTCTCCCCGGCCCCAATCTCAAACGAAATTCCATCCACCGCGCGCACATAAGCATCCACACGGGAAAAGACTCCCGCGCGGATTGGGAAATGCATGACCAGGTCGGTTATTCTAAGCAGTGGGTTCATGAGACAGCCAAGCCAGTCTGCCAGCCACCAGTTGGTTTAGCAATAGGAGGGCAGGTTTTCCAACCCGCCGAATTGGCTTCCGTAGCGGGTTGGAAAACCCGCCCTCCTATTTAAGGACTCAAGTCTTCAAACCAGCAGCGGGCGAAGAAGAGGAGATCGACGTCGTTGGGGGAATCGGATTCGAGCAACATTATGAGGTCTTCAGCATCAACGGTTTGGTCT
>Ga0310121_10002247_pt1 | contig 18588 bp, 15 predicted proteins | sample CB27_Tmax_986_MG_FD_203504 | JGI IMG/M metagenome (GOLD analysis project Ga0310121, IMG submission 203504) | Marine microbial communities from Western Arctic Ocean, Canada - CB27_Tmax_986 | ecosystem: Environmental > Aquatic > Marine > Oceanic | place: Canada: Western Arctic Ocean | collected...
GCTTTCCGAAGTTGGTAGATTATCGCTGCCTGCGATCCAAAATCGGCAACCGTGACCGGGGATCTGTCGTCCTTGGATACCATTCCTGGCCCTCCAGCGCGCTCCGCAACCTGCTCGCAGAGCCGCGAGGCTGCCTTCACCGCTGCTACCGCGATTTCCCGGGCACTCGTTATGTCCATTTTTTATATCCTTTTTCGTGCATTGCCAATCCGATCAGTTTCCTCCGGCAGTCTTGTGAAATGATTGCCTTGCAATTTGGAAACGATGGAGATTACACTCTTGGCTCTTTTTCACAAAGTGGAATTCGTCAGGAATATGTGTCCCAAGGAGAACGATCATTGGACCTCATCTCGCGGCTTTTGAGTTTACAGGAACACGACCGAAAAATTCTCAAGCTTGCTCGAGAAGTCCGGGACATACCGAAGCGAAAAGCGGAGATTGAAGAGCGCTTGGCGATCCACAAAGCCGCCTTGGGGGAGGCCCGGGAGGATGTCAACCGCCACACCCTTAAGATCAAAGAGCTTGAGGGCGATGTCGAAATGCTCAACCAAAAAGCTGTTCGATTTCGCGAACAGCAAATGACGGTCAAGAGCAACGACGATTATCGAGCGCTGGAGCGGGAAATCGCCGGAACGCGCCGCCAGGTCCGCACCCTCGAAGACCAGGAACTCAGCCTCATGGAGGAGATGGAGCGACTGAATAATGTGGTCGCGACGCGGGAGGGCGAGTTGGGCCAGGAAGAGGGGGCAGTGGGGGAGGAGGTCCAAGCCCTTGAAAAGCGCCTTGCGGTAATCGAGGGCAATGCCAACAAGCTGAAAGCGGAGCGACCAGAGCTCCTGGAAGGCCTTGAAGGTGACTGGCTTTCGCGCTACGAGCGCATTATTCAACATGTGGGCGACTACGCCCTGGTGAAAATCGAGCGCGGCGTTTGTATGGGGTGTCATATGACGTTGCCACCCCAACTCATTCATAATGCGAAAAAGCGCGATTCCATCACCGTCTGCAGTTTTTGTGGTAGAATCCTTTTTGACGGATAGTAGGAATTTGCCGGTTCATCGTGACACATGATCGCTTTGATTCTCACGGTTCGCCGTGAAGTCGGAGAGGAAAGTCCGGACTCCACAGGACGGGATGTCCCCGAAGATGGGGAGGCCTTTCGGTAATCGAAAGGGACGGAAAGTGCCGCAGAAAACAAACCGCCACGGGACACGGCCGGCGCAAGCGGGCCGGATTCCGGGGTAAGGGTGAAAAGGTGGTGTAAGAGACTACCGGGTTCCGACGTAAGAAGGGACCGCAGGGTAAACCCCATCCGGAGCAAGATCAAATAGGGAGCGGAGAGGTGGTCCGCCTCGTATTCCGGAACCGGAGAAATCCGGGGACGGAGCGAAGTTCCGGGTTGATCGCACTAGATAAATGATCATGGTCCTGGGAAACCAGGATACAGAATCCGGCTTATCGTCACGGTGAACCGGTTTTTTCGAGATGTCCATTACTCAAGTAACAGGAGGCTCTCCTGGAAATAAGTGAATATCGAATACTCAATGTCCAATATCGAAGTCGGTCCCTTGGACATTGGAAATCGAGCATTTCGATAAAATTGACCGGTTCAGCTCAGAACGTGACCGGCTTCCAGCCCGACCCGGAGCAAGGTTCGGTCATGGAAGGAGAATGAAGGAGCTTGCTCCACCCATTCGCTTCCCCTTGATCTTTCCTTGCACAGCTCGGGCTGGAAGCCCAAGCTGAGTTCAGCCCAAACTTTGTGCGGGAAAATTGTCCAATGTTCGTGACTCATTCTGCTTTTAGCCGCTGGGCGCTTCGGCTGCCGATGATTCTGGGTATATTCTGGATCCTTTTGGTTGCCGTTTTTGCCGTCGCCTATTTCAGATTGCCTGCGGAGCCGCCCGTACCGGCTGTAAAAACCGGCGTCGCCGAATGGCCCGAATTCGAACCTCCGCCCGCGCAGGCATGGGCAGCTTTCCGCTCTGAAACCAGCGCCGACACCGCAGGTGCGCTGGCGGAGAAGTACCGGCTGGCGGGAACCCACTTCGGGTTCGGCGGGACCGGCGACGAAGCGCTCAGAATTGCCGTCCTCGAAGATTTGGAGGCCCAAATGCAGGACTCCGTTCAGGAGGGAGAGTCGTTCGGGGATGTCGAGGTTGTCGAAATTGGAATCAATCACGTATTGCTTCGGCGGGGTTTCCAGGAGGAGGTCCTGGAACTCAGCTTCAAGGGGGCAGCCGTAGACACTTCCGCGGAGGAAAGCGACTCCGGTACCGAGGCGGGGCTTCGCTGGGACGAGCGAGTTCTTGAGGAAAACCGGTACGGCAAGCGCATTGCCGAGAATCGCTGGATTTTGAGCCGGGACGTTCTGCTGGGATATTACCAGGAAGTATTGGACGATCCGGAGCGACTGACCGAGTTGTTTCTCTCCATGAAAGCGGATCGAATTGACGGCGAAGTTGCCGGCTATCGCCTGGAGAAAAAGGGGGAAGCGGAATTCTACGACGGCATTGGGCTGCAGGAAGGTGACATCGTCCGAACAGTCAATTCCATGAAGATGACAAACCAGGAACGATCCGAGTATTTCATCCGTGAATTCGTGAGTGATCGGCTCAGCGCCGTCGTCCTCGATGTGGAGCGGGGCGGTGAACAGATGAAGCTGATCTATTACCTCCGGTAGCACACTGAGGATCGCCTACATCACAAGCGAGTGTGTGCCGTTTGCCTCGACCGGTGGGCTAGGGGAGGTCTGCGGTTCTCTTCCCCGTGCCCAAGCCAGGCTGGGACATGAAGTGGTTCTCTTTGTGCCCTGCTACCGTCAGGTGAAAGAAGGCGGATTCTCGCTGGAGGGGCCGCTCATGACCTTCAAAGTGCCCCTGGGTGCGGATGTGCGTGAGGCGGAAGTCTATCGGATCCAGTGGTCCAGAATCACCATCTACTTCATCGCGCGGGACGAATACTACGACAGGCAAGAGCTCTATGGTTTGAGTCACCAGGAATATGATGACAATTTCGCGCGATTCGTGTTCTTCCAAAAGGCCGTCGTGGAGACGTTGGACCGGCTCTCTTTTTCCGCCGATATTGTTCATGCGAACGACTGGGCTACCGGTCTTGTTCCGTACTTTCTTACACATGGCATCAACGGCGAAGGGCGGCAGGGGAGGGAAAGAACTGTGTTTTCGATTCACAACCTTGCCTACCAGGGCATTTTCCCCGTTACCGATTTTGGGCAGACGAATCTGCCGCAAAGCGCTTTTTCCGTCGATGGGTTGGAGTACTACGGGCAGGTGTCTTGCATGAAAGCGGGACTCGTTACCGCCGACCGGTTGGTCACGGTCAGCACCACGTATGCCCTCCAGATTCAAACTGAAGCATTCGGGTACGGACTGCATGGAATCCTGACCAAGCGCTCGGCCTGCTTGACCGGGATCGTCAACGGCATCGATTACGAAAGCTGGAATCCCGAAACGGACATCAACCTGGTTTCCACCTACAATGTACAATCCGTACGAAGCGGCAAGGATGACAACAAGCGGGAACTGGCAGCGCAATGCGGACTGCAACTCGATCATTCCACCATGCTCATCGGCATGGTTACCCGGCTTGCGGATCTCAAGGGAATCGACCTCATTGCGGAGATCATTCCCGAATTGATGAATCAGAATGTTGCCATCGTTTTACTGGGTTCGGGCAAACCGGAATACCATCAGCTCTGCGAACGATGGGCCCGGCGCTGGCCGGAAAAGTTCGCATGCCGACTGGGCTTTGACCCGAATTTCTCGCACCTGATCTTCGGGGCATCCGATGCCTACCTGATGCCTTCTCGGGTTGAGCCGTGCGGCCTGAGCCAACTCTACAGCATGCGGTACGGCGCGCTTCCGGTCGTTCATGCCACCGGTGGCCTGGAAGACACGGTGGTTGATCTGAACTGCGCCGGCGACCGTGGCACCGGGTTCAAATTCTGGGACTACAAATCGGTCGCCCTGCTCGATGCCCTGGAACGGGCAATCTCATTCTTCGGTCGACCCGCCGACTGGTCTAAAGCAGTTGAGCGAGCCATGGCGCAGGACCTGTCCTGGACAGCATCGGCCCGAAAATATTCGGACTTGTACCAGGAATTGCTTGGTTCCCGGGGCCAGGAGGGATCTTCCATGAATGGCTGACTTGAGCTGTCGCTCCGGTGCGGTCCTATCATGACCCATCCATTCTCAGTACGCGGGGACCGCCGTTCGGGATAATGAACGGGGATCATGAGCAGGCCTTAAGAGCCATTCGGGCCTGGGTATAGTTTTGGTAAATGCACCCCCAAGGCCAGTTTTACCCCGCAAAGTAGACATAAGATATATTATGCGACGTTGACTTCTTCCTGGGTAGTCCGCGCGTGGTTGCTGGTGAATGGGATTTTGCACCACAGAATACGAAAAACCCCCCAGGAGGCCCCCGTGCGGAGCTCCCTCATGTGCGAAAGGTGGCGTCCTTTACCGCGCCTTGCCCCAGCGCTCGCTGAACGGCCAGTAGATCACGAAGGCCGGCCCAACCAGGCTGTTGAGGGGGACGCCACCGAAATACCGGCCATCGAGACTATGGGTCGTATTGTCGCCAAACGGCAGGAATTCATGGTCGCCTAACTTGAGAACATCATTTTGGCTACGGAGTTTCGCACCGGGAGAGCCGGCATGTGCGAACGTATACCCGTATTCCTTTTTCCCTCTCACCAGCCTGCTGTACTTATCATCTTCCAGCATTCTTTTGAATGGGTAAGGTTCCGTGATTTCCACGCCGTTCGCCAGCAGGTGCGGCGGGAGGATCGAAATCTCCTCCCCCGGAAGACCCACCAGTCGCTTGATATAGTGATCTGTCTTTTGAATCTGCGTATGCTCAATCTGTTCTGTCAAAAAGACAACGATCTGACCTCGGCGAGGCGGGAAAAAATTGAACCGGACTTTGTCGACGAAAATGTGATCCCCCGATTTGATTAGACCTTCAGCAATCAACGCCCCCTCGGACACGTGATCCCCTGCTTTGACATAGGTGTTCATCCCTTTGTAAAATCTCTGCAGCACAGGAGCCTTCTGTCCCGGTGAGTCGGTTTGGATATATTCCTTTCTCGTCTTCTTATTCGAGTAGAACCTGACGATTCCGTCCTTTCGCGCGCGAATCGAGACATAGCGGTCTCCGGTCATCAGAAACTTGGCGTACCGCATGGGCGGCTTGTCGAAGAAAGTCTTCTTTGCCTCCGGATCCACGTGGATGCCGTACAGCGTCGGTTGCATGGAACCGGTGGGAATCTTGAACGGCTGGAGGAAATAGGTTCTGAATCCCATCGCGATGATGATGGCGACCGCCAGGATTTCGACGTTCTCCCGCACGCGGGGGCTTGGGCGCGGAGGGTACACCTTCGAAGCCGCGGCGGAGAGGTTTTCCAGTTTCTGTTCGATGTCGTCGGGATCAGGATCCCCTTTCCAGGATTCATGCACCGCCTGTTGCGCCACCGCGAGCGCTTCCAGATCCTTCGGGTCGGCAACGTCTTCGCGCATGTTTTTCGACAGCTTCGCCTCGTGGAGAAAATGTTTCGTATACTTCTGCAATTTTCGGCGTTCAAAAAAATTCATCGTAAGACCCTGGTTCAATCACTCTGTTTCAATACGCTGATAAACGCTTCCTGTGGAATGCCGACGCTGCCTACCTGCTTCATGCGTTTTTTACCTGCCTTCTGTTTTTCCAGCAATTTCCGTTTCCTGGTGATGTCTCCGCCATAGCACTTGGCGGTAACATCCTTCCGGGTGGCGCGCACTGTTTCCCGGGAGATGACTCGCTGACCGATGCTGGCCTGGATGGCGACCGCAAATAGCTGGGGAGGAATAATATCTTTCAGGCGTTTACACAACTGCCTCCCCTTCCCTTCCGCCTTGGACCGATGAACGATGCTGGAGAATGCCTCTACCGGTTCGCCGTGAACCAGGATATCAAGCTTCACGAGGTCGCCCTCCATGAAACCCGAGTATTCGTAATCCATGGACGCGTAGCCGCGGGTCACGCTCTTCAAGCGGTCATGAAAGTCGATTAAAATTTCGTTTAAAGGCAAGCGGCAGGTCAGAATGACTCGCCTGGTATCCAGCGACTCGGTCTTTTCCACGTCCCCCCGGCGTTCCATGATCAACTGCATCAGGTCGCCGATAAACTCGTTCTGGGCGATGATGAAGGCATGAATGATCGGCTCTTCGATCGACGCGATTTTCGTGGGGTCCGGGAAGTGCACCGGATTGTCGATTTCGATGATTTCCCCGCTTCGCAAAAGGATGCGGTAGATGACAGCAGGATAGGTCGTGATAATATCCACGTCGTATTCCCTGCGCAACCTTTCCACGATGACCTCCATGTGCAGGAGGCCCAGGAATCCGCAGCGGAATCCCAGCCCCAGCGCCACCGAATTCTCCGGCTGGCAAGAGAATGAACTGTCGTTGATGGCGAGTTTTTCAAGACTCAATCGCAATTTCTCATAGTCTGCATTGTCCACCGGATATAGTCCGGCAAACACCATCGCACGGACATCCTTGAAGCCGGGCAGTGCGTTTTTAGCGGGGCGAACCGCGCTGGTGACGGTGTCACCGATCTTGATTTGGCTCGCTTCCTTGATATTCGGAATAACATATCCGACCTCACCGGGCCCCAGTTGTTCACTCGACTCCGCGTCCGGGGTGAATATTCCGACTTCCTTTAGTTCATACACTTCGTCCGCCGCCATGAGCCGGACCCGGTTGCCGGCGCGCAACGTACCTCCGAATACCCGGACGTAGGCAACCACGCCCCGGTACAGGTCGTAAAGCGAATCGAAAACGAGCGCACGAACCGAATCCTCCTCCTCCGGCGTGGGAGCGGGAATCCGCTTGACGATTGCCTCAAGGAGCGCGTCCACACCCTCCCCCGTTTTGGCGCTCACCAGCAGCACTTCATCCATGGGAATCGCAAGAACGTCTTCCACTTGCGCGGAGACCGATACGACATCGGCATTCGGCAAATCGGTCTTGTTCAATACCGGGATGATTTCCAGCCCCTGGGTAACGGCCAGGTGCGTATTGGCAACCGTCTGTGCCTCGACGCCCTGGGTTGCGTCGATGACGAGAATGACTCCTTCGCACGCGGCCAGGCTACGCTCCACTTCGTAGGAAAAATCCACGTGTCCCGGGGTATCGATCAGGTTCAGCAGGTACATGGAACCATCCTGCGCGCGATAGTTCATAGTGACCGGATGCGCCTTGATGGTGATTCCGCGCTCCCGCTCAAGGTCCATATCATCGAGCATCTGCTCCCGGAGCTCACGCTGATTCACGGTCTGCGTCTGCTCGATCAACCGGTCCGCCAGCGTCGATTTCCCGTGATCGATATGGGCGATGATGCAGAAATTGCGAATTCTGGACATTGAAGCCGTCATCTACCGTTATATGCCGTCACCCTGTGGATGAGACACGGCCTCCTTCGCGCCGCTTCGCAATTCTGAAATGGAGGCGGCCATGTCCGGCGCATCATAGAGGTACGACCCGGAGATGAGAATATTAGCCCCGCGTCGGGCGCACTCCAATCCACTGGTACCGTCGATCCCACCGTCGACCGAGATGTCCTTGTCGGGAAGCCGGTCGCGAAGTTCGGCAATCTTCGGGAGCGCCTCAGGAATGAAAGCCTGACCGCAAAATCCCGGATGCACGAACATGCAGAGAACCTCGTCGTACAGGGTCGGGTTGAAGAAGAACACGCGATCCGCCGGGGTATCGGGATTCAGTACGAGTCCGGGTCGAATCCCATGCGACCGGATTGCTTTCAGGGCCGCGGCCACGTCGCAGTCGGCTTCCACATGAATGAGCAGGGTCTCGGCGCCGGCATCGGCGTAGTCGTCGACATACCGGTCCGGGTGGGTAAGCATGAGGTGAACGCTCCGATGCAAATTCGGCGCGTCCTTGAGCGCCATCTTCACAAATGCCGGTCCCATACTGATATTCGGGACGAAATGCCCGTCCATAATATCTATGTGAAGGCCGTCGGCGCCGGCGGATCCAGCTCGGCGGCACTCTTCGGCAAGCCGCCCCGGGTCCGCCCCAAGAATGGAGGGCATGATCTGAACCTTCTTCATCCGGCGCATCTAAGCACGAAGCGGGAAAAGATGCGAGAGCGGGTACGTTGACGGGGGTTCAGAGCTGGTACGCCGTTCAAGAGGTAAGTGTAGATCGGGTTTTTGGTTGTTTTCGTTTTGTCTAAACACTCCCGATGTTGCGCCCGCGGCACAGCGATTCGGCACCGTTTCGGTATTTTGCGTCCTTTCCGGCAAGGATTCTGCTCTCTTCTTGAACATCGCCATCATGGTTAAAGGGGAAAGCGTCGAGCTGAATTCCGATGTATCGCGCTCGCGCGGACCCGCCGAATCTACCATCCGGGTTCTGGTTATGGATGATGATCCGCAGATCCGCCGGCTAATCCACCGGCAACTCGCCGCCGAGGGTTTTGAGATCGAATTGGCCGGGGACGGACACCAGGCGGGCGACTAGGTGTTCGGTGAGTTCTGCAGGCTGCTTCAGAAATGCGCGCGTCGAACCGACGTCATCGGTCGGTACGGCGGAGATGAATTTGTGGTCCTGATGCCCGAGAGTGGATTGATGCCAACCCGGGCATTTCCCGATCGGGTCCTGGAGACGATCCGCGGCCGCATCTTCTGTTTCGGCACACACGATATTCGTTTATCCGTATCAATCGGCGCATCGATCAGCGACAACGTGTGCAAACCTCAATGCATCGTCCAAATGCCGGAGCAGCCCGGTCGGGCACTCGGGGCGGAGAACATTGGATTGCCACCATTCTGAATGAAGCATACAAGGTGCTGCGCGGTGAGAAAACGCGAGCAACATACGATAAGGAACTCTTCGAGCGGTACACGAAGAATCGGAATCCGCCGAGGGCTCGGGAAAGACCCCCTTGTCTCGTTTTTTTGTCCCTTCTGCAATCGGCCACTGTCGCGCTCAGCCGAGCAAACGGCCGGATGTCTCCATTGCAAGAGCCCGCTATTGGAATCTGCTGTCGAGGAAGAGAGCAGGAATCGCAGGGCAGTATAGAGAACAAAGAAGTCCGGTCAAATCACCGATTGTACGCGTTGGCCCGGGAAGGGCAAGCCAGTCCAAATCATGGATCTATCTCCAAAGGGAATGCGGTTTAAAACCAATGAAACCATCCCGATTCATGCGGTCATAAAAATCGACTGCCCCGAGCTGCAGGAAAGAGAGGAATACGCGATCGGAACGCAATTTCTGAGCGTCACCTTCAAAACCGTGCCGGGACATTTGTTTCAGTCACCGGTTGACGGCCGGCAAACGAATCCGCTTCGAGTAAAATACATTCCAGAGCCATAGTCCCTCGGGAGGAGCCGTGGGGACCCGCGCGGTCCTGGTTTTGGATTTCAGGATTTCTTCCGTTTCGACCGAGCTGACCTCCCCCCGCCCTACCCGGATCAGGAAACCTGCGAGGCTGCGTACCATCTTGTAGAGAAAGCCCTCGCTCTCGGCAATGAGGGTCACCTCTTTTCCGTTCCCGCGCACTTCCATTCTACGCAGTGTCCGGCATGTGCTGGGTACATGTCGGTTTGGATTTGCGGTGAATGCGGAAAAATCGTTGGTTCCCAGAAGCATGCCTGCAGACTCCTTCATGGCATCCAGATCAAGCGGCCTGGAAACATGGGTCCGGTACAGCCGTAAATTTGGAGGGACGATCGGCCCGTTCCAAATTAAATACCGGTACTGCTTACCGGTAGCGCTGCGGCGCGCATCGAAGCTTGCGGAGGCCCGGCGCACTTTATCGACTCGAATATCACGGTCCAGCACCGCGTTTAATCCGAGTGTCAGGCGCCCGGGATCCTTGGGGCCGAGGAGTTCGAAGTGAACGACCTGGGCGCGCGCATGCACGCCCGCATCCGTCCGGCCACTGCCTTGCACACGAGGTGACTCTCCGGTCAATTCCTCCAAAGCGAATTCCAACTCGCCCTGAACCGTTTTTTCGCCAGGCTGGACCTGCCACCCGGCATACCGGGTGCCATCGTAAGCCAGGGTCATTTTGTAGCGCTGTGCCATTGTCTTTTAGTCAACATCGAATGTTCAAGATCTTCAAAATTGGACATTGAGTATTCGATATTCTTGTGCCCTCGAAGCGGACGGCTACTTCGAATCCAAATAATGCTGCAGCATGATCTGCGCGGCGACTTTGTCTATCAGACCTTTTCGCTTTTCGCGGCGGGTACCCGCTTCGATCAAGGCCGCCTCCGCGCTTTTCGTGGACAATCGCTCATCCCACATATCGACCGGGAGACCGATTTTTTCCGCAAGTTTTTTCGCGAATGCTTTCGACGCCGTTGCCGATGCCCCCTCCGACCCATCCATGTTGAACGGCAAGCCGACGACGATCCGCTCTGCCTCCATCTCCGCGCAGATTTCTCGAATTCGCCGCAGCAGCTTTTTCTCGCTATCGATCTCGATGACCTCGTGCGTCGAGGCAATGATGTGCATTGGGTCGCTTATCGCGACCCCGCACCGGCGCGTTCCGAAATCAAGTCCCAGGATCCGTGCCATTTCAGATGATATCACGGTGATCGGGATTGTTCCGCACTTGCTGCAGCAGCAGCTTGATATCCTGGGCACGGTTTTTGGGACAGATCAATGTGACCCCCTCCGCTTGCACAACGATAAGATCGCTGACCCCGATCATCGCGGTCGTGCGATCTCGCGAAAATACGATATTGTCGCCGGAGTCAAGGGCCTCCAGGGAGCCGATGGTTATGTTCCCCGACTTGTCCGCGGCGAAGTGATTCGAGAGCGCCGTCCAGGATCCGACGTCGTCCCATGCAAAGGTGCCTTTTGCCATGATGATGTTGTCGGCCTTTTCCATGAGCGCATAGTCGATTGATATTTTCTCCAGGGGCGGATACGTGGCCTCGAGTACTGCATTCAGGGAGTCGTCGCCTACCGCGGTTGTCAGGGTCTCCATCAGCCAGGAAAGCTCCGGACAGTGCTTCTTAAAAGCGGCGTGGAGGGCTTTCACCGACCAGATGAACATGCCCGAATTCCAAAAGTATCTGCCGGAATGAATGTACCGGTCCGCCGTGGATTCATCCGGTTTCTCGACGAAACGCCTGGCTCGGTGAAACGTGACTTTGTCTCCGCTCTGTAATTCCGGTCCCGCTTCAACGTACCCGAATGCGGTGCTGGGCGATGTCGGCTGGATGCCGATTGTAATGAGAACTTCCTGCTGCGATGCAAGATCAAGGCTTTCCTGAAGGGTTCGGCGATAGACGTCAAGATCTCCCATCACCTGGTCAGCGGTCAAAATACAGAAGGAGGCATCCACCGATCTGGCTCCGATTAGCGCTCCCGCCACCGCCACCGCCGCCGCCGTATCCCGCCCCATGGGTTCCCCCACGATATTTTCGGGGGGAAGAATCGGCGCCGCTTCGCGGCTCGCTTGGACCAGGTTCTTGTTTGTAACCACGAACACTCGCTCCGGCGGTATCAGTCCGTCCAGTCGGTCAACCGCCTGCGCGAGGAGCGACTTATCCCCTACCAGCGCGAGAAGCTGCTTCGGGCGTTCGGATGTGCTCAGCGGCCAAAACCGCTCCCCCTTCCCTCCCGCCATGATAACGGCATAGTGTTCCGCGGCCATTTATTGGCTACCCGCAACGGACTTCGCCGCTTGAACAAGCTCGGCGGTCCAGGTCGCCGCGCGTTTCCGCCCCTCCGGCGAATTACCCTCTTCAAAGAGCCGGTTAACGATGGCGCTTCCCACAATCACGGCATCGGCATGTTGCACCGCGGAGCGCGCCTGTTCTGTCGTGGAGACACCAAATCCAAGCGCAATCGGCAACTCTGTTTGCGATCGGGTTTTTTTAAGCAATTCGGAGGCGCCATCACTGATTTTATTCTGCATTCCGGTGACGCCTTCGCGGGACACGCAGTAGATAAAGCCGGTACCGCGTTGGCAGATCCGGCCAATTCGTTCGTCGGTGCTGGTCGGCGCGACGAGGTAGATGTTGTCCAAAGCGTGTGCCTGCACCGCGTCGATGTATTCGTCGCACTCCTCGACCGGCAAATCCGTGATCAGCACCCCGTCTACACCGGCCTCCGATGCATCCCGGGCGAAGGACTCGTATCCTCGCGCATATATGGGATTGACGTAGGTCATGAATACGAGAGGAATCTGGCTCCTGGCCCTTATTTTCCCGACCGCCTTCAGTACACCGCTGACGGTGGTCCCCGCCTCCAGAGCCCGGGCGGCGGCAAACTGGTTCACGACCCCATCCGCCAGGGGATCAGAGAAAGGAATTCCCAATTCAACGATGTCCGCGCCTGCGTCCTCGAGGCGTAGTACGGTGTCGACGGTTTCGTCCAATCCCGGATCACCGGCGCAAATGTAGGCAATGAAGCCCTTCCGGCCATTCGATCTCAACTCTTCAAAGCAATGATGGATCCGCGTAGACATGAATCTGATCGCAAAACACCAACATACCTAGCGATCGGTCATTTTACAAGGTTCAGCTTTCCGATCACGCCCAACCCGTGGAGGGTCAGATCGGGATCGAGGATGACTTTACGATCCAGGCCACGGGTAATGTGATCCGCGTCACCACCGGTCGCAATCAACTGAAGGTCCGGACCTCCGAAATGACGGGTCAGGTGATCGAGAATCTCGCGGACCATTCCTCGCTCGCCCAAGGTAATGCCCAGGCGCATCGCATCTTCCGTGCTGCGGCCGATGCGCACCCGCGTGGGATACAGGTCCACTTCCGGAAGAAGTGCCGCACGCTCCGCCAGCGCCTTGCGCATCACGGGTCCTCCCGGGGCAATGATTCCTCCGATATATCCCCGCCGTGGAACGACGACGTCAAACGTGATGGCGGTCCCGATGTCTATGACAAAGAAGTGCTCCCCGTATTTGGAAGCGCCCCCGGCAGTGTTGGCAAGGCGGTCGGCACCGATCTGATCAGGATTCGGATGCGTGATTTTCACGCCTAGTTCCGTCTCATGGTCCACCCAGATAACCTGTTGACCGAATCGCTTCCGAAGAATCCGCCGCCAGGCGGGAGAACGTTGCGGAACAACGGACGCGGCCACGGCGCCCGACACCGTCCGCGGTTGATTCTCCAACACGAACGATTCAATGGATTCGCGACGTGCCTCCGCCGTTTCGAACCGCCGAACTCGAGAAACGGATCCGGCGCGGTAGACTCCCGTGGCAATTGTTGTGTTTCCAATATCTATCACAAGGGTGGACATGATGATGCACGTCAACCTACCCGAGGCGGCCCCAAGGGGAAACAACAATTCGCGCTCCCCCACCCTGGCACGGAATCATCGCCGTGGCACGGATATCCGATCCGTGTACTGAAGCCCCGAGTTGTACTTTGGGCGGAAAGGCCAATCTGCTTTCGGTTTCGGCTCGGGCTCCGGCCCTCTCCGCGGGAATCCATAGCGGCGCAGAGCGCCGCACTCCATAACTCAGGGACCGGCGATCCGCCGGAAATCTTTTTCAATAGCGGCAACTCTTCACGTTCGTAGCACAAAGCAATTGAGTTTGCCTGGGCGGTTGGCTTCGCCTGTCAGCTCCGTGGGCCACAGGCAGGATGCCCATGCCACGTTGGTCAGGAATCAAACTCCAGGGAGAAATCCGAGGCAACCGCGGAGTGCGTAAGCGCGCCGACAGATATGGCATCCACGCCCGTGTCCGCAATCGAGGCAACGGAATCAAGCGTCACTCCCCCGGATGCCTCCAATTTGCTTCTCCCCCGGCAAATTGAAACGCACTCCTTTATTGCTTCCGCCGGCATGTTGTCGAGCAGTATCCAATCCGGCGCCGCGCCGATCACTATATCGAAATCCTCCACCGTCTCCACTTCTACTTCGATCTCAAGATCTGAGTAGGCCTTCCGGGCGGCACCCACCATTTCCGCCAGCGTGCCGTCGTTGTGTTTACGCCACTGCGCGAGGTGATTGTCTTTCAGCATGACTCGGTCGTACAGCCCCATCCGGTGGTTCTCCCCTCCCCCACACCGAACCGCGTATTTTTCGAGCACCCGCAAGGTGGGCGTGGTTTTTCGGGTATCCAGAATGACGGCGTTCCGGCCGATGGTTTGCGCGACATATGCCCGCGTGAGAGTGGCGATACCACTCAAGCGCTGCAGGAAGTTCAGCGCCGTCCGTTCCCCCGTCAACACGGCCCGCGCCGGCCCAGTCACCGTGGCAACAACCGTGTCCCGCTCAACCGGTGACCCATCTTCTGATTCGACGGAAAATTCGATGGAGGAATCCACGGCCTCGAAAACCGCTGCGGCTACGCCCCCTCCTGCCACCACATAGTCCCCGCGTGAAATAATGCGGGCACGGCAATGATTACCGGAGTCCACAACCGCAAGGGACGAAGCATCCCCCGTCCCCACATCCTCCACCAAAGCGCGCCGGATCAAATCCCGCACCTCAGGGCTCTCTGCAATTTTATGCGCGTTTCTCATTCAGTGGCTTCGATTTTGAACAGAAGGGAACGAAGAAAACAAAGAATAAAGGGTAAAAATCTTCTCCGTTCTCTTCGTTCCCTTATGTTCAAAATCCGTTCGTTTGTGAAGCCTCGGTTTCGAGTATTTGTGGTTCAATTTCTTCGATTGGATTTAGATGCTCCGGGTGAATTTCCTCAGTTGAGCTTGTGTGTCGCCGAGCGGAAGTCTCGGCGACTTCCGCTACATGTCTACTCGGCGGACACTCGCTTTCGCTTCGACGATCTCTTGTATTTCATTTTCTTCTTTTTCTTCCCGGTCTTCGGCGATCCTTCGGTCAGTCCTTCTGCGCGCTTCAATTCGTTGACCTGGTCCCGGATCACCGCTGCCCGTTCGAACTCAAGGGATTCCGCGGCCTGCAACATTTCGCCTTCCAGTTCCAGCAGAACCTGCTGGACATCGAAGTCGGCGCCGTCATCTCGAAGGGCAGCCAGGCTCGATTCCTCATCCGGAAGCTTCGAGGAAAGGCTATCGGGAATCTCTTTCACGATCTGGCGGGGAATGACCCCCTGTTTTCGATTGTACTCGAGTTGTGTTTTTCTCCGGTACTCGGTCACCTCGATCATCCGTTTCATGGAGTCGGTGACCTTATCCGCATACATGATCACCCGGCCGTCAATGTGACGCGCTGCGCGCCCCGCGGTTTGAATGAGCGAAGTCTCCGACCGGAGAAACCCTTCCTTGTCCGCATCCAGCACCGCTACCAGGGAGACTTCCGGGAGATCCAGGCCTTCGCGCAGCAAATTGATGCCAACCAGGCAGTCAAATTCTCCTTTCCGCAGTTCACGCAGGATTTCCACCCGCTGAATGGCATCGATCTCTGAATGAAGATACTGCACGCGAAGCCCCACGTTGCGGAGATACTCCGACAGGTCTTCGGCCGTGCGCTTGGTAAGCGTAGTGACGAGCGTGCGCTCTTTTTTCTCTGCCCGTGCCCGCACTTCCTCCATCAAGTCGTCAATCTGGTTACCCAACGGCCGGACTTCCACCGGAGGGTCAATGATACCAGTCGGACGAATGACCTGGCGCACCGGATCACCCCCGACTTCCTTCTCATACGGTCCCGGGGTCGCGGAAGTAAAGACGATCTGCCCGGAAATGGACATGTATTCGTCGAAATTCAGGGGGCGATTGTCGAGTGCGGAGGGCAACCGGAACCCGTGCTCCACCAGGACCCGCTTGCGCGAGATGTCCCCGTTGTACATCGCTCGAAGTTGTGGAATAGCGACGTGCGATTCGTCGATGATGGTCAGATAATCGCCTTGGAAAAAATCGAGGAGAGTGTACGGTCGAGATCCGGGAGGGCGACCCGCGAGGTGGCGGGAATAATTTTCAATTCCGCTGCAATACCCAACCTCCTGCATCATCTCCAAATCGAATTCCGTTCGCATTCGGATCCGCTGTGCTTCGAGCAACTGGTTGTGTTGCTCGAACCATGTGACGCGCTCGTCCAGTTCCTCCCGGATCGAACCGAGCGCGGGCTGCATCCGCGAGTACGGCATGACGAAGTGCTTGGCCGGCGACACCATCACTTCATCCAACTCTTTCTCAACATGTCCAGTCAGCGGATCCATCAAGGTGATCCGTTCTACTTCGGTTCCGAAAAATTCGATTCGCACTCCGGTGCGGGAATAGGACGGAAAGATGTCAAGCGTATCGCCGCGCACGCGAAAGGTTCCCGGGGTATTTTCGACTTCATTCCGGGTGTACTGAATATCAACGAGCTGCTTTAGCACCTCGTCCCGGTCGACCATATCCCCTTTGCGCAGCTCCACCATCATCTCGGTGTAGTCGGAAGGCGATCCCAGGCCATAAATACATGAAACAGAAGCAACGATCACGACATCCTGGCGGTTGATCAGCGAATTTGTGGCGGAAAGCCGGAGCCGCTCGATCTCTTCATTTATGGAAGAGTCTTTTTCGATGAAGGTGTCGGTCTGTGGAATGTAGGCTTCCGGCTGGTAGTAATCAAAATAGCTGACGAAGTATTCAACTGCATTCTTAGGAAAGATCCCCTTCAGCTCCGCATACAGCTGGGCCGCCAGCGTCTTGTTGTGGCTGAGAACGATGGTTGGCTTTCCATACCGCTCGATCACGTTGGCCATCGTAAAGGTTTTCCCGGAACCGGTCACTCCTTCCAATGTTTGGAACCGTTTTCCAGCCCTCAAACCGCCAAGAAGCTTTTCAATAGCCGTCGGCTGGTCCCCGGTGGGCCCAAAATCGGAAACAACCTGAAAAGTATCCGCTGACATTACGCTACTATAAGAGGAACCAGCGTAGAGGTGAACATTCTTTATGCCATGCCATACGGGTCAGTGTGCGGTATTGCACAGTCGACCTCTACCCTGAGTCCGCTGACAACTGGTTCCCCCCACTTCAATCGTCCAGCATCTTCTCATCAGACAAGCCGCACAGAGGGGCCAGCGGGCGCATGGCAGTTCTGCGGGGCATCTGCCCCGTGGCGTTAGTTGCTACAATGGGAGGAAGACAGTAAGAGATCTGAGATTGTCGCGAAAGCTCTGGTCGCTTCGATATAATTGACGGCAAAGTTTGCGATGGAGAGCGGGGCCAATGTAGTTCTCGGCAAAGTTCTCGGTGTGGGTCGGCCCATATGCGGGTGTTTGCCTGCTCATAGTCATGCCGTATCGTCCCTTCCGAGAACTTTGCCGCAGACTACATCGATCCAAACTGGCCCGTCAACTTTGCCGGAACTACATCGACTCCCTCTTCCCTTACCCGCCAGTCCGACATGCCGCCGCAGAAGTGACACGCACCCGCGCCGACGATGAAGACCCTCGACCAGGTCGAGGCACGCACCACGATCACGAACCTGCCGGTTTATATCCTCAATCCGGGTTCGTATTACCTGACCGGAAAACATACAGGTACGGCGACGAACAATGGGATTACCATTCAAGCGGATGATGTCACCATCGTCTCAACGGGTTCACGCTCCGCGGTGTTGCGACATCCTAATCCCTAATCCCCCCGGCGTCGTCCAAACCCCGATGCTGCTCCAGCCGGAGCGCAAGCCTAGTGGATGGGAAATGCTACGGAGCCAGTTCGACGCCTACGCAATATAACCACGTGCGTGAGCTTGACGGAGGCGTGGCAATATATACGTTCAGAGGCGGCGTGGCGGGGATTTCCGTCTCGATTACCGTCAATCCCGTCATCATATCGGATCCACGTAACACCGTGTACCGGCGGTTGCTCGAGCTGGGCCACGTGAACGTGAATTCCGATCCAATACTCGTGGTGGATGCGCTGCCGACCGCGAAGAGTGAAGACGAATCGAGCGGATTCGTGCCGGCAATGTACTCGCCACGGTTGTTTAACTTATCGTTATCTGCGTCTTCCAGCGCGTCTAGGGGATTGGTCGGATTCAGCCCGTACCGTGTCTCCCAAACATCCGGCATCGAATCGCCGTCGCTGTCGGCTGAGTTCGAATTAAATTCGTAGGCGCCCATGTCGAACGTGTTGGTTCCGTCCATGTCGCCGTCCTGGGGACGTAGGGTCCCGGTTACGTCCAGAGACGGGGACTGTCCGCTGTCCGTACCCGCGTCGATGCAGGGCGATTCCGGTTTCAGGCGGTAGTGATTTGATCCGTTTGCAGCAAAGTTCGGGTCCAGGTTCAGGTTGCCGCCGCCGTCGGCGGCGGGTTCGGGGAAATTGGAAAGAGCGCAGTGAACGAAGCTGCCGGTGTAGCCCTCATAGAGGCCGCTGTCGTCGGACCAGCTGATGCAGTTCGCGGCGGTAGAATCGCGCAGGAGGATCCCGGAGACACGGTCATTTTTTGTGTTGTTCTCCACGGTGCATGCGTCGGCGGCGCTGTCGAAGAGGGTCAACGCACCGCCATAGTTGCTTTGGTTGCTGTAGATCAGGCTGCTTTGGATTACCGCGCCTTGCTGCGCGAAGATTCCGCCGCCGTGGCCGGTCATGGAGTTGTTGCGCAGTTCGCACCGCTCCACCAGTCCGCCGTGGCTATAGATGGCGCCGAGGAATCCATCGGCGTATTC
>Ga0310121_10002248_pt1 | contig 18588 bp, 13 predicted proteins | sample CB27_Tmax_986_MG_FD_203504 | JGI IMG/M metagenome (GOLD analysis project Ga0310121, IMG submission 203504) | Marine microbial communities from Western Arctic Ocean, Canada - CB27_Tmax_986 | ecosystem: Environmental > Aquatic > Marine > Oceanic | place: Canada: Western Arctic Ocean | collected...
GCGCGCCGACCAGCCACGAGGCCAGATCAAAAGGGGTGTCCAGCAGCTGACCGAGCGCGTCCCTTCCACTGCTTGGGCCCAGAAGCGGCAGTACAAAGTAAAAGCCGGGCTCGTGGCCATAGTATCCAAACGTCTGCCCGAAATCCTCCCGGCGCGGCTTGATATGGAACCAGTGGGTGGCGGGGTCGAACAACCCCAACAGCCCGATCGTCGTGTTAATCAGAAATCGATTCGTCTCGTCTCCGGCGCCGCGAAATTTCCCCTGCAACAAACTGTTGATCAGGTGGACCGGATACTTGAGATTGAGATCCACGCGACTGATGCCACGGCGAACGGGCGCCGGGAAGATCAGTTTGTAAACCTGATTAATGGGGTCTATGACACCCCGAAAAATCCCGTAATTGATGCTTGATATAACACGGTTGGTCGGTTCTATCGGATCATTGACCATCTGAATGATGGGCACACCCGTCTGCGGCGCCACCGTAACGGTCCTCGAACAACCCGCCACGAGCATGAGCGACGCGATCATCAAGCAACCGACGGTCAAACGCATGATTCTAACCATCCTCCAGCTTCGTTCATTGGAATGTGTCGTGGACGACCCGTGGCGGAGAATGCAGGCCCCGACGCTCTCGGGTACGGACCGGGTAACGTGGTCAATCAATTCGAGCGAGTCGGCGCTGATTTAGTCGGGGCAATCTCTCCCGTCCGATCGCTTGAATCCCTTTACTAGGCGACTGGCTCGCGTCGCATGTGCCGCCAGTCGGTATGGAAAACGCCTTCCTTATCGATTCGTTGATAGGTATGCGCGCCGAAATAATCGCGCTGCGCCTGAAGCAGATTCTGCGGCAGGCGCTCGGAGCGATAACCGTCGTAATAATTAAGGGCCGCGCTCATGCCCGGGGTTGGAATGCCGAGTTGGACGCCCGCGCCAACGACGCCGCGCCAATCATCCTGGTGAGAACCAACCGCTTGCTTGAAATAAGAATCCAACAGCAGGTTTTCGAGACTTGGGGCGCGGTCGTATGCATCTTTGATCCGTTCCAAGAACGCGGCCCGTATAATGCATCCACCACGCCACAACATGGCGATCTCGCCGAGTTTCAGGCCCCAGTGAACCTCGTCCGAGGCCGCTTGAAGTTGAACGAAACCCTGGGCATAACTGCAAATCTTGGAGGCATACAGTGCCCGTTCCACCGATTTTATGAACTTGGCGCGATCCGTTGAGCGGCGAAACTCTTCGATCGCCCCGGCCGGTCCCGCCAATATTTTGCTGGCTCGGGCGCGACTCGCCTTCTGCGCCGATAGGCAGCGCGCGAACACCGCCTCGGTGATGATCGTCGTGGGGACGCCCAAATCGAGGGCCAGTTTGCCGGTCCATTTGCCGGTCCCTTTTTGACCCGCCGCGTCCAGGACCTTATCGACCAGCGCCTCGCCAGTGTCGGGGTCCTGGACCGAAAAGATATCTCGCGTGATTTCAATCAAGTAACTGTCTAGGTCCGCCCGGTTCCATTGCTCGAACACATCAAAGAGCTCATCGTTGGACAATCCCAATCCGTTTTTGAGGAGGCTGTAAGCCTCGCAGATGAGCTGCATGTCTCCGTATTCGATTCCGTTGTGGACCATTTTCACATAATGGCCCGATCCACCCGACCCGATCCATCCGCAGCAGGGAACGTCATTGTTCGGCCCCACCTGCGCGGCCATCGGCCGGAAAATCGGGCTCAGATGGGGCCACGCGGCCGCCGACCCGCTGGGCATCATGCTCGGTCCATAACGCGCCCCTTCCTCACCCCCCGAAATCCCCGTTCCGATGTATAGGAGCTTTTTGGCTTCCAGCTCCTGCATGCGGCGCTCGGTATCTTCAAAATAAGAGTTGCCCCCGTCGATGAGTATGTCGCCAGGTTCCAGCAGGGGGACCAATTGGCCGATCAGCGCATCAACCGGCGCACCCGCTTTCACCATCATCATCGCCCGGCGCGGTGGCTTCAGACATCTGGCGAATTCTTCGAGGTTATGGCAGCCGACGATTGATTTCCCCTCGGCGGGTCCTTGCATGAAATCATCGACCTTACTGATTGTGCGATTATAGGCCGCCACGTTGAAACCATGATCGGCCATGTTCAGGATCAAATTCTGACCCATGACCGCCAGCCCGATCAGCCCGATGTCGCATTGAGCATCCATTGTTCTTACCTTTTCTGGAAGGATATAGAAGTCTTTCGTTGGATTGTCGCTGGTGTCTTGGGCTGAGCCTTCCCGAGCGGTCCACGCCGGAGTTTTCGCGCTTGCGCGTCGCGCGGGCCATCGCTGGGACCCTCAACCCGCCGCCGTTGGGACCGGCCGTGCGTGATTCACCCGCGCTTCAGGTGATTCAGCTTTCGCTCCAGCTTGGCATTCTCAATACCCCCCGGCAACATCTTTCCGAGGACCGACCACGACGGGCGGCTTCCGGGCAATCACTCGAACACGACGGATCAGAACGATAGACGGCAATGAAGCGGTGGCCTATCGGGGAAACGAGATCGCCGCGATCTATCCGATCACGCCCGGCGAGGTCACCTGCAGAGCCACGCATGTCCGCGACCGGATGGACCTGAAGCAAAGGATGATAATGGTGGTCGCCCCGCCGACGCCTACCGTGCTGATGGGGACGTGGAACACCCGTTGACGAACCACCCCCGGCATTTGTCCGCTGGAAGAACGGGCTTTATTTGGGGCATCCACGAAGAAGAAGTCGTCCATGACTACGAGACCTCGCCCGGCCCCCTATTCCTCAAGCCCTAAGGGGCCTCCGTGAGGAAACGCTTCGCGCAGCGCGTCGAATGTTTGCCAAGTCCCAGCCTGATCGTCCCGCGCTGTCTTCAAGATGGAAGCTCTGGAACGGGCCGAACCACACTTGACTCATCTAGCGGTTACGAGCCACTTGCGACGAGTCAGGCGAGCTGCTATGATGAGCGTTCTTAGGCTCTTCCCCGGTCCCTGGCAGGCCTTTGGCTCCCCAATGGAAAGGTGGAACCATGTGGCAGCCCCATCGCAACCCCCCGTCCTGCCCAGCGGAGGCCAGCCCCCGCCCCGGTGTCGGCGCGAAACCACGTATAAGGTCAATGCTTCCCGAACAACCAGCCGTCGCTATCCTCGCATTCGCTGGGGTTTGAGAAGCCGAATCCTCGCTCTTGCGCACGCGGCCCTCATGATGACCCTTCATCACTTTGGGACCCAGCCGCCGATACTCGCTCAGACCACCTTCGGGCCCCAGCGGGTCATCACCACGGCGGCCGACGGCGCCGTGTCGGTCCACGCGGCCGACCTGGACGGCGATGGCGACATCGATGTCTTGTCCGCCTCAAGATGGGACGACAAAATCGCCTGGTATGAGAACCTGACCCCCCACCATAATACCGCCCAACTCTGGCCATTCTACCGATGACACGGACGCTGCCACGGACGCTGCCACAGTGACCAATCACGGTCCACCTCTTTGAGGGGTCTTTACTCTTCTCCACCCCGTCTCTCACCGACCGGTTGCCGTGAGACCCGCGAGGCACCCGTCCTCCACGCCTCTCCCAGTTTCGCCCTTCTTTCGCTCGCTGGTGTTTGTTGTCATAACGCATCTTGCGACACCAAAAGCTCCTCAACCTTGTCGACATGCGTTTCTCGGCAACATCGCCGGCGATGCCAACGGCCAAGGAGTCGGAAGAGTTGACACGGGGAATCGTTTTGGCGCATGATGGCGGGCCTGTGACTTCGGTCGGCACGGTTGCCCATCGTTTTTGCCCGCTCGGAGGCCGTCGAGACGCCGGCGGACAAGGGCTCGACGACAATTGACGAGGAAATCACGATCATGAAAAAGAAAATCCATCCCAAATACGAACTGACCACCATTCGTTGCGCGTGCGGGGCCGAATATCGGATGCGCTCGACCCGGCCCGACCAGAGACTGGAAATCTGCGCCGGCTGCCATCCCTACTTCACCGGCAAGCAAAAACTGGTCGACACCGCCGGGCGAGTCGAGAAGTTCAAGCGTCGCTACGCAAAGTTCGCCGAAACGCCGCCTGAATAGACCCCCAACGCGGAAGATATTGATTGCTTTCCCGCCGAAGCGGTACGTCGCGCCGTCGGCCGGCCCAGGTCGATCGGTCTCTTCGCGACCGTTCAGGCTTTGGGGCCCGCGTGTCTTACATCACTTGGAACAGCGGCAGTCTCAGGGCCAGGATCATCAGTGGCAGCACCACGACCATGAAGATCAGCGTCGACCAGATAAACCCGGCGTTGGCCAGGTCGATATCCAGGTCATAGATCGTCGAGAGCACCACGACCATGATGGCGCAGGGCATGCAACTGGCGATGAACAAGACGCCGGCCACCATGCCGCTCACGTGAAAGATCAAGCAAAGCGCCAACATGATGAGTGGATGGATGAGAAACTTAATGACGTGCACCGGGGTCAGGACGTGAGAGAAGTGGACGACCCGCTGGAAACGCATGCGGATGCCCATGGCGAACGTGGAGGACACGGTCGAGATGAAAACCAGGACCTTGAGGGCCCCAAAGCTAAGGTCACTCGTCGGGAGGCCGGCAAAATTGAGCACGCCCCCGATCAGCAACCCCACGGCCGGCATCGCGATGGGGGAGAAGATGACCTGGCGGTAGTTCCGCCACAGTGTCAGGCCCTGAGCGGCGCCTCCCCAGTGCGTGGCGAGCGGGACGCAAATCGCGAAGATGAACAACATCGTCGGGCACATGAGGACGGCGTTATACGGATAGGCCGCGGCGGGGAGCAATAACAGCGTCAGAAAACCGGCCATCGACTGGCCGATATTCCCCAGCGGGATCATCAGCAGGAACGTGCCGATGGACGGGCCGCGGTGCGAAAGCCGTGGACTGACAACCAGGGATATTGCGACTGACACCAAGAGAAAAGCGGCCATCAGAAGGGGGGCGACGTACCAATCGGAGGACGAGCGGTCCAGGCGCCACACCCCCAGCCCGAAGACCACCGGCGCGATGAGAACAAGGTTGACCGTGTAGAGCGGCTTGGCGACTTGCTCGCTGATCCGGCCCATGTGACGCAGCCGATTGCCCAACAACATCGGCAACCAGATGACCGCCTGAGAAATCAAGAGGGTGATGAATTGCTCTTTGGTCATCGATGGTGGTTACGAGAAGGCCGGCCAGCACCCGCAGACCGAAGGTGTCGCAAGCATAGCGGGCCGGTCCGTTAAATCGACCCTTATCTCCCATCGCAAAGCCAGTCCCACGGTGCCTTGACGGGTTCCGGCGGGCCGTTCATACTGCTTCTCTGGCGTGATTCAGTCTGTTCGGAGCCGAACGCGCGCGCTCGATCCGGTTCAGTAGGACTTCTCCCGCATGCGTCATCAGGACGGCATATTTCCTCTCGGTCCAGTCATGGCGGGCGTCATCCTGTGCCTGGGGGGCGTGGTCGTCAACCTATACCATTTGGGCAAGACCGATTTCTATCGAGACGATCCGGCGCGGATCGGGGCGGTCGTTCGCGGGATGAATCAGACCGGCGAATGGCTTGTGCCGCGCGTGGGAGGCGAGCCGCGCTTCGATTTGCCCCCGCTTTACTTGTGGCTGGTCAAATTGAGTTCGCGATTAGGACCGGACGTCACGGCCTTTCAGACCCGGCTGCCGGGTGCCCTCAGCGCCATCGCGCTGCTGTTCCTGGTGGCCTGGTGCGCCTATCAGCACGCGGCCCGCTACAGGCGCGACGACGGGGCGATCCCCCCGCCGGAGGGTTTCGCGCTAATGGCCGGCCTGATGCTCGCCTCCAGCCCGGTTTACTTCATGGTCGCCCGCGGCGGCGCCCCCGCGCCGTTGTATGCCTTGCTCTACATGGGCGCCGCGGCATGTTGGGCCGAGTCGCTCGAGGCGCGCCGATCCTTCTATGCCGGGTTCTCATGGCGGATGTGGCTGGCGTGGGGCTACTTGCTGGCCGGTCTGGCCACGCTGGCGCAGGGGCCGCTGGTCTGGCTGATGCTCTGGATCCCCTATTTGCTCGCCGCGCGCTCCTATCGCTTGCGCGGACCCGACCGCGCCCATTTGTTGGGCCTGGGACTGGGTGGAGGCCTGATCCTGTGCTGGATGCTGGCGGTGGGCCGGGGAATTCCCGGCGCGGGCTGGGCCATCTGGAGGTCGCTGTGGACCCTGCGCCTGGGTAGCGTCTCGGACGTTTCGGGCGGGCTGGGCGATTATCTACTGAGCTTCGCGCTTGGAACCTTCCCGTGGGTCCTGCTTGCCGGGGCGATGGTATGGCGTGTGTGGCGCAAGGCCGAACGCTCGCCGACGCGGGTCTTTTGGATGTGGTCGCTCGTGGCGAACGCCGTCTTATTGGGATTGGTCGCTCCCCACACAGGGGCCCACCTGTTGCCGCCGGTGTCGTTCATCGCCTTGCTGGCCACCCATGCGCTGTTTAGCTGGAATTACGAGAACAACTGGGCGGAGGCCTGGCGTCTGCTGCTCCGCGTCACTTTGATCGTGATGGTGTCCGCCGGGGTCTTCCTGGCGGTCTTACTGAATTCGGGGAAAGGGTTCGCTTGCTTTTCGCTCATCGCCTTCGGCTGGTTCGTTTGGGCCCTCTTGTCTTACAAACAGGGCATCACCTATAGCCCTTGGATTACGACCGTGCGCCTGTCGTCGATATGCATCTTGGTTTTTCTCGCGGCCGAGCTCATGCATCTCACCGATTGGGAACCCCGTAAACGACTGCTTTCGGGGAGGATCAGCTTTTTCGAGCGGCTCGAAGATCATCTGGACGAATCGTTGGAGGAGCTTCCGGTCCCGCCCGCCAGCACCCCCCAGTACTTCATACTGGATACGGAGATTCCGGGGCTTACGGATTATTACTTTGAACAACCACTGATACCGGAAACTGACCTGTCTCGGGTCTACGCCGCGGCCGGCGATCGGACCTATCTTCTGGCGCGCGAGCCGCTGTGGGATCTGTTTCATGAGACGCGGCTGGTTCCCGTCCTCGAGCGATTTCGCCATATGGAGGACCGGCCCGTCGAGGCCCTGTTCCGCGTCCTGCCCGGCCCACCCGCGGCGACTCCCGCGAACCTGCGCGAGCGATTGGCCTATCAACCTCCCCTGCGTCTGGCCATTCTGGGCAACACTGGCACTCGCTCCGATGACCAGAGCGACGTTGCCCGGCGGCTTGACAAACTCGCCGGTCGCGACCGGCTCGACCGCATCCTGCTATTGGGCAACAACATCCACGGTCCCAACGTCTTCGATCATTTGGACTTCGCCGGGAGTTTCGAGGGGCCGTTCAGGCGTCTGCTCAAGCGCGGTCTGGTTTTCAACGCCCTGCTCGGTCATGAGGACCAATCCTACGGCTGGTTCCAGGCGCGCTATCCCGGGTTTCACATGAATGGCCGGCGTTATACCAAACTGGCGTTGGGGGGCGGGCTGGTTGACTGCTTCATGCTCGATTCCTCGCCCATGCTCGAAGAGCCGGATTTCGACGGGTCCCAACTTGAGTGGCTGGATCAGGAGCTGAGCCTCTCCGCCGCCCCGTGGAAGGTGGTCTGCTTGCATCACGCGCTGGTGAGCGCGGCGAACAAGGGCAAACCCAAGCTGCGATTGGCCGAGCGCCTGTTTCCGCTCCTCGATGCGCGCGAGGTCGACATCGTGGCGTGGGCCGGGGGATTCTGGTACGAGCGGCTCAAAGCCCCGGGCCGGTCCTCGATGTTCTTCAACACCGGCTGGAGCGGCGATAGCGAGCGAGCGCGATTCGAGTTGGATCCGCGGCTGCTGGCTTCCCATGATCGCGACCCCGGCCTTCTGTGGATCGAATTCACCGACCAGCTTGCCTCATTCGAGGCGATCAATGACGACGGCGAAACGGTCGACCAGGGGCAAATCCTGAAGGGAAGCGCGGTGTCCAGGCCGGCGACGGGCCTTCCCGGCGGGGCAGCGAGCCAATGAGAGCCCAGACCTCCCCCGTCCAGGCTTTGCGGGGTTGGGGCGCGGCGTTCGTTGATTTTCTATATCCCCCGGGTCTGTCACCTCTGTTATCGCCGGCTAACCCCGGAGGGCCCGGTGATCTGCTTCCGGTGTCGCCACACGCTGAGGGTCCCCGCGCAGTGGCGCTGCATTCGATGCGGGGCGCATGGCTCGGTCGGCGGGCCAGAATCCGATCGACGCTGCCGGCTTTGCCCCCCCCCGATGACGCGCCGTACCGGGGCATCCTGAGCGTCATCGGCTACCACGATATATCCGCGTGCTGCGTGCACCTGTTCAAGTATCGACGCCGGTTTGAGTTGGGCCAGGTGATGGCCCAGGTCATGGTCGAGGAGATGGCCGATCCCCTCGGGCGGCTCGGCACTCGGATCGAGTGCGTGGCCCCCGTTCCGCTGCATTACGGTCGCCGCCTCCTTCGCGGTTTTAATCAGAGCGAGTTGCCGGCCCGGGCGCTCGCGGAGGCCAACGGACGTCCATACGACGCGCGCCTGCTGCGCCGCCGCCGGTTCACGCGGTGCCAGGCCTTGGTCCCGTGCGAGAAGCGGGCCGGGAACGTCAAGGGGGCGTTCGCGATGGGCCGTCGCGGCGAGGCCGAGGGCAAAGGGGCATCCTGCTCGTCGACGACGTGGTCACCACCGGCGAGACGATCAAGGAATGCGCCCGCGTGTTGAAGGAGGCCGGTGCCCGGGAGGTCTGGATCGCCTGTTTCGCCCGCGCCCGAATGGAATCGCCCCCATTGGGAGAATGAGCCTCGGACTCCACGAGGAACAGGTTGTGCCCCGGTTATCCAGCGCCAAGCGGGGATACCCTCGATCCGCGGCTTCGCCCTTTGGCGGCAAGGATTCGGTGGTAAAGCGTCTCGATCTGTTCGGCTTGGACTTGGTTGGTGCAGAATTGCCAGACGAGCTCTTTTCCCTCGGCGGCCATGCGGCGTATTTCTTGGGGATGGTCCAGCGCCCAGATCAGCGCCTTGGCCAGCGCGGGGGCGTCGCCGGGGGGGACCAGCAGGCCCGTCTCTTGGTCGATGACGATCTCGCTGTTTCCCGAGACATCGGTCGCCACCACCGGCGTGCCCACCGCCAGCGATTCGCGTAACGCGCCGGTCAGGCCCTCCCCCTCCGAAGAGGTATTGACCGACACATCGAGGGCCGCCGCGACGTTGGGGATATCGGAGCGATGACCGGTGAAAATCACCTTGTCGGGCATCCCGAGCTCGCGCACCAGGCGTTCGAGTCTGCTCAGCCGTCTGGGATCACCCTCGCCGACCAGGACCAGACGGGCGTCGGGATGGGACTGTAGGACCTTGGCGAAGGCCTTCAGCAGCGTCCCGTGGTCCTTCTTCTTGTGGAAGGCGCCGATGCAACCGATCACCGGGGTCTTGGCCGACAGCCTCAGTTCGCGTCGCAATGCACCTGCGTCGGGCTGGGCGAAGGCGTCAGTGTCGAAGCCGCCATAGACGACCGCGACTTTCTCCGGCTTGAGTTTCTCTTCGCCGACCAGCACCTTTTCCACCGCATGCGCCACGGCGACGATCCGGTCGAGCTTGCCCCGGCGGTAGGCGCGGCGGTCGCGTTTGTTTTCGAAGCGATAGGTCGTCCCGCGCTGGGTCAGGAGTGCGCCCACGCGCCGGCCGATGAGGCTGCGTAGCGCGAACGCCAAGGCGCATTGGCGGTGAGTGTGCACCACTTCGAACCCCCCGCGCCGGAAGTAGCGGCGAAAGGCGAACATGCCTCTCCACGTTCCCATCGGGAAACATTGCACGTCCGCAACGCCCATCGGCTTGAGCTGGCGCGCGAGCTCCTCGCGCTCGGTGGGTTTGTTGTTGAAGACGACGCTGACGCGGTGCCCGCGCCGCGCGAGTTGGCGCGCCAGCGTTACCATCTGGACCGCCCCCCCGCGCGTGATGTTGGGATGCGAGGCGATGTGGAGGATATTGAGCGCGGGCCGGTCATCGGGAGGAGGGATCAACGCCTCCGGACCGGGCTGAGCGAGACCCAACTCGCCGTAAATGATCTCCAGCGCCTTTTGCGTGGCCGCCCCGGGGTTCGAGAAGATATCCCGCGCGATTTGGCGGCGGATCTCGGAGTGCTCAGCGGGCCGCTCCAGACAGCGCTCGACGGCGTCGCAAACCTCCTCGGGCTGCCCGATCACAATGCCCCCCTTGCGGCCCCAGGTCTCCAGGTCGATGGTCTGGCCGTACCGCTCGCCGCTCAGCAACTCGGGGACGTCGGCGAAGATCATCGGCCGGTCGAGTAGCGTGTATTCATTGGACACCGAACTGGCGTCGCTGATCAGGATGTCGGAAGCGACGAGCATCGGAATGATGTCGAGGGATTGGGTGATGGTTACATTGGGCCAATGGCGTCCGTCCAGCCGCGCACGCCAATCGACGGTGTTGCGGCTGGGGTCGTAGAGGTGATCGTGCAGTTTGACGACCACCCGCACGTTCGCCATGCCCGCAAGCTGATCGAGCATGGCCTCGCCCATGGTGTAGAGCGAACTCTGTTCGGTCCAGGTCGGCGCGTAGAGAACCAGCGGCGTGCCGTCATCGACGCCGAGCCGCGCGCGCGCCCGGGCGCGGTCGATCCGGCCGTTGAGCAGTTGATCGAGCTTGGGCATGCCAACCATTTCGATGCGCGGATCATCTTGGGTCAGGATGCCGGCCTCGATGAACTTGCGGCGCTGATAGGGCCCGACCATCAGGATCTTGTCGAAGCGCGTGACCTTGGGGGAGATCGAACGCCCCTTGAACGAGACGCCGTGAAACATCAGGGCCTTGCGCCGGGCTTTGCCCGACATTTTCATGTGATCGGGGGTCAGATACAGATCCGCCTTCAACCTATAGGCTTCGCACTTGGAAAGCAGATGCACGCCGGACAGGCCCGCCTTGCGCGCGATGGCCAGGGGGTTGTCCTGGCCCTGATAAAGGCCCGCCAGGAAGAGTTCGATTCGCGCGTCGCGCTGGAGCACGTCCAGCAGCGGACGCAGCACCACGATGTTCATCGGTGAACTGGCCGAGAGAATGACTCGCCGCAGGCGCATGCTGATGGACATTCGGACTCCGAGCCTTGGCTGGGTTGCGCATGTTCCAGCCCGAATCAGGTTGCCGTCGGGGTGGAAAGATTCATGCCGTCGCGGCTGTCGGCCGATGTCAGATTCTCAAGGAATCGAACGATCTTTTCAACCCTTCGGCCCGAACTGAGTTCCTGAGCGGTATCGATTGAAGATTGCCTTGTGGGTTAATCGAGCACGTCAGCCGCCGCGCGCGGGCGTTGGATCGAAATGGCTTCTTCGGGCGGACTGTCCACGAAGATGCCTTGGTACTGACACAAGCGCGTGTAAAGCCCTCCAGCCTCGTAGAGCGAGGCGTGGGTCCCCTCCTCGGCGACCCGTCCGTCATCGAGTACAAGAATTCGATCAGCCATCATTACGGTCGAAAAACGGTGGGCGATCAGGAACGTCGTCCGTCCGACCACCATCTCGCGCAGGCTCTCGCGGATTTGGTGTTCCGTTTCCGCGTCCAGCGAGGCCGTCGCTTCGTCGAAAATTAGGATCGTCGGGTCCTTGACGAGCGCCCGCGCGATGGCCAACCGCTGCTTCTGCCCCGTGGAGAGCTTGGCCCCGCGTTCGCCCACGACCGAATCGTATTGCTTGGGCATGGCCATGATGAACTCGTGCGCCTTGGCCTGGCGCGCCGCCTTTTCCGCTTGCTCGCGCGTGGCGCCCTTCGAGCCGTAGGCGATGTTAGCGTAGACCGTGTCGTCGAAAAGAAACGTCTCTTGAGGAACGATGGACACTCGATCGCGCAAGGATTGGATGTGGATGGCGCGAACGTCGTGGCCGTCGATCAAGATCGCCCCTGCCTCGACGTCGTAAAAGCGGCACAACAAGTTCATCAGGGTCGTCTTGCCCGCGCCCGAATGACCCACCACGGCGACGACCTCCCGGGGGGCCACCGTAAGCTCGAGTTCATTGATCACGCGTTCGGGGTGGTGACGGCGCGGATAGCTGAAGCTAACGCGATTGAAATGGATCGCCGCCGGCTGATCGGCCGGCAAGTCGACGGCATCCTCGGCGTCGACGACCGCGGGCACCAGATCCATGATGCGATAAATCCGAATCAGCGAGGCCATGCCGCGTTGATAGGTCACGTTGAGTTTGAGCAAACTCTTGAGGGGCCGGTAAAAACGGGTAATGGCGAGTAGGTAAATGGTGAATTCCGCCGAGCCGAACTCATCGCCCAGGTAATTGCGATCGCCCAGGAACAGGCTTCCGCCGATGACCAGCGTCAGCACGATGGCCAAGGTGCTCAGAAAATCGTTGGCCGGCCCGATGAAACCCTTGATCCTGTGGAACTTCAACAGGCGGCCCAACCACTGATGGGTCGCCTGGTCGAATCGGTCCCTTTCAAAGTCTTCGGTCCCCAGTGCCTTGACCAGGCGCACTCCGGAAAGGGCTTCCTGGGAGACCTGGAAGACGCCGGCATCGTCCCGCTCGGCCCGTTCGGAAATGCGGCGGATCTTTTTGCCGGTGAAATAGAACAGACACCCCGCCAGCGGCAGCGTAATGGCCGCGTAGAGTGTCAACTTGGGAGAGAGATAAATCAGCAGCACAAGCAGTGCGATGACCTTGAAGAAATTGACGAACGTCGTGCCGGTGAACGCCAAGAGCATCGCCTGGACCTTGCGCGTATCGTTCTGCAGACGGGCCATCATCTGGCCGGTCGAGTTCTTGGTGAAAAAGTGCAGGTCCATCGCGAGGATGTGGGCGAAGAGGTCGTCCTTGAGTTTCTTGAGCACGTCCAGGCCGACGCGGGCGGTCATGACGTTGACCAGATAGGTCAGACAGCTATTCAAGGCCGAGATGACGATCAAGACCACTCCGACGATGAACAACGACTGGACTTTGTGTTCCAGCATCCAGGCCTTGGCCCGTTCCTTGTGCTCGCCGACGTAGTCGGTGACCAGACCCTTGTAGATTTCGATTTTGGCGGCGAACTTCTCGGGGATCGGAATCCCGCCGGGAGCCTCCGTTCGCTCCGGAGCCGTCTGCTCAAGGGCCACCCCCGGTCCGTCGTCGAACATCACTTCGATCAGCGGCTTGACCGCGAGCAACGAAAACGCCCCCAAAAAACCCGTCAAGAGCGAAATGACGGCGATGCGGATAAGCCGATACTTATGAACGAGAATTCGAGGGAGTAGGCGTTTGAGAAGATTCATCGTATTGCCTAAGATTAGCCAAGGGCCGCCGCAAACGACGGGACCATGCCCGCCCGAAAGGGGACAACTCCTTCATCTTCAAACCACGTCGTCAACTCTAAGGAGCCTGGGCCATCCCCAAAGTTAAGCATTGAGCGCGATGGCAAGTCAAGTTCGCACGGACGAGCCCCACCACGGGGACTCGATTCAGGAACGTTATTATCCCCGACTCCGGTAGGTCTCGAGTGTGATTAGCCGTGCGCGTCAAGCGTCAACCCACGGTTTACTTCAATCTATAAACACGCCCATGAATCCTATATGGTGAAGGCCATCGCGAGTTCCGAAGAAATGCCCTCCGCCATGCACAAGATGATCGATCCCGACATGGCCCTGCGACTGGTTGTTGAAGCGGCCGAGCGGCTGGAGCCGGTCGAGGTGGAGCTGGGCCACTCCGTCGGACTGGTCCTGGCCCAGCAGGTCGCCGCCGACCGCGACTATCCCCCGTTTAATCGCGCCATGATGGACGGCTACGCGGTGCGGCTGTCGGCGGCCGGAGGAGCGGTGGCGGTCATCGGCGAGCTGGCGGCGGGAGGGGTTTGGGAGCGGCCGTTGACGGACGGCCAGGCACTGGAGATCATGACCGGCGCTCCCTGCCCGGAGGGGACCGAAGCCGTGGCGCCCAAAGAGGTCGTTGATCGCCAGGGCGAGACGGTCCGGCTCCCGGAGTCGCTCAAGCAGGGCCAGAACATCGCCCCGCGCGCCAGCGCCTGCCCTGCCGGACGGGTGCTGATCGATCAAGGCGAGCCGATCACGCCACTGACGGTCGGGGTCCTCGCCACGGTTGGTCGCGCGCAATTGAGGGTCTACCCGCGCCCGCGGGTCGGGATCGTCTCGACGGGCGGCGAGCTGATCGGGGTCGACGAGACCCCCGGCCCCGGCCAGATCCGTAACAGCAACGGGCCCATGATCGCGGCCTACGCATGCGCCATGGGATTGGAGGCGCCGCGGGTCGTCGAGGCCGCCGACACGCCCGAGGCACTGGCGACCGCCCTCGAGCGGGTCGCCGCCGCCGAGATCGTGGTCCTCAACGGCGGCGTCTCGGCGGGGAAGTACGACCTGGTCCCCCAGGCCCTGACCGCCTTCGGGGCCGAATTGGTCTTCCACAAAGTGACCCAAAAACCCGGCAAACCGCTCCTGTTCGCCCGGCGCGGTCGGCAACTCTTCTTCGGCCTGCCCGGCAATCCGCTGTCGGCCAGTTTCGGCTTCCACCGCTACGTGGCCGCGGCGATCCGCAAAATGAGCGGCCGCCGACCCCAGCCCGAGGGCGGCAAGGGCCGCCTGACCGACGGATTCCGCGTCAAGGGTGACCGGACGGTGTTTCAGCCCGCACGCGTCGAAGCCGGGGCCACCGGCTGGCGGGTTGCCATCCAGCGCAACATCGACTCAGCCGACATCTTCAACATCCACCACGCCAACGCCATGGTCCGGCTGGATCCGCCGGTGGAAGAATGCCTTGCGGGAGCGGAGGTGGGCTTTGAGTGGATGAGCCTTTGAAGGGCATCTGTCGGTCGGGCGGGATTGAGAGCGGGCTCAGCCGACCAGGATCACGTGCAATTCCTTGGGGCCGTGGGCGCCGAGGATGAGGATTTTCTCGATGTCTGCGGTGCGCGAGGGGCCGGTGATCAGGACCGCGTTTGACCACAAGTCATCGCCGCCCAGCCGCTCGAGGGCCGCGTCGATGGACGGAAGCAGGTCGGTGCGTCGGGCGAGGACGATGTGAATCGGCGGCAAAACGGTCAAGCGCCGGCCACCGGCGTCTCGACTGTTGAGTGCCACGCTCCCGGTGCGGGCCACCAGGGCCGTCGCCTCGGATATCCCGGCGGCATAAGCGGAAAACGCGTCGGATGTGGCGGCCAGCATCTCCTCCCCATCAATCCGCCAGGCCAGTTCGGGGAGGTGGGCCAGGACCTCGCGGATCAGCGAACCTTCGTGCGCGATGAATCGCTCCCCGCCAAGCGGCGCCAAGATATCCTCCAGCGTCCGCGCCGCTTCGCCCAAGTCGGCGGCGCGATAGAACCGGCCATTGAGTGCCGCCAGCTTTGTCTCGAACTGTTCAACCGCCTTCTCCGATCCCTGCGGATAATCCGCAAAAACCTCTGCATCCGGCCGGCGCTCATCCACTGCCGACGGCCCCCGTGACCGCCAGCCGTCGCGCCCCCGACGCAGTCGGCGCAGGATGTTATCGCGAGTGCTCATGTCGCCTCCACTCCTCGGCAAACGACCGGCGGGCCAGCGGTGGAATGCGCTTGCGCTTCCTTCTGGGAACGAACAGTGGCGTCAGACCCTCTCCCCAACGGGCCAGCCGGCCCGCCCATTCCACGCGCTCGCGCCGCGCCATCACCCACGCCCAAGCCTTCATCGCCAGCGGCCAGAATCGCCCCAGTTCGCGCCGCTCGTCGGCGTCGCGGCGGTTCTCGAGCAACAGGTGGTGCAGGTCGATATTGACCGGGCAGACGCTGGTGCACGAGCCGCACAGGCTCGAGGCGTAGGGCAGGTGATGCCACTGGCCGTTGCCCCTCAAGTGCGGCGTGATGACCGAGCCGATCGGCCCCTGGTAGGTCGTGCCGTAGGTGTGACCTCCGACGGCGCGGAAGACGGGACAGGCGTTGAGACACGCGCCGCAGCGGATGCAGCGCAACGCCTGGCGAAAGGGTTCTCGGCCGTAGAGCCTCGAACGGCCGTTATCGAGCAGGATCACGTAGAAGTGTTCGGGCCCGTCGGCTTCCCCTTCCGCGCGCGGGCCGCGCACGATCGAGTTATAACAGGTCACCTGCTGGCCGGTGCCACTGGTGGAAAGCAACGGCAGAAACAGGGCCAAATCGCTCATTCGCGGGAGGACCTTCTCGATGCCGCCGATGGCAATGTGAACCCGTGGGCAGGCCATGGCCAGACGGGCGTTGCCCTCGTTCTCGAGCACGACCACCGCCCCCTCATCGGCGATCAGAAAATTGGCCCCCGTCACGCCCACGTCGGCCGAGACAAACTCCTTGCGCAGCAGCCGGCGCGCGATCATCGTCAGTTCCGCGGCCCCGGCGTCGCGATCGCTCCCAAGCTTCTCGTGAAAGAGCTTGGCGATGTCATCCTTGGACATGTGCATGGCCGGAGTGATGATGTGGTAGGGTTTTTGGCCGGCCAACTGAACGATGAGTTCGCCCAGGTCGCTCTCGAACACCTTCATGCCGGCGCCCTCAAGGAACTCGTTGAGGTCGAGCTCCTCGGTGGTCATCGACTTGGATTTGATGAAGCTGCGCGCGTTGTGGCGCCGGGCGATCTCCAGGACGTGATGGCGCGCCTCGGCGGCGTCTTCGGCCCACAGAACCTTGCCGCCGCGCGCGTTAATCCCGCGCTCGAATGATTCGAGCAACTCGGGCAGACGCGCCTGCGCCTCGTCCTTGATCTCGCCCGCCAGTTTCCGCGCCGCTTCCCAGTCGCGAAACTGGCTCGCCTTCAGTGCCTCGATTTTCTCATCGTTGACCCCGATGGCGCGCAGGATCTTGTCGCGATGCGTGAGGTCGCCCGCTTTGATCGCGGCGTCTTTGTGGAATTGGGCTTCGAGGCTCGGGGCCATCGGCGGCGGTTGTCTCCAGGTTCTTATGCGTGGGCGGGTTTGAGATTCAATGCGCGTTCGAGCAGCTCGGCCAGGTGCAGAATCTCCGGCTCAAACCCATTTTCGGCCGCCTCTTGGCGCATGTGCATGATGCAGCCGGGATCGTTCGAGACCAGCAGCTCGATCTCCAGCTTCATGAAGTTCTCGAGCCGGGTCGAGGCCATCGCCGCCGCTATGGAATCGTACTTCACGGAAAACAGGCCTCCAAAGCCGCAGCAGACCGGTTCGCCCGGCGCCTCGACTAATTCCAAGCCGTCCACCCGTTCGAGGATCGAGCGGGCCTCGTCGCGCAAGCCCAGTTCACGATAGCCGTGACACGAATTGTGAAACCCGACCCGTGCGCGCAGGGAGGCGCGAAGCTGATCGCCGGCGCCTTGGTCGTGGAGGAATTCGCTGAACTCGCGGACCTTTGGACCGAGCCGGACGGCGGCGGTCCGGCTCGGGTCGTCTTCGAAAAGTCGCGGGTAGAATTCGCGAATCATCGCCGTGCAGGAACCCGAGGGGCAAACGACCGTCGCGGCGTCGCCAAACACCTTGACGCAGTGCCCGGCCACCTGGCGCGCTTCTTCCCACTGGCCCGCGTTGAAGGCCGGTTGGCCGCAACACGTCTGATCGGGGCGGTAGTCGACGTCGTATCCCAAATGCCGCAGCACGCGCACCATCGCCCATCCCATTTCAGGGTAGACCTGATCCACCAGGCAGGGGATGAACAAGGAGACCGTTCGATCACTCATAAAGGCGCCTCTGAAAACTCAGTCCCGGCAGGGATGATTGCTTTCAGCCCGCCACGCAAGTGGCGGGAAATCAAACCGATAACGAATTGGAGTCCCGTAGGGACGACTGCAAACCGAATTTTTGGAGGTTCCCATAAGGATCCGCCTACCACGAGCCTTGGACGAAGTTAAACCGACACGAAGCAAGGGCCTTTCTAAGGTTTTCTGAAGACTTCCTCGCGAACTTGACCCGGCGCATAGAGGTTGTCGATCACGATCGCACGCTCCGGATGACCGAGTTCCTCGAAACGGACCGGCAGTGAAAGCTTGCCGACCGTCTGCCACTGCTTCCAGGCGAACGTCCGCGGCGCCGTCTCCCGCCCCCGCAGGACGAATGCCCAGTACTTTGGCCGTCCGGTCGAGGGATCGGCATAATACCAATAAACGTCATTGGCTTGCACGCCCGCATCTTGGCCGAACGAGACCTTTAGCGTCGGGTAGGGACGGCCTTCGACTTCTTGTTCGCCGACGTATTCCAGATCGGCCTTCAAATCGAGCAGCACGGCGGCCGACATCAGCCAAAAAGTGTCCCGCACGTGCCAGGCATGGGCCGCCGCGAGCGCGTGGGGATCGGGATTGGCCTGGGGATCGTCGGTCGAGCCGAGATACGAAATCCCCTCGCGGGTCTCGCGGTTGAAGAGGGCGACGCGCGGTTGATTCTCCGGGCGATCATCCAGGCGGCAACGCCCGGTCTTCCTGTCCCACAGGTGATCGCGGCGCAAGACCTCGCGCCCTTGATCCTCGACGCTGTAGCGGAAACTCACGTAATCCAGTTTCTTGGCGGCCCGCGCGCCGCCGATCGCCTTGAGGATCGAACGAGCCACCTGCCGGCCGCTCGGATCGCCGCGTTTGATCGCCAGGTGCTGACATCCGGAAAATAACGCCAGACAAACCGCCCCAAGCGCGACGGCCCGCGGCCCGGCGGGAAAGGATTGACGCAACGCGGACATTCTGACAA
>Ga0310121_10002250_pt1 | contig 18568 bp, 20 predicted proteins | sample CB27_Tmax_986_MG_FD_203504 | JGI IMG/M metagenome (GOLD analysis project Ga0310121, IMG submission 203504) | Marine microbial communities from Western Arctic Ocean, Canada - CB27_Tmax_986 | ecosystem: Environmental > Aquatic > Marine > Oceanic | place: Canada: Western Arctic Ocean | collected...
CTCGGTCAGAACATCAACGGCCATCGCGGAGCCTCCTCTTGGGTGGCGGTGATCCTCAGGCGGGGAGAAGGTCATCTGGCGTGGCCGGGATCGCTGAAGCGGATATCGGAGGTGCCCCTCATTCTTGCGCGGCGCGGAGCGCGGTGACAGCCTCCACTACGGTGTCGACCGCGATGTCGACTTCCTCCTCGGTTGTGAAACGGCCCAGAGAGAAGCGCACGCTGCCTCTGGCGCGGGCCTCGTCGCAGCCCATCGCACCAAGCACGTAGCTGGGTTGCAGCAGTGCGCTGGTGCAGGCCGAGCTCGACGAGACCGCCAGATCCGGCATCCGCTTCATCAGCCTCGCGCCATCCACGCCGGCGAAGCTGAGGTTGGTGGTGGTGCCAAGCCGGATGGCGCCGTGGCCATTCACCTCAACGTCGTCCAGTCTCGACACGAGGGCCTGTTCCAATCGATCGCGAAGCGTCCAGACCTGTTCGTTGAACGGCAGGGTCGCCGCAACCCCCATGCCGACGATGGCCGGCACATTGAGCGTTCCGGAACGCAGGCCGCGCTCGTGTCCACCACCGTGCAGAAGCGGCTGGCACCGCACCCGTGGGTCGCGGCGACGGGCATACAAAACTCCAACGCCTTTTGGGCCGTGAATCTTGTGCGCGCTCGCGCTCAGCAGGTCGATACGCATGGCGTTGACATCGATCGGTGTCTTGGCGAACGACTGCGTGGCATCCGTGTGAAACAGCACGCCGCGTTCCCGGCAAAGCGCCCCGATCTGAGCGATCGGATGGACCACGCCGGTCTCGTTGTTCCCGTGCATCACCGACACCATCAGCGTCTCGCGCGTGATCGCCGCGGCCAGTTGGTCGAGGTCGATACGACCGGCGGCGTCGACCGGCAGGTAGGTGACGTCAACCCCCCGACGTTCGAGCACCTCACAGGTGTCGAGCACGGCTCGATGCTCGGTGGCGACAGTGACGATATGTCGCTTCTTGTAGACCGGCGACTCGAAGACGCCCTTCAGCGCCAGGTTGTCCGACTCGGTCGCGCCGCTCGTCCAGATGATCTCGCGCGGGTCAGCGCCAATCGTCGAGGCGACCTGTTCTCTCGCCGTTTCCACCGCCGTCGCCGCGTCGCATCCCAGACTGTGATGACGGCTGGCCGCATTGCCGAACCGGTCCGTCAAGAACGGCATCATCGCGTCCAGCACCCGGGGGTCGAGCGGGGTCGTGGCGTTGTGGTCCAGGTAGATCATGTGTCCGCACGCCCGGGGGCCGGCAGCGCCGCCACCGTGAAGATCAGCGGATAGAGCTTCTCGTAATACCACAGCTTCGCAAAGTACAGCCCGATCGGCGAGGCGGTCATGTCGGTTCGTTCCGTCAACCAGCGCATGCCCCGCTCGTCACCGGTGACGGACACGGCGAGCGCGGTCTCCTCGATGGTACCGAAGCTGCCGTCAGCCTGCTGCATCGACGACAGAAACTCTGCGCCGCGTTGTCGCGCCGCCGACGGCAACAGGTCACCGCATTCCAGAACCCGTGCCGTGCCGTACACCGGATTGGTCTGGTCCTTGGTCCACGGGTTGCCAAACCACAGAGGGACCCAGGCGCCGTCGGGTCGTTGCTCGCGCACGAGATAGCGCACGGCCTGCTCCATCGCGCGTTCGATACGCGGGTCGACCGTCCGCCAGGTCTGCCAGGCTCGCAGTGCGTGCGCGGTCAGGTCAGGGCTGCTCTGGTCGAACGGCAGTGCGCCCCAGCCGCGGCAGAACGTGGGGATGCCCCCGTCCCGGTTCTGGAGGTCGATGAGCCACCCGGCGCCGGCCGTGGCGGCGGTTCGGATTTCCGGGTCGTCGCCGAGTATCGCCAAAGCGAGCAACGCCCCGGCGGTGTCGTCACCGTCGGGCACGCCACCCGGCAGGTCCGTCCACGCCCATCCGCCCGGCGCCGACTGAGTGTAGGGGTGCACCGTGGTGTACTGCTGGTCGAGCAGCCAGCGGCGTAACGAGGTTCGTTCTTCGTCAGAGAACGCCTCGGCTCCCAGGGCATTGATGGACAAGGTCGTCAGCCAGGTCGCGAGGTTCGTGTCGATAGGCCAGCTTCCATCGGGCCGGACTGAGGCGACCAGGAACTCGACCCCGCGTCTGGCGACCGGATGGTCGGCCAGACCGATACCGGCCAGACTCATGGTGACGAAGCTGGTGAGCGGGGTGGCCTCCAGGAACCCACCGGACGTTGGCTGTATCGACTCGAGGACATCCAGCGTACGTTGTCGAGCCAGACCTCGGAGCAGGCGGCTGAGCCGGTATCGGCTGGGCCGGTGATGGTGCTGCGCCTGCCCGATGGCGATCAGGGCCGGCAGTGCGTAGCTGACGACCGGGAGCCCCATCCACTTGAACGAGGCTTGTGGCAGGGCCGCAAATTCGAACGGCAGGGCCGGAATGTGGTCCCACCCGAATCGGCCAGCCAGCGCGCAATGGGTCAAGATCGGCACCGCGAACGTCTGGTCCTCTCCGTAGACGTTGCGGATGCCGGCGGCAATCGACTCTCCGGACAACTTGCCGACTCGCGCCTCGAGCCAGGCGGACACGCCGGCCACGCCGGCCGCCTCGTGCATCGAGAGGGTGGCCCAGGCCAGCGTTGTGGTACTGATGTTGCTCGGGCAGCCCGTGGCGTCGCCGAAGCCCCCGTCGTCGTTCTGGTTCGCGGCCAGCCACCGGAGTCCGTCGCGCACGAGGGCATCGTGTCCGCCGACGAGGGTCAGCGCGGAGACGGCGGTGGCGGTAGACAGGGGGCTCGACGAGAGCTCGCCCTCCCAGTGGCCGGCCGACGTGCGGGCCGCGAGCAGACGCTCACGCCAGGCTGAGGTGGCCCATGGCGAGGAGGGCATAGTAGGTGTATTCACAATCCGGCTCATCATCCGCCCAGGTGCCGCAAAATGCCTTGCCGGTCCACAGCGTATCGATAAAGTCCAGCGTCGGTTCCTTGAGACGTGCGAGTGAGGTCCTTTGTCCCGCCAGCGCATGGAGCGCCGTCGCGGTCGACAGGAGGTCGGGCATGGGGGCGTCCTCGGTGGCGGAGAATCCGCCATCGGGATGGGCGCGCGCGAGCAGCCAGGGCACGGCGTCGGGTGGTACCGGTGACTGCAGGTGACGAAGCAGCGTCACCGCGGCCGCCGTGGTCGGGGTGGTCCGGACCGCGCTCTGCAGGCTGGTCTGTGACAGCGCGTCGCCGAGAAAGACTGGCTCCGGCGCGTGCCCGAGATCCTGCAGCGCGCCCCAGGCCAGAAACCCGTGGTACACGCTGTCGCGGTTCCACCGCTCGTTGATCTGACCCACCAATCGTTCAGCCAGGTCTGGCGGTGTCTGCTTGAGGGCCGCCCAGCATCGGGCCAGGCAGCACAGGTGCACCAGATCCAAGCCGTCGCCATCCCCCAATCCTTCCAGATAGCGGCGGACACCAGGCGGGAACTCCTGTTGTAGCGCGATCAGTCCCTCGAGTGCGAAGACGGTGTAGTACAGATCGCTCTGGCCGGCGCGATCTGCCGCGCCGCCATCGTCATTGAACTGGGAGAGGAGGTACTCGGCGACCGGGCTAGACGCTTCCTGCAGCAGATTCGGCGCCAGGCGCGCGACCTGCAACATTTCGAGTCTCAAACTCACTGCAATAGCCCTCGATCAGTTTCTCACCGAAGATCTTGCCGACGATTCGGCGCATCAGCCCCTTGAGCGTCGGGCTCGACAGGAATCGCAAGGACCGTATCGATTCCTCCTTATAGGCTTCCAGGAGGTCGTCTGTCTTGTCCAGCACGCCGCACTCGTTCGCAATTCGGTGCACCTCTTCGGGCAGGTCGGGCGCGCCGTGTCTGATCACCGAGGCGATGCGTTTGCGGTCGGCGCCCTCGGCTCGTTTGTGGGCGATGGCAAGGATGAGGGACAGGCGCACCTGGGCCAGATCCTTCGAGTCGGCTTCGCCTCTGAAGTCTTCCAGATCGTCCTTGATCTGGTAGGCAATACCGAGCGCCTCACTGTACTTCCGAAGCACATCGTGCGTCTTCTCGTCCGCCTGACTGAGAATGGCTCCCAGACGCAACGCCACTTCGAAGGCGGCCGATGTCTTCTGGCGGAAGATGTCCAGCACCTGCATCGATGCCAACGGCTGCGGGTCGCGGGCCCAGAGCAACTCGCGGCCCTGGCCACGGCTGAGGGTCACATGGCCTTGCGCCGCCACGGTCATCAGTTCGGCGTTGCCCAGTTCGCTGAGCAGCCGATACCCCTCGCCCACCAGAAAGTCGCCGATGTTGAGCGCGACCGGCATGCCGATCTCGGTGTGCAGCGCGGGGCTGTCGTATCGCTGCTCGTCGCCATCCTCGATGTCGTCGTGTATCAGCGAGGCCTTGTGAAAGCATTCGATGGCAACCGCCGCCTTTTTGACCTCTGGGGTCAGCACCGGGTCGGCGTCTTGCCGGTCTGACTCGAGCGCCATGTAGGTGCAGGCGGCCAGGTAGGGGCGCCATCGGTTGCCACCCTTTTCGAGGTAGCCGCGCGCGATCCGGGCTGTCTCGTCCTCCGGGTCCGGCGCGCCCATGATGGCGTTCAACGAGGCCGACCCGAACCAGCTCCGTACCGTCGTTTTCAGACTGTCGAGATCGAGACGATAGGTCTTGTCGTCCGAGGTCAGGTGGATCAGGTCCCACACCCAGTCGAGGTCGACCGTGGTATTGATGCAGTCGTCCTGCAGCAGCGGGATCGCGACACCCGGAATGGCGGCCGCCTCCATGTGCGGGAAGCACTTCTCCAGCACATTGATACAGCTCACACCGACGATGGCTTCGATCTTGCCGGTCTCGATCATCGAGCGGACGATGGCCGACCCTTCCGCCACCAGCACCGCATAGCCGAGACGCTCCGCCTCGACCGTGAGGTCTTGGATCGAGCAGAGCCCGCACTCTTTGCACAGCAGGCCGAATTCGTCAAAGGGCGCCGGGCACTTGTCTTCGACTCGCAGGCACTTGGGAATCAGCAGCAGGCGCCGGTCGTAGGGAATCTGCGCCAGCGATTCGCGCCACGCCGCGTTGCTCACCAGAATCGAGGCGTAGTCGCTATAGATCGGGTCGAGGCCGGCCGCGGCCAGCACGGCGCCGGTATGCTCGGTCAACTCGTCCAGCGTGAGCGGCGGAATCGCTCCGACCTGGGCGACGTGGTCCTCGGCAATTTTCTTGAGACGGGTTCGATCCTGCTTGTCGTCGGGAATATTCGATTGCGCCTGCCGATACGTCTGCCGAGGCACCTGCATCGGTAGCTGCAGCGGCACGCCCTGCGGCTCGACAGGCGCCTCGATCTGGTCAGGCGTTTCAGTGCTCATATGGTCCACTGTCCCTTATGTATACGCACCGAAGCCGAAAAACCAGTGCTTTTTCGCAAAACGATAGACCCAGTTCTCTTCCGGAATCTCGTTCCCCGGGTTGTACTGGCTCGGTCGCGACTGCAACCCATCGAGCTCGGTGGCGGCCGTTTTGCGAATCGTCGTGTCGCCGGCCCCGTGTCGCGTGACGATCTGTTTGAGCAGATCGGGGCGCTCGAGCACGATGCAGCCTTGCGTGGCCTTGGCCGCCGTTTTGCGGAAGTCCTTCAGTAACGGCGACTCGGTCATCGTCTTGTAGATGTCGCCGTCGTTGTCCTGAATCTTCTCGTTCGCGAACTGGATGATCGGGCACGGTTCGACGTCCCCGAACGGACTGATGTGGTGGCTGATACCGGTGGCGGCGGGACACAGCGCCTCACCCTTGTCGTCCCAATATGCGTCAATCAAGCCGATGGGCTTCCGGTTTCGCATGTCCATGACAAAACGGCGCACACTCAGCACCTGCTCCGGTCGTAGCGCGAGCTGCCCGTTCGGCACCGGACCGACGACCCGATACGTGTGGAACCAGCAATAGTGCACGCCCATGCCGATCAGCGTGTCGATCCACTCTTCGCGGACCAGATCGTCGATATTCGTCTGGCAGACGCTGCTCGCCACCCCGGTGATCAGGCCGTGTCGGACACACGCTCGAATGCCCTCGAGCGTTCGGTTCAGCACCCCACTGCGCCCGCGGCGGGTGTCGCTGATTGACTCTGTCCCTTCGACGCTGATCAGCGGCGTGGCGTTTCCGGCCTCGCGCAACTGCGCCGCCACGGCGTCGGTAATGGGATGGCCATTGGTGAAAATCTGAAAGTAGCAGTCGGGGTGCGCCTTCAGGATCCGGATCAGGTCCGGGTGCATGAATGGTTCGCCGCCCAGGATCCCGAAGAAGCTGTTGCCGTGTTTCTTGGCGTTGTTGATCAGCGTGTTCATGTCCTCGAAGCTGATCATGTGCTGTGGTTTGTCGACGTCCACCCAGCACCCTTGGCACCGCAGGTTGCAACTGTTTGTGATCGAAATGTAGATGAACGGCGGGAAGGTGATGCCCTGCTTGAGCCGTTTCTTGAACCGCTGGACTGACCGCACGCCCTTGTACCCGAAGTTGTAGGCGAACTTCCACAGAATGCGCGCGTCAGCCGAGCGCACGGTCCGATATCCGAGTCCGGCAGTTGCTGCCAGCATTAAATACCCCACTCGGTTTCTGATGGTGCCGGACGTGTGTCTTTGACGGTTTGTGACATGGCCTGGCGCTTTGCCAATTTGGCTTTGGCTCGGGCGGCCCGTTCTTCGATGTCTTCGGCCGAGGGGAGGGTCATCAGCACTTCGTCCGGGATATCCAGGTCCTTCTTCAGCTTGCCCAGGCAACGTTTCCGCTCGAGCAGCGCTTTCGACTCATCTCGTTCGGTCGAGAACCGCTTCCGCGCGTCTCGCTGTCGGGTCCGGAGCGACCCATAGAGGTCGCCGCCCAACAGGGTCGAGATGTCCACCTTCATCGCTTCGCGCTGGATGTCTTGCTCACGCACCACGTCGCCGTTGATCGGCCCCTTCCCGTATTTCGGAAACAGGATCGCCACTTCCGGACACACCCGGGAGCACGCGGGGCAGTCGGTCTTGCAGTTGTCCTGGTTCTGCACAGTGATCTGTTGTTTCTTGTCGACGCCGTATACGTCGAAGAGGCAGAAGGTCAGACACTGCATGCAGTTGGTGCAACGGTCAAAGTCGATCACGGGAAACCACGGTTTCCATGCTTCGAGCGCCCGTGCGCCGGTGGCCTCCCGCACTTCCCGGGCCGCTTCGAGAGGGTCCCCCTCGGCGAGGTTGCGAAAGTGCACCTCTTGGTCGGGCGGCACTATGGGGGGTGTTTCCAGTCGGTCCAGCAACCCCAACACGAGGACCGGGGCGTCGTCGGCCGGCGCCACCTGCTGCCCGGCGACCGGGCGCGTCACTTCGAAGCCGCTGTCCAGCAGCGCCGATAACGTGTCAAAGCGAGCGTCATCCGCCAGCGGGGCGCTGCCCGGGCCTTCGTACAGGACGACACGAAGGTTCTTGCCGTCCGTCCGGCTCACGCGAGCAACTCCTTGATCACGTCGTCAGCCGAGTCCTCGCGCATGTTCAGCACCTCGACCCCACCAGCCGGCAGCGGGGTTCCGGCGGCGTGGAAAAGCCACTTCACCGCGCGTGGATAACAAGCGGCGATTTTCGTGCAGCCGCCGTCGGCAATTTTTTTCAGGGCCGGATCCTTGCGCGCCGACATGTCGCACAGGTCGGCCACGGCGTCGAACGCCTGGCCGGAATCGCTCAAACGGCGCAGGACGTCCTTCTTTACCTCCGGCGGGACCACTTTGGCGTAGGTGCAGTTGCAGTAGAGGATGCTCATCACGCCATCCGGTGCGTCGGTGTCGGCCGGCCGGGACGCAGTTGTTCAAGATGTTCCATGGTGGCCCGCACGCCGCTGAGCGAGGTCAGCGCCTCGCGGGTGAGCGACTCCAGCACCGCCGGATCTGCCTCCGCGCGCAAATTGATGACGAGCTCACCGCCCTCGACGCGGTCGAGCAACGACTCCCGCAAGTCAGGCTCTCGGTCCGTACCCACCAAGCTCACGACCGACAGCGTACCAGTCCCGTCCCGGGAGTCGAGCGTCATCTTGAGATGCGCGATGTCCTGTCCCGCGTCCGCAACGCCCGCCCGGATCCGCTGGGCCAGTGTGACCAGCGCCTGATTGCCGTCGAACGGCGCGTCCGATGTGAGCTGAACGGTGCAATTCAGCCAGCCCAGCAAGGCCTCCCCTTCAGCATATATATCGTAGTCGATCTCCAGTGGCCTGGAACCGAACGCGGAATTTTCCCCAGTCAACACGGTCTCGAACCACCCCGTGACCCCGGTGCCATCCTTGGCGGAGCAGGTGAAGATGCGAGCCTGCGGGTAGGCGCCGGCCAGCGCCGCGACCAGGCGATCGAGAAACTCGTCCGGGTACGCATCGCATTTGTTGACGACGATGAGGTCCGCCTCCTGGAGTTGTTTGCGGTAAACGTAGGCGACCTTGTCGGAAAATGACCGGCCATCGGCAATGCCCAGGATGCGCGCGGCGCGCACGGGGTCGACCAGCACGCTGAGTGGCGCCACCGTGAAGCGGTCGCCATAGATGCGGCGCAGCGGATAAGACACGGTGGCGATCAGGTCGGTGCAACTGCCCACCGGCTCTGCCAGAAAGATGTCCGGCCTCGAATTCTGGGCCAGGTTGTCGGCGGCATCGAGCAGCGAATTGAAACGGCAGCAGAAGCACCCGCCGGTGATCTCCTCCACCGGAAATCCCTTCGATCGCAGGAGTATCGTATCGACCAGGCCGCTGCTCTGGTCGTTGCAGATCAGACCGACCCGCTTGCCCTGGTCGGTGAGATGTTGCGCGAAACGAGCGACCGCGGTGGTCTTCCCCGCACCCAGGAACCCCCCGATCATGACGTAGCGCGCCAGATCACTCATGCCGTTGCCCCAACATCTTGTCGATGGTCGTGTCGAGCAGTGAGATGTAGCCCTGCACGTCCATGCACTCGTCGCCGGGTCGGCCCCGGACCCTGAATAGCCATCCTCGACCGTAGGGGTCGGTCGTCAGCAGCCGGACGCTTTCGGCCTCGTTCATGGCCGAATTGAACCCCTCGAACCGACCCGGCAGGGGCGAGAACATGTCCGTCACGGCCTTGAACCCCTCCAGCCAGCCGATGACCTGCCCGGTTTCGACCGGGGTGCCCGGTGCGGTCTCAAAACCCAACTCCACGATTTCACCCAGCATCCGGACTGCGAACTTCGTGAACCCGACGCGCCAGACGTCTTCATCCTCCTGCTCGAGCCAGCTGTGGCCAGCGGTGTAGAGCCGGTGTTCGAGAAGCCGCGTGGAAAACCGCGACCGCTTGTAGGGAATTTCTTCCGGCGGCATTACTTAGACGGGGCTTCGCCCCGAGCCCCCTCGGCCACTACACGGGGACCCGGAGAGCCCCATTCGTGGTCGCGGGGCGCGCGTGGTCGCGCGCCTTGGCCTCTCCGCCCCTGTTATCGCGCGCTCGGTTAATCCCATCCTGCCGATCGTAGCAGGGTCAAGCCTGTTCCGGGCGGTCGGGGCTCGTCGGATCGCGGTCGGTTACCCGGTCCGTTGTCGCCGCCCCGTGATGCGACGGTCCGATGGTCCGCGCAGGATCGGTGGCGAAAATGGGCTGCAGGTCGGCGAGTCGCCGCACTGTCACGACCCCCGGCGGGATGTTCGGGTCGTCTCCGTGGGGCTGGTAGGCGACGACGGTCATGCCGGCCGCCATTGCGCGGCCGGACCCGCATCATCTGGTTGGCGCCCCGTTGGAACTCGTACGGCACGGTCTCGATGACGGTGTCGAAGCCGGACTTCTCCAGGTCCGCCGAACATTCTTCGACGTAGGGCGATTGGCGGCCGTCCAGCGACACGATCGGGAAGACACGAACTTCGGTGGCCACGCGGCACATTTCGCGCATGGCCGTCAGATGAAAGTCCTGACCGAGCTGACTGCTGTACAAGAAAAGGAAGTGTGAGCACACGGCCAAATCGAACGCGACGTCCGGGAACGTCAGCGCGACCACCGACGCGTCCACATACCGGCCGTCGGCCCGGCCATGGTCGTAGTCCGCCAGGAAGTCCTGCATCGCGGCGAGCCGGACCTGACCAAGCTGCTCGACGGAGCGAATGGTGTCCCACACATAGTCGTCGAGGTTGTTTCGAAGCTGCCCAAGAATCTCGTCGTAGGTGACGGTGATCCGCGCTTGAATGTCGACTCCGCCGAATGCCTAGAGCGGGTCGACTGAGGTGACCTGGCCGCCCCGCCGGGTCGCCTCCGCGTTGAAGCTGGCGGGCCCGTCGCCGCACCCCACGATGCGTCCCTCCCCCCTGTGCCAATAATCTGTGAGACAACCTCCCTGATGAGATTAGTGTAGGGGTGGGGCAGGTTGGAGAGATGCCTCGGATGCCAGCAGTTGTGGAGATCGACCCGCTCATGGGGCCGGGGGCGGAGGGCGACCGGAGGCCCCGGCCCCGGGCCCGGGTCACGCGCCAGCGGTCCGGACCCGGAGGTGCCGGCGAAGGTCGAGCGCCGACGGTTCACGATGGAATATCGCCGCCGCATTCTCAAGGAAGCCGACGCGTGCCAGCAGCCCGGGGCCGTGGGCGCGTTGTTGCGCCGCGAAGGGTTGTACAGCTCGCCCCTGGCGAACTGGCGGCGGCAACGGGAGCAGGGTGAACTGCTGGTCGGGCGGGCGCGCAAGCGCGGACCGACGGCCAAGGTGGTCGACCCGCGCGTCAGGCAGCCCGAAGTCGAGAACCGTCGACTCCACCGCCAGCTGGCACGCGCGGAGACGATCATCACCCTCCAAAAAAAGTTGCCGAGATCCTGGGGATCCCTCTGACACCCCTCGACAGCGACGAGCCCGATTGATGGTCGCCATCGACGCCGTGACCACGACCGGCGCGACCGCCGCCCTGTGTCACAGCGTCGGCCTCGCGCGCGCGACACTCTATCGGCGTCGACGGGCCGGCCGAACGCCAAGCCGTGCTCAACGTGTTGCACAGCGAGCGGTTCGTGGATCAATCGCCCGCGCTCACGCGCACCATGGAGTCGCTACAGTAAACTGCTGAACCAAGTTGTCTCAAAATCGTTGACACGGCCCGTAGGAGGCCAAAGAGCCAGGTCGTCAGCCAAAGACCCCGACCAGTCTCCGCGCCCCCTATCGTGAGACCCTTGCCGAATGCCTGATGAAAGAGCAGCAGGAGCAGCCCGCGCATGAATAGCTCTTCATAGAGGCCCGGCATGGTGGCCTGGAAGGTCAACCACTCCACAGAGGTATTGGGGCTGGATGATACGGCCGCAGCGGTGATCGTAGCACCGAGGATGGTGGCGACCCCAGTGATGCCGACGGGGCGCAGCGAGTGTTGTTCTGGTTCCCATCTCACGCCAGCCGCGCGGAAACTGACGCGCGGCAAGAACGTCAGCATGGCGCAGGTGCCAAGCAGAGAGAGGCTCTTGCCGAACCAGTTCAGTTCAAGCGCCTCCATGGCGGCGGGCTCGGGCAGGGCGCCACTGCTCCTCAAGAGCAGCAGGTAGGTGGAGAACGCGATTCCGGCCCACAACAGTGGCTGCCATTGCGCCCCCCGGCCGGCGATGCGAAAGCCGACAACCAACAACAGCACAGGAATCCCAAAGACCGCCGCGGCCACAAGTGTCTGTTCCATGCCGATTTTTGGGTTCTGTCCGCCCGATCGTTACTACTTAAACCGCCTTGGACCACTCCCACGCCGTCGACGGCTCAAGGAAGCTTCACACGACCATTTCGACCACGGCCATAAAGGGCCCCTTGTCGCTTGCGCTCCCCATGAAGAAGGTCTGGCCGACCGTCAGCGCCTCGCTCTCGACGAAGCTGCTGAGCGCTGCCTCGTGACCCGTGGAGAAAGGCAGGCCAAAGTCCAAGCCCTCGTTCGTGTAGTCGAGCGCCTTGGAGCCCGCTGCGGACTTGCCCATCTTGATCATGCGGTCCGCGTAGATGTCGGCGAGCAGCACGCTACCCGGCGCAGAGTGGGTGCGCACCTGCCTCATGGTCTCGCGAACGGCCTCTTCCTGGAGGTAGAGGGTGACGCCCTCCCAGAGAAAGATCGTCTTTACGGCCGGGTCGTAGCCAGCCTCCGCGAGCTTCTCGAAGACATCATCCTCGCTGAAGTCCACGGCGACGAAGTGCACATCGGCAGTGTCGATGCCCGCCCGGGCGGGCATGCTGCGCTTGTGGTTCTGGACGGGCGCCTGGTCGAGCTCGAAGAGGGCGATGCCTTGGCGGCGGAACGGGCCATAGGCACGCGTGTCATAGCCCGCGCCCAGCAGCACGAACTGTCCCACGTCGCCGAGCACCCGCTCGATGACTCGGTCGAAGTACAAAGTTCGCGCGATGACCAACTCACCCAGCGTCTCGGAGCCCTCCTCGACCCGACGCGGGTAGAGGAAGAGTTCACCCGACAGCTTGTACTTCACCCACAGGGGGAAGAGGACGAGCCAGAGGCCCAGCAGCGAGGTGTTGGGCAAGGTCGCGGCGAGCCTCTCGGTCGCCTGGTCTTCGCGCATGCCGAAGACATGCATGGTCCAGCGGCCATTGATCACCTCGATCGCCGTCTGCGAGACCCCGAGCCTTTTGCTCACGACCATCTGCTTGTAGGCGACGAGCAGAGCGCCCACAACGGCCATGGGGATGAACAACACCTGGAGCGAAATGTAGAGCAGCAGGCTGAGCAGCGACATGGGCCCTCCTTCCGACCGTTGAAGAAGCATATCGGCAACCGATGCCCTGTTCTTATGCCTTCTAGGCTTGCAATACGCCAATCATGTCTTGGCTCAGATAGAGGCTAACGTGTTGCGTTTCAGCTGCAGCGCCCCGTTTGTATCCGCAATCAACTCCAGTTGTCCGTTCGGAGTCCATCCACACGGGCGAAGTGCTTTGTATTGTTCGTGACCAGAGTCAGATTCGCGGCCAGAGCGTGTGCGGCGATCAGCGTGTCGAACCCGCCGATGGGCGTTCCCGCGGAAGCGAGTGACGCCGCTACGCCGCCGAAGCGGTCTCCGGCCGCTCGATCGAAGGCGAGTACCGACACGTCCCCGATGAAGGTGTCAATTAGGCGATTGAGCTTGCGGGAACCCCGACGGGCCGCGCCATACCTGAGTTCCGCCAACGTGATCGAGCTGACGCAGATTTCTGACGGCCGGTGCTCAACCAGCCGGCTCCCGACCTGACCCTGGCCTCGCAGGGCAAAGCTCACCGTGTCGGTATCGAGCATGAAGCCAGGCATCATGCGAAGGGATCTGTTAGGTCAGTGATGAGTTGTTGCGCCGGCCGAGAGATGGTCTCTTGCCACGCACCGAGACAAGCACGAAACGCTTTGGACCATTCGTCGACCGGCTCCAGAACGACCGTCCGCCCCTCGCGACGCACGACAACCTCACCCTCATCCTCACCGAACCGACACTCCTTGGGCAGGCGCACGGCTTGGCTGCCTCCGTTCTGAAACAGCTTGGCGCGTCTTTTCATCGTTCGAGTATATACCCGTGTATATATCCGTCAACCGCGGCAACGAGTTGTCGTGGTTTGTTTCTTCTTGCTGCCGAACTATCCATTACACGGACCTGGAGAACGCGATAGCAGGCACGGCCTACGCAGCGTATCGTAATCTCAGGGTCACTGTGAAATGCCTGTAATTATATGTTGCCGCTGAGTTTGGTGGGCAAGCCTGAGCTGTCCGAGGGGTCAGATCGTGGCTTTATCTGGACCTGGATATCGCGATAACGAGCCGGAAGGATCTGGTATTTGACCTATTCTCGATAGTCGATTCGATCGAGGGGGCTCCGTACGGCGCGTCCGCTTCGATTGAGGACGTGCGTGTAGATCATCGTCGTGGCGACATTCCGACGACCGAGCAGCTCCTGGATGGTGCGGATGTCGTAGCCGTCCTCAAGAAGGTGCGTGGCGAAACTGTGGCGCAGGGTGTGGCAACTTGCGGACTTGGGGATATTAGCGGAGCGGAGGCCGTCTTGAAGGCCCGCTGGATGACCGTTTCATGCAAGTGGTGTCGGCGATGTTCACCGGTGTTGCGGTCCCAGTAGCGTCGTGTGGCCGGAAACACCCACTGCCACGCCCATTCGGTGCCGGCGGCCGGATACTTGCGCGCAAGTGCGGCGGGCAACGCCACGCGCCCACCGCCCTCGGAGAGGTCGCGTTCATGTAGGCGCTTTGCCGTGCGGATGTGTTCGTGGAGGGGCTCGGCCAGCGAGTCCGGCAACAGAGTCCGACGGTCGTGTCGGCCTTTGGGGTCGCGGACCAGGACTTCCTGCCGCTCGAAGTCGATGTCTTTCAGGCGGAGTTGGAGACTCTCCAGTAGTCGGAGGCCGGCTCCGTATAGCAGAGTTGCCACGAGTTGACTCGGTCCGTGCATACGGGCGAGCACGGAGGCGACTTCCGAGCGTGTCAGGACTACTGGGACCCGATTGGGGCGGCGCGCATGTGGTGGAGGGGTCAGCGGGCCAAGGTCGCGTCTCAGAACCTCCGCGTAGAGAAAGAGGAGGGCGGGACAGAAGTGTGCCGGTTCGGATTCGTCCGGATTGGGTAGGCCGAGCCGGAGGAGTTGGCGGGTAATGTGCGGGGGCGCTGGCCGGAGTACGCAGCAACTGCGTCGGAGGGCCGGATCAGAATCAGGTCTGTGCGGTCAGGGGGCTTTTGTTCAGAGCGAGGATGACACCAAATACGACAACGCCCGCAGCATCAAGGATCGGCACGGCCAGGCCGCCGATCGACACGCTCGGACCCGGCGCGAGCAGCAATGCCGCGGCCCCGAACATCGCAATGCGAAACGGCAGTGTGAGGGCGCTGCGCAGCTGGCCGGTGATGGCCGAGGCGAAACAGAGCACTCCCAGCGTGCCAATCAGCACCGGCACGAACATGTCCAACGGACTCGCTGTCTCGCCGGCCGGGGTCAGCATGAGCAGTTCGGGGCGATACACGAAGATGAAGGGCAGGGTGAAGCCGACCAGCGCGAAGCGGAACGCCGCGAAACTGGTCTGCATGATGTTGGTGCCGGCAATCGATGCGGCGGCGTAGCCGGCCAGCGCGACCGGCGGGGTGACCATGGACATCATCCCGAAATAGAAGATGAACATATGCGCGGCAAGGGGCACGACGCCCAAGTTGCCCAGCACCGGGCCGATCAGGGTGGCTAGCAACAGGTAGCAGACGGCTGACGGCAGTCCCATGCCGAGCACGATCGACGACACCATGATCAGCAGCAGCGCCAGAAACAGGCTCTGTTCGGCGAGCGGCAGAATGGTGGCCGGCAGCCGGGTGCCGATGCCGGTGAGGGTGACGATACCGATGATGATGCCGACGGAAGCCGAGGCGGCAACGAGCGAGACGACGTCACGCGCAGATTTGGCGAACGCCTGGATGATGGCGCCGAGAGACAGACGGGTGCGTGGATTGAACGCGCCCACCGCGACAATCGCAAGCAGCGACACGCTGACCGCGCGGAACGGGGTGTAGCCGACAATCAGCATCAGAATCAGCGTGCCGAGCGCCGTCGCGAAGACGATGCCCTCCATCAGCGACTCGCCGAGCGGCTTCGCCTTGGCGGCGCTGGCCTTCAAGGCCGCGGCGCCGCCTTCGGCGCTGCGAGCGTGGAAGTGGGTAATCAGGAACAGCGACAGATAGTAGAGGATGGCCGGGATCAGGGCGGCGCGGATGATCTGCAGATACGTGACCGGCGGGTCGACGATCTCCAGCATCATGTAGGCGCCGGCGCCCATGACGGGCGGCATCAGCGCGCCGCCCGAACTGGCCGCCGCCTGGATGCCGGCGGCGGTGGTGGCTTTGAACCCGGCGCTTCGCATCATCGGGATGGTGAAGGTGCCGGTGGTGGCGGTGTTGGCCACCGCGCTGCCCGAGAGCGACCCCATCAGCCCGCTGCTGAGCACGGCGACTTTCGCGGGGCCGCCGGGGCTGGCCCCGAACACGGACTGCGCGAAGTCGATGATGAAACGGGTCGCGCCGGTGGCGGCCAGGAACGCACCGAAGATCACAAACAGAAAGACGTAGGTAAACATCACACTCAGCGCGACGCCGAACGTGCCTTGAGCCTGCAGAAACGCCTGCGCGACGATCCGTTCGATGGAGTACCCGCGATGCGGAAACAGCCAATCCGGCATGCTGGGGCCGATAAACGCGTACACCAGGAAGAGCCCGCACATGATGGGCAGCGCCCACCCCAGCGACCGGCGAGCGGCCTCGATCACAATCAGGAGTCCAATGACCCCGATTGCGATGTCGGCCGAGGTTTCGAACCCGGCCCGGTTGCCGAGCGATGAGCCGCCCTGCCAGAGATTCTCGAAGAACGGCTCGTTCTGTACCAGAATCCAGCCGCAGCAGAGGGCGGCCAGTGCGGCCAGGACGACGTCGCTGGCCTTGGCGATGGCGTTGTTTTTGAGCGTCGGGTGGATGGGGATGTTCAGGAAGCAGATGACTAGTCCCAGCAGCGCGAAGACGGCGAGCTGTGGCTGCGGCGCCAGCACGGGGTAGTTCACCTGCGCCAGCGTGAACACGCAGAGTGCGACGGCCAGCACGCGGGAGACGAGCTGTCTGGGAGTGGTCGGGGCGCCGTCGGCCGCCGTCGTTACGGCCAGATCCCGATCTCCTGATAGAAGCGGATAGCGCCCGGGTGAAACTCGGTGCCGGTGTCGCGGACGACGTTGTTCGGGTTGATGGCGCGCCCCGCGGCATGTTTCTCGACCACGCTCGCGCGCTGCTCATACAGGGTCTTGGTGATGTTGTAGATCAATTCCTCGTCAGCCGCCGCGGAAGCAATCAGGTGCATCGACCCGACGTCGAGCCCCTCGTATGGCTCTGTCTGGCCACGGTAGGTGTCGGCCGGTATCGTGGCGGGCCGGAAAAACACGTACTCATCGGTCAGCTGCTGCTTGGCCCCATCGTCGAACGGAATGAAGTGAATGTCTTGCGACGCCGACGCCTGCGTGATGGACGCGGTCGGCACCGCGCCCCCGATGAACACCGCCGCGGCCGAGCCGTCTGCGATCAGGTCGACCGCACCGGTCTGGGTCGCGTTGAGTGGCGTGAAGTCGTCGTAGGTGATCCCGTGGGCGCCGAGGAGCGGTCCCACGAAATATTCGAAACCGGCACCCGCGGGGCCGACGCCGACCCGGTTGCCGCGAAGGTCCTCGATGGTCTCGACACCCGACCCGGCCGGGGCAATGAACAGCGCCACGTTGGGCGCCAGCGTCATCACGGCTCGCATCGGGTAGGCCTTGTCCCACCCCTCACTACCACGCACGGCGAAATAGGTGATGGCCGCGTTGGACATGGCGAGATCGAGTTCGCCGCTGTCGAGCCGCCTGATGTTTTCTTGCGATCCGCTCGTGGCTTCTGCCGTCGTGCGCCAGCCGAATTCGTCGCCAAATTCGTTGATCACCTCGGCCAGGGCGCTGCCGACCACAAAGAACGCGCCCCCGGGCGGTGCGGTGCCCACGCTCAGGAAGACCCGTGACGGCGCCGCCGTTCCCGACTCACTATCCCCGCCGCCGCCCCCACACGAGACGGCCAGCACGCACATCATCGACGTAACCAGCGTTCCAGCTCGGCGCATTCTGTTCTCCACCACTCGGGCCGACGCGTTTGCACGCGTCCGGCAAGGTCCGCCACGACACACATGGTCGACGACGAACGCACGTCAAACCCGTAATGCTACTCCAGCCGGCGCCTGACGAGCCACCGGCCGGGCCGGGCCGCTTACGCCGTTTCGGGTCCGAAGATCGAGAGCAGATGACCGTCGGGGTCGCGGAAATTGGCTGCCCACTGGTCACCGGTGACGTTGCGGGGCGCGTTGAGGAACTCCACGCCGCGCGCGCTCAGCGCCTGATGCGCGGCGGTGACGTCGGCCACCCCGAACACCACCTCCGTGGCGCCGGCCGGTGGGGTCGCCAGCCGCGCGTGGGCCGTGCTCAGCGCCAGCACGACACCTCCGGCGTCCAGAAACACGAACCCGTCCCATTCGAACTGCAGCTCGAGTCCCAGCGTCTCGCGATAGAAGGCACTCGACTGGGCGAGGTCGGTCACGCCGAGAATGATGTTGTTGATCTGGGTCAGCCGGATGTCATTCATGGCGCCTCGACGACAAATCGACGTGCTTTCATCTCGAATCGCGGCAGCGTGCCTGCGGCAACCACCCGCACGGGTACGGTCAGCCCCATCGACTCGCGGAGCGCCTGCGCCACCCGGGTCGAGACGTCCTGGGATACGGACCCTGGTTCCAGTTCGAGTTCCACCGTCAGCTCGGACAAGGTGTCGGTCACGGAAATCGTCGACCGGTATTCCACCACGTCGCGAAAGCGTCGCACCACCGCCTCGACCGCGGTCGGGTACACATTGACGCCGCGCACGCAGACCATGTCGTCAGCCCGAGACAGGATACCGCCGGCGGCCCTGACCAGCGTCCGACCACAGGGGCACGCCGTTCGGTCGAGCCGCACCACGTCCCGGGTGCGATAGCGAATCACCGGACTGGCGATCCGTCCCAGATTGGTCACCACAAGTTCGCCGGCCGCACCGTCGGCGACCGGGTCCCCCGT
>Ga0310121_10002251_pt1 | contig 18563 bp, 14 predicted proteins | sample CB27_Tmax_986_MG_FD_203504 | JGI IMG/M metagenome (GOLD analysis project Ga0310121, IMG submission 203504) | Marine microbial communities from Western Arctic Ocean, Canada - CB27_Tmax_986 | ecosystem: Environmental > Aquatic > Marine > Oceanic | place: Canada: Western Arctic Ocean | collected...
AGAGGTTCTCGGGCAGATTCTGCAAAACAGTCGTCCCCCCCAGCTATCGTGACCAACTCACTAATCCAGCGAATCCCGCTGATCAGCGGATCATCCCACTCCTCAAAATAAACCTTTGGACGGAAATTCCATTTTTCGGTTTGCAGACGTAACGCACCCAGGCCAGTCTCGAGCCGACTGATCAAAGCGTCCGCCTTATCCGCGCAGTCAATCAACCCACCAACCATCCGAATCATTTGTAAAATACCAGTGACACTCCGTTGGTTAAATATGTGAACTGCGAGTCCACGCTGAATGAGTTCGGAGGCAATGGACGCCTGCAAATCGGAAAATCCCAGCACTAAATCGGGCTGCAGGTTTTGAATCTCCTCAATAAGGGCCGTCGTGTACGTCGCCACAACCGGCTTCTCCTGAAGTGCTCGACCTGGCCGTGTCGAAAAGCTCGAAACACCCACAATCCGCCCCTGTTCCTCCAGTAGGTAGAGTGTTTCGGTTGTCTCTGCGGTCAAACAGATAATGCGTTCTGGTGTTCGCTGGTCCATAGGTTCCCCGCCGGTTGCCTCGACATTACCAGATTCAGGTCACATGACTAGTGACGCAAAAGTTTTACGACTTCCCCCAGTTCGTCACAAAACGGCCCTTTTTGGCCTTTGTGGACGAACTCGTGCCACCCGGAACATTTCGCGTGACCAAACGGCAAACCAACGAGGTCCCAGTAACATGAGCCTCACAGGAGGCATGGCCGCACCGACAAATTCTCGATCCGAGGGTCGTACGGACCTGCGTCATTGCCCGACTACTCGACTTTAGTTGTACCAGAGGGCATATTAAACGGTCTGCCTAAGGGCCCTCGTATTCTCTTGACCTCCAGGGAACACTTGCCATGAACAACGTTTTATTTTGTGTGACTTGTACGATCTGCATTAGTTACGTTAACCTCGGTCACCTGTCCTCGACCTCCCTTGCCGCCCCGAGAAGCAATGCCGTGGTTTTGACAAATGCACAACACAACACGACACCAGAAACCACCAGAATACTTGGTAGCGAGACGACACCCAACTGCCCCACCAACTGGTCGGTCAGCAAGTCGGTCCTGCGGGGAGGCAAGCAAGAGGGCGTTGAACTCATCACTATTGATAACGGCGCCATGCAAATCACGGTTGTGCCAACTCGTGGCATGAGCGTGCTACAGGTGCAACACGGCGACATACGGCTTGGCTGGGACTCACCAATCCCAGAAATTATCCACCCCCAATTCATCAATCTGGAAAGTCGCAACGGACTGGGATGGCTGGAAGGTTTCAATGAGTGGATGGTGCGCTGCGGCTTGGAGTTTGCGGGAGCTCCTGGACCGGACAAATTCATCACGAACACTGGTGACGAGGCTGAGATGAATTTGACGCTGCACGGCAAGATCGGCAATATCCCTGCCTCACACGTGGAAGTTGCCGTCGATCAAAAGCCCCCTTATCGGATCCACGTCTGCGGCGTAGTGCATGAGCGGACCTTTCATGGGCCCAAATTGACACTCACAACCGATATTTCAACGACGCCAGGCTCCGACAGCCTCCGTATCACCGATACGGTAACCAACAGCAGCGGCAGCCCTCAAGAGATGCAACTCATCTACCACACGAACTATGGCCGGCCCCTTTTAGAGGCAGGCGCCAGCATCGTTGTACCCGCCAGTTGGGTAGCCCCAATCAATGAACACTCCGCCAAGGCAATCGACGCATTTGCTGAGTATGCCGCACCCCAGGCTGACTTTGTTGAAGAAGTTTTCTTCTTTCAGCCGCTGGCCAATCGCGAGGGCCTGACAGAAATACTCCTTCAAAACGCGGCCGCCGATATTGGAACCACGATTCGCTGGAACGTGAAACAGCTACCTTACTTGTCCGTCTGGAAAAATACGATCTCCGAGTCAGATGGTTATGTCACCGGGCTGGAACCAGCGACCGGCTTCCCTTTTCATCGCAGCATTGAACGCAAACTTGGCCGGGTTCCCAAACTTGCCGCGGGCGAAACGCGACAATTTGAACTCGATTTTGGTCTGCACATTGGTCGTGACGCAGTTGCACGCCAACAACGATGGATTGCCGATCTGCAAGGCGACCAGACCATCGAGATCCGAACTGCTCCACCAAATGGAAAACCATGACCGCGTAGAGCTAACCGCGGTTCCCTGGGCATTATGGTCCCTGAGCAACCAGACAAGAGTGTCGGAATGCGGCCCCATCAGGCTGCGGGCAACTTGCGCAACACAGCACGTCGTTGTTGGTCCGTTTAGCGTATTGGCCGTCCCGGCATCACAGCAAAACGCCCCTCGAGAGTTCGAGAGGCGTTTTAGCAATTTCTCAGCATTACGACTCAGCCGTCAATAACTCAGGCCGATTCGACCGCGACGCGAACCATTGTCGCACAAGGTCCCTTGCGACCTTCGCCTACGTCGTATTCCACTAGTTGACCCTCACACAATTCCTCGAAGGCAACACCCTGCACCTCGGAATGGTGGAAAAATAAATCGTTGGGAGTCCCTTCGACAAACCCAAAACCGCGATCCGATACCAATTTTTTAATCTTACCCTCTGGCATTTCTGCCCTCCGCAAAACCTGAAACATGGGCAAACGGAATTACTCCTGGTGAAGTAAACCAAAGACCCGAATAGCTTGGGAGCAGATAGCCACAAGCCCAACGCGGGCGCTTCCTTGAAGAGCACGGCTACGCAGCATGCGGCGTGACGTGAAAAGAGACCGTGACGACGTGTCAACCTTCATCATTTCCTTCATCTTTACCTTACCTGCTCGTCGCGATTCGTCGCGACTCCACTAATGTAGTGACTGCGTAGACCCGGGGCAATGGGTGAAAGCCTGCTTCGTGACCCGAGATAGCCCTCGATTCGGCCCTCATCCTCGCTGGCGACTGCGTCAGTGGCCCTTCGCCGACCGCCAAAGTCATTTTCGATAAAAGCAGAACTGGACAATCGACCTAACTTGGCAAACCCTCAGTAACGGGCCCGTGACGCAGCAACCCCGAACTGAGGAACCTGTCTACCAACGGTGCACGTAAAGCCATAATGTCCGGCAAATAATGTAGTTACGGCTAGCACCTTCCGCTGCGAGGCAACGATTTTGTGGCCATGGCTGCAGCCAAGCTACAACCCTATATCCCTAATAATCCACAGAATTTCAGATCGGCCAAACACAGATCACCTGTCAAAGGGCTGCTACGACCGCGATTCGATGGATTACAACTCTGTCCGATTTCACTGCCGACCACGAGTGTTACCCGCTCGTGGAAAAATTATCTTCAGGAAAAAACTTTCTCTCGGGGGAGGCCAAACGAAATCGTTTTCCTGGTTGTCCCCGCGCCCACCCGCGGTCCGAGAAAATCGTCCTGCGTCGGGAACCTTTTTGTTACCCGCCATGCCCGCGTACGAGATTCGAAACATCGGTCCAACAAACGGGAACCGACAGTAACCATCAATTCCGGGAAATTTGCCTGCTATTTCCCAAAGAGTCAAGAAGGACGACGGTCATGAGCCACAGTGATCGCCATTCGTACCCGTTACCAACAGTTGAGGGGGTGACTCCTCGGGGGGAGGTGTCATTGCACAGTTCCGTGTCGGTTCCAATAATCAGCAGAGGCGTACGGTCACGCCAGGCAGGTTTCAAGCCATGCTACTCCGTTGATTTATTCAAGCATCGCTTTGGAGGTAACGCGTTATGTGTCGCTGGCTTGCTTATCAAGGTCCTGCCGTCACGTTGAGTTCTCTACTTATACGTCCCAATCATTCGTTGATCGACCAAAGCCGTCACGCGCGGGAGAATATCCAGACGACCAATGGCGATGGCCTGGGCGTGGGGTGGTATGGCGCTGACAGAGCACCGGGAGTTTATCGGGATACGCATCCAGCCTGGAACGACACCAATTTTCACAGCCTTGCTGACCACGTTCAGTCACCGCTGTTTTTGGCTCACGTCCGCGCGGCAACGGGAGCCCCTGTCCAAAAAACCAACTGCCATCCGTTCACCTATGATAAATGGCTTTTTCAGCACAACGGTTCAATACCGGAATTTGACAAGCTGATACGCCAGTTCATGTTCGATGTCGAACCCTCCCTGTTTCCCCACATCGAAGGTTCGACCGACTCGGAGATATTATTTTTCCTGGCCCTCACGTTCGGCTTGCAGAAAGACCCCCCGGCAGCGTTATCACGAACCATGGGATACGTGACAGACGCCGTTGAAAAAGCGAATATTGGCCTCCCATTTTTCTTCAGTTCCTGTGTGACCGATGGCCAACGCATTTGGGCTGTACGATATTCGAGCAACCATCAATCGAGAACGCTCTACCACAGCTGTCACATCCACGCCCTGAGGGAAGTCGACGGTTCGTACGCTCCTCTTCCCGATAACGGGGTTATCGTGGTTTCGGAGCCACTCGATGAGTTAACCCAACATTGGGAAGAAATCCCCGAGTCCTCGTTGCTGATGGTAGAAAATGGGTCGACGTCGATCACACCATTTTCAGCTTCCTAGGCGGTTGCCTCTCAGACTCGAATGAACACCAGCTACCTGTGCTTTGCGCAGGAAACTCTTAGTACGCAATTAAATCTCTTCCAACACAATGCCCTTGGTTTCTTTTCCCAACACCATGACGACCACAGCTGCAATAAAGAACGAACAGCCAGCCAGCATGAAGACGCCTGACTGGCCAGTGCGGGGAAGGATCACGCCAACTAACGTGGGCCCCAGAAAGGCGCCGATACGGCCCACGGAACTGGCGAATCCAGTTCCCGTCGCACGCGCGTGTGTCGGATAAAGTTCGGGAGTATACGCATAGATGACTGACCACATCCCAAACATAAAAAATTGCATTCCCAGCCCATAGATAATCATCATACTGTGGCTGGTCGCAGTTCCGTAGAAGTACCCCAAGACCGCGCTGCCGGCGAGCGCGCATACTACCACGGGCTTTCTGCCCCACGCCTCCAGCAGCCATGCCGAGACGAGAAACCCGGGAATCCCTGCCAATGCCATCAACGTGATATAGTCGGTCGATTTGGTGACATCATAGCCCCTCTGTTCCAGTAACGTTCCCAGCCAGGTGGTCAACCCGTAGTATCCTAGCAAGGCGAAAAACCACAGGCTCCACACCATGCAGGTTCGTTTTGCATAGTCCCCTTTCCAGAGTTGAACGAACGAAAAGTGTTTCTGCTGTGATGGGCCAACCTCGTCGGGGCCGATTTCGACTTCCGGAAGATTGTCGACTTGCAGGACGCGTTTTACTTTGGTCTCGATGGTGCCAAGTACCGCTTCGGCCTGGTCGATCTTTCCCGCTTCAGCGAGCCAGCGAGGTGACTCGGGAACAATACGGCGGACGATGAGCACGAAAAAGGCAGGTATTGCCTCAGCCACAAAAGCACCACGCCATCCGTAACGCGGGAGGATGAAGTGCGCTAGCACCCCAGCAGCGATAAAACCAATTGGCCAGCCACCTTCGAGCAAGGCCACGTACTTTCCACGCTGTTTTGTAGGAATGAACTCACACACCAACGATTGGGCAACAGGTAACTCCATGGCCAGCCCGATTCCCAGCAAAACGCGAAAGCACATCAAGGTGCCGACGTTGGGTGCCGCGGCACAGGCAAGCGAGCTGACCCCCCACAACACAATGCTCCAGCGAAACACGACACAGCGACCAAATTTGTCGGCTAATATCCCGGCCGAGCCAGCTCCCAAAAACATGCCCAGAAAGCTCATGCCGGCCAGCGTTCCCGCCTGTTGTGAACTCAGGGAGAATTCGGCCTTAATGGACGACAAAATGAATGTCATGGTGGCCAGATCAACACAATCGAAGAACCAGGCCGTTGCGATGACAATAAAGATGGTCTGCTGATACCGCGTAATCGGTAGTCGGTCAAGTCGACGGGCGATCGAAACGGTGTTGGTCATCGGCAAGATTCCCAGGGGGGTGTCGTCTCCAACATCGGTTTGCAGCCACAGGCAGGGGAAGTCACGCAGGTCTATGGGGCGACTCGTTGGTCTGCCTCCTTACGAAATTATCGCAGGAGTTCCCACGAACGGGCCACGCAAGTGCCACACGTTGGGCCGATTGAATCTGCTTGTCAAGAGGCACCCTGCATCCGGGGTGGGTAAAATCGAGAGATTTTGCCCGGGCATGCGGGGATTTGTGGACTTGTCGGCGAGGACCGCAGAATTCCAGAGGTTGTCGTCACCTGCCCCCTCGCAAGAGCCCAGCAGGGTTGTTAAATTCGGTCTACCCCGTGAGGCTTTGTGGGCCTGCTGGCCAAATCAGAAAGCGTTGCATCCTCGTTCGGCGAAAAGCTCGCGCCGGTGTTCACGTGCATGTCTGTGCGTGGCCCGGCAGGCAAAAAACATAAATCCCAGGCCTATTCGTTACTTAACAGGAAAAAACAGATCATGTCCGACCGGGAAACAGTTCGCCAAAAATTGCAGGAGAGTGGGATCGACTTCCTCCTGGTTCAGTTTGTCGATATCCATGGATCTGCCAAGGTTAAAATGGTGCCGGTCAGTTCCTTTGACAATGCCATCGATGAAGGTGCGGGGTTTGCCGGTGCCGCCGTCTGGGGCGTGGGACAAGGTCCTCACTCGCACGACATGCTGGCGCGAGTCGATCTCGACAGCTATACCCCTTTACCCTGGCTCCCGAACACCGCGCGTTTTGCTGCCGACTTGTACGTTGATGGCCAGTCCTACCCATACTGTGCCCGCACAAATCTCAAACGCGTGCTATCCCATGCACGCGAAAAAGGATACATCTTTAACGTGGGCATGGAACCAGAACATTTTCTCGTCACCCGCAAGGAGGATGGCTCCCTTGAGCCCTGGGATCCGGACGGCGCCGACGGCCTGGCAAAACCTTGTTACGACTTCCGTTCCATGGCACCCGCCATGGGTTACCTCCAGGAATTGACAACGTCTTTGAATCACCTTGGCTGGGGCGTGTATCAAACCGACCACGAGGATGCCAATGGACAATACGAGGTGAATTTTGATTACACTGACGCCCTCACGACCTGCGACCGGATCACATTCTTCAAAATGGCAACTTCACAAATTGCCAAGAAGTATGGAGCCGTGGCCACGCACATGCCCAAACCGTTTAGCGACCGAACTGGGAGCGGGCTGCACGTCCATTTTCATCTCGCCGATGCCATCAGTGGAGAATCGGTTTTTAACGGTGAGTCCGATGCACGTGGGCTTGGCTGCTCGCAATTGGCATATCACTTTATTGGGGGCATCTTGCACCACGCGCGGGCCCTCTGTGCGGTCACCAGCCCTACGGTCAACTGCTACAAGCGTCTTCAACTTGGTTCCGGGTTGCAATCGAGTCGATCCGGGTTCACCTGGACACCCGCCTTTGTAAGCTATGGAGACAACAATCGCACCCAAATGATTCGTACAGCAGGACCTGGCCACTTTGAAGATCGGACCGTTTCAGCCGGGTGCAATCCGTATTTGGCACTGGCCGCCTATCTGACTGCTGGTCTGGATGGTATCGAGCGCAAGCTCGACCCGGGCGAGCCAAATCTCGGTAATTTGTATGAAAAGCCACTTACGGAAATTATCGAAGCGGGCATCCAGATCCTCCCGCAGTCGTTATGGGAAGCGATTCAGGAGTTGCGCAACGACCACGTTGTCCAGGAAGGTCTAGGGATGATTGCCGGCGAATTTCTCGAACTCAAAACGCAGGAATGGGAAACTTACGACACGCAAGTTACGCAGTGGGAAGTTGATCAATATCTGACTTTATTTTGAGCCACACCAGAACGGCGCATCCAAAACAAGCCCGTATCCCTGCCACCCGCCCCCACGGCAACCCCAAGTTTCCGAAACTCGCGTCTTGGATAAAAATGCTTCTTCACTTGCTGGAATTTAACACTCCCCTATGCCATACCGTCTTTTAAAATTCGCCTTCAGCAAAGACTACCCGGAGGCTCGCATGTTTCGCGAGCCGAGTCGTCTGAAAGACGAGTACGACGTGGTGATCATTGGTGGCGGGGGACATGGCCTGGCAGCGGCCTATTACCTGGCAATGAATCATGGCATCACGAATGTGGCCGTTTTCGAAAAGGGCTACCTCGGAGGGGGAGGGACCGGGCGAAATACCGCCATCATCCGCTCAAACTATCTAACCACCGAGGGAGTCCGTTTCTACAACCGCAGCCGCGAACTGTTTCAGGACTTGTCGCACCAGCTCGACTTTAATCTATTTTACTCGGAACGTGGGCATTTTACGCTGTCTCACTCACCCGCATCACTCAACACCATGCGGTGGCGGGCAGAAGTCAATAAACATCTGGGCATCGACAGTGAACTGGTTGACCGCGCGTTTATTCAGAAGTCCATCCCGGAAATCGATCTTGAATGCGGCGGCCACCAACCCCCAATTTATGGTGCGCTGTTCCACCCGCCAGGAGCCATTGCCCGTCACGATGCAGTTGCCTGGGCCTACGCGCGAGGGGCCGATCACCGGGGTGTTGAAATCCACCAGAAAACCGAGGTTAGCAACATCGAAGTCCGCGACGGGGAAGTTGCCGGAGTCCACACCAACAAGGGATTTGTCAAAACCCGAAAAGTCCTCAGCGCTGTAGCCGGCTGGACAACACAACTGACTCATATGGTCGGCGTGCGCACTCCATTGGTCATTCATCCGCTGCAAGCTTTTGTTACCGAACCGTTAAAACCCTGGCTCGATCACATCGTCGTGTCGGCAAGCTTACATCTTTATGTGAGTCAGTCGTCGCGAGGTGAGTTGGTCACTGGGGCTTCGCTCGACCCGTACGAGTTGATTTCGATGCGTTCCAGTTTAGAGTTTGCCGAATCGCTTTGCGGGCAACTGGTCGACTTGTTCCCCAGGTTGGGCATGGTCCATGTCCTGCGGCAGTGGGGCGGGTTGTGCGACATGACCCCCGATTTTTCGCCGATCATGGGAACCACCTCGGTGCGGGGGTTTTACCTCGACGCCGGTTGGGGAACGTGGGGTTTCAAAGCGACCCCTGTGAGCGGAGAAACGATGGCGTACACAGTCGCCCATGATCATCCACATCCCTTGATCGAGCCGTTTGCCCTGGACCGATTTGAACGATTTCAATTGGTGGGTGAAAAAGGCGCTGCCTCCGTCGGACATTAAATCGTGCCCCCTCCAAAACTCCCATGAAACTTATTCCCTGCCCTCTGAACGGTTTACGTCCCGCCCAGGAATTCCACTTTGGTGGTGAGTTTCGCGATATGCCCGACCCAGACCAGGTAGACGACGTGGCTTGGGCAGCATACGTCTTTCATCGTGATGGGCATCCACATGTGAAACGGGAATGGTGGTATCACCTGCCGAGTGGTACGTGGTTCATTGCCGAACGAAACAACGTGACCGACGAGTTTCTCCGGACCTATCTCTTCGAAAAAGAGGCCTGAGCGTGGAAAATCGGCTTCCCCAACAACCGGGTGAATGGATCGACCGCAACCAGCCGGTGACCTTTCAGTTCGAAGGGACCACCTACACTGGGTACGCTGGCGATGTACTGGCAAGTGCACTCTGGGCCAACAACGTTCGTTTCACGGCCCGGAGCTTCAAATACCATCGTCCACGGGGTATCTACAGCCTCGCCAATCATGACGCAAATTTCCTTGTCGAAGATGGCAGCCGTACTAATCTGCGGGGAGATCAGTTACTCATCCGCGAGGGCTTAGTTACTCGCACGGTCAATACTTGGGGTGGACTCCAGCGAGATCGCTTGAAAGTCATCGAACGATTCGGGAAATTGATGCCGGTCGGCTTCTATTACAAAGCGTTCCACACACCTCGAAGACTCTTCCCGTTCTTTGAAAACCAGATGCGTCAGGTCGCCGGCCTGGGTCGCCTGCATCCCGATTACGTTGCCAAAACAACACCCAAAGACTACGCATTCTGCGACTTGTTGGTGATTGGTGCCGGCCCCGCCGGATTGTCGGCAGCCCTGGCCGCTGCCGACGAAGGTGTCGATGTGCTGCTTGTTGACGAGTTGCCCCACGCTGGCGGCAGTTTGACATGGCAGTTGACAGGAGATCCAGATGCCTGCAAATTGCTCAAGTCGCTGCTGGAACGTGTGCACCAACACGATCGGATTCGGCTGCGGCTGGGGACCCAGGCAGCGGGCTGGTATTCCGATCATTGGATTGCCCTGGTCGATCAGCAGCGACTGACAAAACTTCGGGCAAAGGCCCTGGTGGTTGCCAGCGGTTGTTACGAACAACCGGCTGTCTTTCAGAACAACGATTTGCCAGGTATTTTGCTCGGGTCCGCGGCACAGCGGTTGTTGTATCACTATGCAGTGCGGCCGTTTCGATCGGCCGTTGTGATGACCGCCAATTCCGACGGGTACCGGCTTGCCCTCGACCTGCTGGAAGCTGGCGTGGAAGTTCCCGCGGTGGTCGACTTGCGGCCAGACCCCAAAACAGAATTGGCCGACCGGGTGGCGAGAAAAGGCATTGTAATTCACCACCAACAAGCAATTCTGGAAGCGATTCCCACGAAAGCGAAGCAGGCCGTCGCTGGCGTGCGGATCGCACCGTTAGAAAGTACAGGAAAGCTCAACACGGCCAGTCCCACATCGATTACCTGCGACGGTGTTGCCGTGAGCGTTGGCTGGGCACCGACGGCAGACATTCTCTACCAGGCTGGCGGGCGGTTTTCATATGATCAGGCCCTCGAGCAACTTGTTCCCACCAGCCTGCCATCAACGGTGCATGTGGCTGGCCGTGTCCGCGGGATATTCCATTGGCAAGACCAGGTTGAGGATGGCCACTCGAGCGGGCTTGCCGCCTGCCGCAGCCTGGGTCATGAGGGAGATCAGCCGTCGCCGCCGTCCAGGGCCCATGGCCCGGCCCCCAGCCACCCCTACCCGATATTTTCCCATCCCAGGAAGAAGAATTTCGTTGACTTTGACGAAGATCTTCACCTGGCCGACTTTATTCATGCCCACCAGGAAGGGTACGACAATATCGAATTGATGAAACGGTACTCAACCGTTGGCATGGGGCCAAGTCAAGGCAAACTTTCCAATCAAAACGCAGTTCGCATTCTCGCACGACTCAACGACAAGACCATCGACGAAACAGGCACCACGACGTCGCGGCCTTTTCACCACCCCGTTTCCATCGAACACCTGGCCGGTCGGCGGTTCCATCCCTCGCGGAGGACCCCCATGCATGACTGGCACCGCCACCATGGCGGGCAGTTCATCTTCGTCGGGGGTGGCTGGGAGCGTCCCGAGTTCTACGCACAAGCCGAGAAACCACGCGCCGACTGTATTCTCGATGAGGCACACCACGTCCGCCAGCACGTTGGCATGATCGACCTTGGCACGCTTGGGAAAATCGTCGTTAGTGGGCCTGACGCGGCAGCATTTTTGAACCGCGTTTACATTGGGTCGTTTACCAAACAGAAGCCAGGCACTTTGCGCTATGGCGTGGCCTGCGATGAATCGGGGGTGATCATCGATGACGGCGTTGTCGCACGGCTGGAACAAGAGCACTTTTACTTGAGTGCCACCAGCTCGGGTGGTGCAAGCTTTTTTCGCGAACTACAACGGTGGGCCCTTCTGTGGGACATGCGGGTAGTCCTGATCAATCTGACTGGCCAATACACGGCCATGAACCTTGCCGGCCCTCGATCACGGGACGTCCTCAGCTCCCTGACCGACATCGACTTGACCCCTGGCGGATTTCCTTTTTCGGCAGCCCAACAAGGCCAGGTAGCGGGCGTGTCGGCTATTATCATGCGGGTTGGTTTTATTGGCGAACTTGGTTATGAAATTCACGTCCCCGCCCACCTCGGATGCCATGTCTGGAACACGATCATGCACGCTGGCGAGGCCCATTCGGTCCGCCCATTCGGTGTCGAAGCCCAACGGCTTTTGCGACTGGAAAAGGGGCACCTGATTGTGGGGCAAGATACCGACGCGTTAACCACTCCGTATCACGCCAACCTTGCCGGCCTGATTCGCCGTCAGAAGAAGTTTTTTGTCGGCCAGCGGAGTTTGAAAATCCACGAAAACCAACCTCTCGATCGGAAGCTTGTTGGCTTTTGCTACCCGCCCAATACGGAGTTGCTATTGCCGGACGAATGCAACTTGATTATCGCCGACGACCAAATCGCTGGCCGGGTGACAAGCATCGCACACCGCAGCACCCTGGGTCATCCCCTGGGACTGGCGCACGTTCGTCCTGACCTGGCGGAGACAGGAACCACCATTACCATTCGGTCCGACTCGGGTGCGCTTTCGCATTGTCAAATCACGGATACACCCTTCTACGACCCTGAAGGTGAAAGGCAGTTGATTCCGTGAGCGACCCCTCGCGCAGTACACCCCTGTTCGATCAACTTACAGCGCTCGGGGCTGAATGGGCCACGTGGGAAAGTGGACTCGTGGCGCGGCGACTAAGTGCAGTGGAGGACGAACAGGCACAACTTGGCCGCCTTGCTCTGTGCGATCTGAGTTGCCAGCCAACTCGTTTCCTGAAAGGGGAGGGTGCCGCATCGTGGCTCAGCACGCATGGCGTTGCAGTACCCCTGGACATCTACGCAACGGTCGAAACACCCGATGGCGTTCGCGTGGTCCGCAGTGGCTCAGACGAGTTCCTGATCGAATCGGCCCCCGGACAAACGAGTGCACTCTGGCCGGAAGTTGTCCTCGACGGGACCATTTCCTCGGGTTTTCACCTCTTCGACCGCCAGGATGCCGTCTTCTACCTCTGTGGTGAACAGGCCCGCGATGTCCTGGCTCAAACGTGCGGGATCGACTGGTCCACAGCAGCAGCCAACTTGCTGGTCATGACCCGGGTAGCCGGTGTGAGTTGCAGTATCTTGCCAACCCACGCCGGTGGCGTAGCATGTTTTCAAATCCGGCTGGATCCGACCTACGCCCTTTACCTTTGGGACGAGTTGCTCACTATTTGCCGCGACCTGGAAGGCAACGCCATCGGGGCAGAAGTGCTGTTTCCCCACTGGTTTCAAGAGCTCTCGCAAAACTGATTCAGCAAATCGGTCAAGCGAGCCTTTGCCTGCTGGAGTGTTTCGTCCGGGGTATTCTTGTTACCCTGCAGAATGAAGAGGCATCGTTTCGTGTCGGCACTCAGTTTTGTCTTGTCGCATTGCTTGTAATCAAGTCGGCAAAGCACTTCGACGTCATCAAAGTAGCAATACTCGCCAGCTCGAACCGACTCGACGTCCCGGGACCCCAACGGCAGAAACCGCTCGTCCCCCTTTGCGAGGCGAAGCGTGATGTTTCCCACGACTTGATCGAGATCATGGGCACCCATCGTAAGGCGTGTTTCTAACGAGACAAGATTATAAATATCGACCACGAGATTAATTGACGGCAACTGGCCCCGCCGCCGGACGAAGCTAATCAGACTCTCGATAGAACAGGGATATTTCTTGGGAGATCGTCCGACCGCCTGACGTAGCGTGCGGAAACCAAGAATGACCGGATCGTTGGCGACGAATTCAGGAGTATATTGCTCGATAAAACGGGGCAGGGCAGCCTGTTTTAAACGCTCGAACTCTTCGTCCCCTTTTGAATTCGAGAGCGTGGTCGTGACATGATAGGTAGCAACCAGTCCAAGCTCAGCTGCCTCTGGAGTTACGATCAGTCGGGGAGAATCCATCAGCTGTAAAACCACTCCACATCGGCAACCGCCGCTTTCATCGGCATGCAACTGCGGCCCAACTTCCCAGGTGGGTTGGGGTTATCCATCTTGGAAGCCTCGTACATGATGATAACTTTCCCGCCGCTGGTAAAATGGCAGGATGGGTTGGTGAACTCGTAGAGTGGATCGGTCTCAATATCCTTGAAGTTTTCCCACGTCCGACCTTCATCCCGCGAGATGGCCGTGGTGAGCGGTGTGCGTTTGCCACAATGGTCAAAATTTGGATCATAGGTGCTGTGATTCCAAATCACTAGCAAGTCGCCCGTGGAGGGAATCTTCACGAGGCAGGGCATCGACTCGGGAGCTCTCAGTCCTGTTGTCTGTGGACTCGACCAGGTCACAGCTCCATCGTGCGACTCAGACTGAAAAATCGCCCCCAACTGGGTCCTCATATACATCAGCAAGCGTCCATCACTTAATTCAACAATATGAGGTTCCATTGCCCCCCGCATCGGCAGGTCCACCCAGTTTTCCGATTGTTTCCACGTGTGGCCCAAATCGTCGCTATAGGCACAGCTGTTTATTTGATGATCCGTCGGTCCACACCAGTCCCCCAGGACTTTTTGAATTGGATGAATAACCCGACCGGTACTTAACTGCGTAAGCAGATAGGCAGCAATCGGGCTCTTTTGATTGATGTTGTGCTTGACCGGGGCAGAAAACGTTTTTCCGTCATCGGCGCTTCGCATCGAGAAAGAGGTTGAACTCTGTGGTTTTCCGGGTGCCAACAGGTGAAGTCGCTGAAAACAAAACAGGATTTCTCCGTTGTTAAGTCGACCGAAGCAGGGGTAATGAATGTTGACGTCCCCCGGCGCATTTTCAACGAAAATCTTTCGATCTCCCCACGTGTAGCCTCCATCGCTGGAGGTCATCTGCGCGATATTGCAGGGCGCGTGGTCGTGGCCGATCGTGTCGCCCCCGACGTGTTCCATCCAGGCCAGCAGCAGCTTACCATCGTTGAGTTCGACAATCGTGCCAGCTCCATGCCTGGGCCGCTCCGGCGGCGCCTCGACGACCATATATACGTCAATGTTTCCCATAATTCATAAACCTTTTTGTTGTTGAAGGTGCGGCAGTTTCACGCCTCAGTTCATTGACTCACCCGGAAGGCAGTGATACCCCGCCCCGGTATGGTTCCTTCGAGGACGATCGCTCCCAAAACGTCCTTTTGGACCGGTGTTACTTTACCGGTGTAGTCTATCCGGTCAACATCCACCACCGCATCGGCCGACATCCCGTGGCGAGCCAGTTCGACCGTACTTTCGAAAGGCATATCCTGCCTGGACGCATTGGCGACAAATATGGCCAAGTTGCCTTCGGCATTGCGGAACACGCCGTTCCAGAGCGCCGGGAACTCACCACCGCGTGAATAGACCATTATCGGCATTTCGGCTGGCTGGCTGAACTTAAGCGGCCGCATGAACTGGCCGTAAGACAAAAACTCTTTGCTGGCATCGCTTTTGTAGTAACCGAGTACTTGCTCCAGAAAAGCGATCATCGGGGCTTGCGCTGGGTTGGAAAGCGAAAGGGCCGCATCTCGGGGACGCAATCGAAGACGTCCGATCTGGGCGCCTTGGACAAACAGAGATGCGGCCTCGAGGAAAAATGCATCCTGGTCGTACTTGTCTGCAAACCTGTCTTGATACCCGGTTCCCGTAGACATTTCTGTACCGTACCGCTTGATATAATCCTGGTAGACGGCAGCAAATATGTGTGCCTTGTTTTCAGGCCAGAGGGTGACCGCAAGCGTGCCATCTATCACGTCGAACATGTTTTCGGTGCAGTTCTCCCCGGTGATGATCGACATGGGGTCAGCCTGCTTGGTAGCATTAAAACATCGCTCGACAAGTTGATGCATGCCGCGGGTCATGGAATCGCCGCCCGCGGCCGAATGTCCGTGGGGTGTCCAGTAACAGGGCAGTCCGGCACCCTGCATCACATCGAGGTACAGTCCACCAATTCCTTCACGCTCGGTCATCAGGCGGCAGGTCTCCTCCAGACGATCCTGCCACCAGGCGGTAGCACAGCATAACTGCCAGGCAGTCTCACCACCCCAGGTTCGCTTCTTGCCAAACAGGTCTCTCACCACGTTGGGCCGGGCCTCGTCGGCATAAGGGGAATTCTCGCTAGGGCCTTGGTCAAAAATTTCCAGGGCAACATAAGGGACAACCATTCCGCCCTCGGTTCGCAGCCGATGGCTCTCGCGGGTAAATGCGGCCCAAGCGCCAATCTTGGGGTAGTTACCATCGTGAATATTCATTGCGGGAAGATTGCGCCATCGCCCCTGGTTGTAGAGGCGATGACTTCCAAATGGTACGTCGTACGAAGTCATTCCCGGGACATACTCTTTCCAGCCATACCACTTGGCGGCCAGCGGCATCCCGGCCCACTGGAGAAATTCGCGAAAATGGTCACGGGCAATGACCATGTTCTCTTGCATGTCGTGGGTGCCTTCAGCCGAATCGCCAATGCTGGTGTAAAAGACGAACGGAGACTCCTTGTACCAACGGGGTACTTCCTTGCGGGTACGGAGCGGGCCCTTGCGACACCATGACTGGCGGGTGGCCCAATTGCGATAAATTTGCGCCGCATCGAACCAATCGCCCTGAAAGGGGCCAACCACACAATCGTAGGGCAGGTAATAGTTCTCTTCGGCAAAGGTGATATTGGGCGGAAAATGACCAGGACGCCAGGTGATTTCTTTGGGTGTGTTGGCAATTTGCATGTTCATCAAACTGGCCGCTGGATCCTGGGTCGCCAGATAAATTCCCTTTCCGGTTGGTTCGTCGTAGAAGGCCTGAAACTGCATGTTGAAACTAACCGGATAATACACCCCCTTGGTGTTAAACCCACTGCCAAACCCGGTTGGGGCGTTGAAGGGATCTTTCACAAATCCGCCGTGCTCCCGCGGATAGATGTAAACGTCATCTTCCGGGGCATCGATGGGCGCCAGCGATACCAGGGGAAACCGCACACGTTCCAGCCCATATTGCGTCCCTGGGTTATCGATATTGATTCGCCAGTACGAAAAGGGATCACCTTCCTTAAGCCTGATCGTAACTTCTACGTCGACCAGGTGAGATTTTCCCCGGACCGGTATCTGGTGCCAGTTCAAATGCACCACCGCCTCATCCCCTTCGGTTTCCGACCGCCAGGATACGGACGTCGCCTCCTCGGACCCGACCGAAAACGCATCTGCCGCCATTTCATCCATAATGCCCATCAGGCTGCCCACCGTTTTCCAGCGTTCATCACGATTGCTGCCCCGCAGGTCAGGTGTCATGCGAATGTCGAACAAGTTGCGCTGACCACCCAATGCATCGCCGGCAAGGAAATCGTGGTCTTGCTCGATACTGTAGAGACGATTTAGCCGAAAGCCTCGGTCCGACTGAATCAACTCAAGCCCGATTTTACGATTGGCCAACAGCACACTACTACCATGCTGCTCAACGTTAATCGGATCAGGGTGTGTTTTGAAGAACTCGGTGGCCTCTTCTTTTGCCACGGGAGTCGCCTGAGAAATTGCAAGACCATGATTCTCGGCCTCCTCCAGGAAATGTGCGATGATTTCCTTGTCATCGATTGCCCGATTGTAAAGCCGCACATTATCGATAAGCCCCTGGTACCGAGGGAGGTCAGACCTGCCCTTGTGGCCAATAAAAAAACCACCCCCAGTTTCGAACCGGTCTTTCTTGGACCTGGCGTTACCGACCTGCCTGCCATCGATCCAAAGCCCCATCTGCTGTCCATCGAACGTTGCTACTAGATGCTGCCATTTGTCGAGCGCCAGCGTCTCCTTCAAATGGTTCCCACCGCCGGCGATATAAAACAGGCAGATGTTCGTGTTGTAGTAAGTAAGGGCATAACTGCCAATTCCCTCACCCAACAAGAGGGCATCTCCTCCGCCTCCCGCACGGGTCGGTTTGACCCACGCCTCAATAGTGACGGCTTGTTCCAGTTCGAGATCATGAGCCGGTGCGCAGTCAATGTAATCATCCACCCCGTCCACAGAGATGGCATAACCCTCATCGAGCTTGACCCAGCTCGCACCATGCACGCTTCCATCATGCCCATTGCCGCTGGTATCCTTGGCAATATTTCCCGAGCCCTCGTCAAAACGCCATTCCGCCAGTAAGCCAGCCGGTTGTTCGGCCACAGCCCCCGGGGACAGGACAGTCAGAATTGTGATTGTTGTCAGCAAGACTCTATGAATAGACATAACTTTCCCTCGCACAAATAAATATTAAGACCCATGGTTTCATCCCAACCTGTGGCCAACTCCGATACCAAGTTTTACAGGAAGTTACACTCGTCGTCTGCAATGTATGTGGGTTTTCATTCCAAGACACGTTAGCTCTCGGGTGAGGCCGTCAACCACGGCCTCATAACGCTCTTCGTCAACCCAAGGAAGACTCGTAGCCTCGACCCTAAAGTTCAGTTGCCTGTCAATATTTTATCGTAACGACTTCCGGCAAAGGGCCAAGGATGAGACACTAGTCATTCTACTTCTTGAAACCATTGAGGCGACTAGAAAAGCCAAAGCCATCCCTGTTGCACCGGGCGTAGCCGCCTGCCTCGTCCGCCTGTGGGATCTGTGCCTGTGAGACCGGCTTCAGCTGAAAAACTTTACCAGGTCCCAGCAGCAACATGAGCATTGGCTGGCCTGAACGCGCTAAATCGTACAACGGAAACGAAGCCATGGAGTGACCTGCCCCCAGTGACAGTACCAGTAGTTAAGTTACTCTTTGCAGCACCGCTAGGCCAGCCACTTCACTTCGTGGAGGCGTAGCCGGAACGAGTGCGTTGGGCATGGTGAAGTGATTGGGGGT
>Ga0310121_10002253_pt1 | contig 18560 bp, 6 predicted proteins | sample CB27_Tmax_986_MG_FD_203504 | JGI IMG/M metagenome (GOLD analysis project Ga0310121, IMG submission 203504) | Marine microbial communities from Western Arctic Ocean, Canada - CB27_Tmax_986 | ecosystem: Environmental > Aquatic > Marine > Oceanic | place: Canada: Western Arctic Ocean | collected...
GTACGTAGATTTGAAAAAAGATGTGAATTAAAAGGCGTAGTAGTGGAGGCAGATCCAGACAGGAATGGTTATTCAGTTACGATAATCTATGTTCCTATAAACGAAGGTTCTCCTGTAGCATTAGATTTTTTCTTAAACAGATTGAGGTAAATAACAACAATGTCATATCATACATCAGGAAATGGATCAGGTACCACCAGCACTACTGGAAGCGGTTCTAGCGTAAGCAATCCAAAAGCATTGAACCTAAGTAATCTTGAGTTTGATGGAATTAAACAGAATATTAAAGAGTTTATGAAAGGTCAAGATGAGTTTATTGACTTTGATTTCGATGGCTCTGGAATGAGTGTATTAGTAGACGTAATGGCCTACACAACTCACTATATGGGATTTCATACAAATATGGCTATCAATGAGTCTTTCCTCGACACAGCCACGCTCCGAAATTCTGTAGTATCTCACGCAAAGGCTCTCGGATATGTTCCAAAGTCACCAAATGCCGCTGAAGCTATTGTCAAGCTAACATTTGACACTACTGGTACAGACCCGCAATATATTATCGTAGAAAAAGGAACAAAATTCGTATCCAATATCAATGGTGTACCGCTACCTTTCACTAATTTAGATACAGTAAATATATTTGCAGATGAAGGAGGAGAGTTCTCTGGAGAAATTAAACTCTCGCAGGGCGAGCTAAAATCAATTCAATGGGATTTTGATGGAGCATCAGAAACACAAAAGTTTATAATAGCAGATACCTCTTGTGACAGGGATACTATGAGTATGGTGATAGCAGATTGGCCTTGGGAGAATAATCAAATTTTATCTGAACTAGATAACGAATCCGCTGTTTTCTTTCTTCAAGAGGGACTAGATGGAGTAACCGAGATATACTTTGGGAATGGGCTCTTCGGACGAAGACCTCTCGACGGTTCAACAATTGATGTTACTTATTTAGGTACAAAGGGAGAAGCCGGAAACTATACATCAACTATACAGGAACAGTCATTTGCTCTAGATTCTACTATTGCTGGTGTATACACGGCTTCAACTGTTGTGGTAGATACAGTGGACATAAGTTCTCTTGGTTCTCCACAAGAAAGTACGGCTAACATCAAAGAAACTGCACCACGAGCGTATGAGAGACAGGACAGAGCAGTTACAGCAGAAGACTATAAAACTATCTTAGTCGAGAAATATCCAAACATTGAGGCTATTGCTGTTTGGGGTGGTGAAGAAAATGATCCTCCACAATACGGAGCAGTATTCATTTGTATCAAACCAAAGCACGGATTAGAATTATCTCCTTTGACAAAGACAAGACTAACAGATGAAATACTTTCCAAGTATAATATGCTGGCTATTAATCCAATCATAACGGCTCCAGAATATACGTATATAGATGTAATTGCAACGGTTAAGTATGACCCCGTTCTAACTCAATTATCTGCTGGTGAAGTTCAGACGAAAATTATATCAGAAATTGAAGATTTTTTTGAAAGAGAACTTACACAATTCAAGGTAACGTTGCGTTATTCTCGCCTTGTTCAAACTATTGATAGCACCGATACTTCTATCTCTAATAATTTGACCAGTGTTAAAATGTATAAAAAGTTTTTCATAGAAGCATCGAACACAGTTGGTAACTATATTTTTAGATTTGACAATGCTATTACGGCGGGTACTTCTGTATCTTCCGTATTTGGTAACTCCGAAGCAGGTACCCAATTCGCACTTCTAGATGATGGTCAAGGGAACATTCTTTTGTATGATATTGCTAATGAACAATTTTTAAATACCGAACAAGGAACTATCGATTACGAAACTGGAATTATTGAGCTTATTGGATTTAATCCAGTTTTAGACACTAACACAGTAATTAGTCTGTACGCTACACCTCAATCAAATGACATTACTGCAATTAGAAATAATTTACTTGTTCTAGAAAATAGTAATATTTCAATGCTGAGTATTAATGCTTGATCTGGTGTAACTACAAATGGCACAAAAAGATACCTTTACTAAACATCCCGCAAAGTTTCTATCAATCTTTGTAGAAAGAATGGTTCCCGATTATGTTCGGGAAGACCATCCGATGTTCATCACTTTCCTCCGGAAATACTTTGAGTATCTGGAAAGGGAAACTGATGTTAATGGTGAACTAGGAGAATATACCCAGATAACTGATTTAATTCAGAACCTGGATATCGACCACGCTCTCGACAGATTCATTCCTGAATTTGAGAAACAGTACCTTCACGGTACTCCTCATACTGCTGTTGATCCCTACGTATCTACTACTGACAAGGCTTTTCTAGCCAAAAATATCCAACCAATATATAGGCAAAAAGGTACTACCAACGCCCTTGAGTTCCTCTTTAGACGAGATTTCGATGCTCAAGTCGAAACGATATATCCAAAACAATGGATGTGGAGAGCATCTGGTTCTGTATGGTATGAGCCAGAGTGGATTACTATATTGACTGACAAAGAAACAACAGATCCAGCTTCTGAATATTATGAAGAAACTGTAAATGTACAACTTCCTGAAACTGTAAGGAACATTTATAATAAAAAGATTATCGGACAAACGTCTGGTGCAACTGCCTTCGTAGATTTGGATGAGGACGTAACTACTTCAGCTTATGAAAAATTATTGCTCACAGAAGTCAATGGCGTGTTTATCAAAGACGAGGAAATCTGGGAAGATGTAGGTACACGACTCAATGCAATTCCATATGTTGCTCAAATTATTTCAGAAGGCATACGAACAGAAGGTGAATGTATTGTTAATGGACATCGATGGGTTGACAAATGGTTTCACGTTACTGGTCATCCTAATGAAGTACCGAAATTTCCAGAAAGACCATTAATTACCGGTTTGACGAATATGTCTACCGCTGAAATTAAAGGGTATGATGTAAATTTTACAAAGATGAAGTTGAATCAGGTTGATGGAACATTTCAAAATGGAGAAAAAGTAGTTGCTACTCTTGCTTTTCAATATCAAGGATCATATCCAGGAGAAGCACCTACAGCATCTTTCTGTACAGTATCGCCTGACTGGCCGGCTGATGTAGGAACGCAATTGTCTCCATTCGACAATATGATTGATTGTGAAGCCGCATTGCATCCTGAGGGTGCGGATTCAAACTCACCATTTTTTGGTGAACCTGCTTTTCTCGAATGGTATCCAGTTCTTGAACTAACGACAGATATTCTAAGTGTAGAAGATGCTTTTCTTACAGGAGTTTCAGAGTCTCCGACTACAAGAGAAGAATGTGAGGTTCTTCTTAATCCAGATATACAACCTTTAGTAAAAACTGCTGTTTGGAAAACAAATGGTTATTGGTTAGACTCTGCAGGCTTCTTGTCTTCGGACAGGAAGATGCAAGATAACGAATATTACCAGGACTTTTCATACGTTGTTAAATCTTCAGTTCCTGTTCAATCATACCGCGAGGTTCTAAAGAAACTTGTTCACCCAGTTGGACTAAAACTATTCGCTGAATTTTCATACGACTCTTCCATTGGTCTGCAAGTGGCGATGCCCACAGATTATGTTAAGTTACTTATTTACATTTTCGGTTATCTCGATGTTGCTATCGATATATGGGATCAAGAATTAGAATCACACGGTACTCTCGGACACGCTCATACTGGATTCGGAGTATATCTTGAGAAAGGATTCGATGAGTATGTAGTAGAGATATATAAGGATCTTGAGAATAGGTCTAAACTAATGGATGCATCAACTTGGATTGCCCCAGGAGATCACTTAGGTATTGAGTTTGATATTGATATGGGGCGAATTGGATCTGATATCTCAGAAAAATTATATGAAATTGCTTGGCTCAATCAAGCCGCCTTCGGCGTACGAGATGCTTTTCCTGAGAAAGTGGTGCTTGAATTTCTCCAGCATCTTATAGTTCTTCCAATTAAAGAGTTTCCGCCTAGTGTGCAGGAATTAATTATTAGAGATGACTTATATAGTGCGACAGATGGCGGAATGATTTCCTGTGAAGTTTGGGAATTGACAGTAGCCAAAGCACTTCGCAGACTTGTCGAATGGGTCGAAGCATATATGCCAGAAGCAGAATATGCACCAGAAAAATCTTACGAGCATTTTGAATCAAATAGAGAAAACACAATCGTTCAAAAAATTTATGGTACAACAAATGATGTTATTGATTCCGTAGAAATTCAAGCATTTGAAGAAGGTGATATAATACACTCTCACGGACGTAAGAATGGATTTGCTCCTCTAGTTCATACAATGATAACTAAAGGACTCACATTACCAGATATGACTATTAGTAGTTCCGCCTTTCACGTACACGAATTTGAGGCTCCCGGAGTCGATATTATGAATCTGGTTGTCCACGGCCAGACTGCAAATACTGCAGGATTATCTTATACTCAAGCAAGAGATTTAGTAAATAGGAATGTTTTTGAGATTCCAGAGTTTCACGCGGATGTACATTCTACGGCTTTCTTACCTGAAGCCACAAATCACGTTCACTTTTTCGAGGAAGGACAAGTCGTTGATGATCAAAGAGGGCGTGTTGCGAACTGTCTTAGAAGAATTGAAGCAAGAGACTTAATAGACGGAACAATAGCGTCTGTTACTCTGTACGATAATATTGGAAAACTTGATGATGATACTAACGCTATTGTTGATGAGAATGGAGTTTTTCAAGGTGGTACAATTGAAGACGGAGCAGGAGATATAGTGAGTGGCCACTATCACGAATATTCCGTAACGTATGATTCCGATTGGAAAACGCATACTGATTTTCAAGGCAATGCATTGACTCACGGATTTGTTTATACTCCAATTACGACTTGGGTATGTTACAACTATAAGCCTGAATTAATAGTAGATGAAAATATTATGGGTGGTAGTGATTATGCAGGTAACCCCTGGCCACAAAATGTATTCAATTCCATAGATGATACCACGATACAGACCCATTTAACTGAACCATCGTTTACATTTCATCACGTTCAGTCTTGGAGTCCGACATTGAATCCAAATGTCGATTGGGTTGAATTATACTCAAGCAACTTTGTTCAAGCAATACCCGGATCTGGAGATACAGGAGATTTAGTCGGTGATGTTCTAGTATCAGATCAAACCACAGATACTGCGACAATCGAAGCCTATCCGATGGATCCAGATAAAATTTGTATTGTTGACCAATCTGGAATTATTTATCTATTGCACACAACTACGGGTGTTAAAGAATTATTTATGGACTTAACATCTATTCAACACGTTATCGGAGTAGGACCATTTGGTGCTTATGATGAACGTGGTACATTGGGACTAGCATTTAATTCTGATTACGCAAATAATGGTAAGTTCTATGTTTTTTATATGACAGAGCAAGGACCAGCTACTGGTTCCTTTGGTTATCCACTTTCGTCTACTATTATTTCTGAATTTACTGCTAATGTGGCAGCCGGAACAGCAGATGTTTCGAGTGAAAGAATTCTTATGACGATTCCACAGCCTGATATGAATCACAATGGTGGGGAAGTAGCAATTGGCCCAGATGATATGTTATATATTGGACTAGGAGATGGTGGAAATGCGGGAGATACTTCTGCTAATACCGGACACGGAGGACACGGTCTTTATGGTAATGCTCAGAATCCATCTAATCTTTTAGGAAATATTCTTAGAATTGATCCGGAGCCAGATGCAGTAGCTGGAACTCCATATACAATTCCACCAGATAATCCATTCAAAGAGACACCGAGACTATACGGCGATACTGGGTTAGTATATTTCAAAGAAGAGATATGGGCTTATGGATTCCGTAATCCTTGGAGATTCTCTTTTGATGATACTGGAAGATTATGGTGTGCAGACGTTGGACAAAATATCTTTGAAGAAATTAACATCGTAGAAAAGGGCGGAAACTATGGTTGGAGAGTAATTGAAGGATATCATAACTACGAGGAAGACCAAGCAATCATTGACCAAATTGCTCTTGATCTACAATATGCAAATACAAATGAATTTTTAAATGATTTAAAAAAGCCCATTCACGAATATTCTCACTGGACCGGTATCAGTATCTTAGGTGGCTTCGTATATCGTGGCTCTCTATTGACTGGTCTGAAAGACAAGTATATATTTGGTGATTGGAGTGCAAATTGGGGCGGTACTTCTGGACACATATTTTCTCTAGAAGAAGATCCAGAAGGAATGACAGCATTTTTCTCTATAACTCCTAATGCAGTTAATGGAGCTACCCACAGCCACACTTGCGAATTGACTCCTTCACAAGTAACTTTTTGCCAAGAGAATCCTGGCACTTCTGTTTTTGTAGTTCAAACTGATAATGTCCACTCACATTTGTACACACATACATTTGAGATTATGTGGAATGGTACTTTTAATGTATGGAACTTACTAAGTCAAACAAATCTAGAAGGACACGATGTATTTACTTTTCTTTCATATTCAGATCCTGAAGGATTAGGTACTTGCTCTGATTCTCAATTTAATAATAATGCTGTCGATTGTTATGGAGAAGGTGATTGTCAGGATCCAAATTGGGATAATGATGCAACAGGATGTCTAAATGCAGGAGCTTGTAGTGGTGGTACTGACTACTGGCAGTTATATACAGACGAAGTGTCTTGTCTCGCCGCCTCAGGAGGTATTTGGACTCCTGCAAACTATACTTGGACAAGTGCTAATAATACTTGGACTCCAGAATTTTCAGGTGAGATAGGGTATAAAAGAAAAGCCCTTTCATTCTGGGATCCTGTTAGTGAAGTAGTAACACTCACAACCCACGATATGTCAATACTAACGATGGGTGAAGATACAGATGGAGAAATTTATCTCGGCACTCGTATTGGTATTAATACTTATCAAGGCTCTGGACCAAACAATACCTCTATATACAAATTAACCGAAACTTTCGATTCGTCAACTGAAACTCCTGCACAAGCTCAAATACCAGCAAGTGAAATGGCTCACGTTCACGGATATGAAGTAGTGTATGATCCGGGGAACGAAGAATTTACTGCTACAGAGATATCAGATATTGAAATGTCTCCATGGGACGGATTCTATCCTGAATGGACTTACAATGATCCTCCCTCTCACGTTCATCCAGTAATAACTTATTGGGTACCTTCATTTGATGAACAGATCCCAATTGGATCATCAGCGGGCTGGCATTATAATGAAGAAACTGAACAATGGGAGCCATATGATATTGGTGCTGAAACACCTTGGCAACCACAAATAGACGAAGATGATGCCTGGAACTATATTGAAACTGCACCAATTGTAGAGATATATGGCGCACACGAATATGGAGAAAACACTCATATACACTACTTTGACGGTTCTGATCTTGATACATTTGGAGCAAATGCAGATAGAATTGCAGTACCGATTACACGAATACAAGCAGAACAATTAGCTAATGCCCTAATACCTAATGTTATAGTTTATTGTTCAATAGTAAATTCTGGACAGCATTTACATTTTCACAAATATAAAATTTTATGGAATCCTGCTTCAAAACAATTTTCCGCTGATGAAGTAGAAGAATTATATGATCCAACTGGAACTGGTGAATGGAGTGCTGTTGATGAAATTAATAAAACGCACGAACATACGTTAACCCTTGATGGTATTGTTACCCATTTGGGTTGGAATGGTACTCCTCTCTATACTGCACCAGATATTACGATGGCTAACGCTCACGATTGGGATGAACTTCAAGGTTCTGAAACAGATCATCTCCACTCATTTAATGGCACATATCTAGATACGATTGGTGCTTTTGCGGGACGACAATCATTACCATTAGATGATAATCAAACAACGGATTTAATTAACGATGATCTCGATGAAGTTATATTATACACAAGTATAGGAACAGGGGATCATTATCACGCGGTTAAAGTGACATATGATGAACAATACTTGGTATTCGTAGCAGAAGATATAGAAAAATGGTCATCGGGTGATGGATTACAATTCTATTTGGAAGATCCTCGTACCCACGCACACCCAACAGAAGTACAAAATATTTCAAGTTGGGCTGGATTTAATGAGTTGATGGTGCATTTGCCAGCATTCGGCTCTCCTGGTTATCCGTATCCTGGTGGTTCTCACCCACACTTTCATAATAATTCACTCGTTGGACCATTCGCTTGGAATAATGAAATAGCTTACGCAAGTGGAATAACAATCGAACAAGGAATGCAACTAATTGATGGTCTCATAGATTTTATTATTATTTACGATTCTATAGAGGGCGCTCACTTTCACGAGTATACAATTAAATGGGATGATCCTAATGATATATTTTATGTTGAGTCTAGTCTTACTTGGCTTAGAGGCGGTATTGAAGATGCTCTTCAAGATCCAAACAAATATTATGTATCTGTAGTTGAGAATCTTTCGGAAGGACTACACTGGCATAACTTGACTATTGCTTGGAATCCACTTGAATTACCTACACCACAACAGACGGGCGGTAGTATCTATATTACTAAAATTGAACCCGTTGATGAGGTTCTCACTTCGGCACCTAATATTGTCACAGAAGTTACTTCCACAGAATTAAGTCCTGTATCAACTACATATCCAGATACGCCGGGGCCGGGTGATACTACTATAATAATTCAATATCAAGATTTGGTCACAACGACTATAACAACGACCACACAGATAGTGACTACGACTACAACCACTACATATTATTCGGATTATTCTACAAACGTAGTTGTTGGCGCCCCAGTAACAACTTCTGATGTAACTACACAAGTTTCTACGGCAACAGTAGAGGATATGGATGAAAGAAAGACATATATTAATACGATTCTTCAAGCGAATAATCCTCCAGTACTTACCATTCAACCTTCGTTTATTCAAGGAGAAGGAAGTCACGACCATCTATTGTATGAGGATTGCGAGCTTGATACTGCTGGACAATATGCGGGTAGAGAGTGTGAACCTATCACTCTGGAACAAGCGAATACTTTAATAAATGAGCAAGATGCTAATTATGGTATAATATTCTTTGATTCGCCTAATGGAGCGGATAGCCACTATCACGGATATACGATTAAATTTAATCCATATGCTGGTACCGATGGAGAATTTGTAGTAGATGGAATAAGTCAATATGATATGATTCCTGGTACAGGAACGTCTGTACATACATTCTTATTAAGTGGAGGTTTTCACAATCACGATTATTGGATGAGTCTATCTGAATATGTCGATTTATTAAGTGGCACATATGTAGTTACACCACAAAGAGATGCTACACACGCGGCATCATATACTCACGAATTGACTCTTGCCTATTCTGGCTCTGCGTATAGTATTATAGCACAAACCAGTGATTATGATAATCACGATGTAATAACTTATACGGGTGCTGTAACCCAAGGTGGTGAATGGACACAAAATTATGAAGGGGGTGGCTTGGGGGATCACGAACACATAGTCGTAATTGATGATTCAACCGTATGGCCTGAAGATCCATCGTAAACTATAGTAGATTTTTAATAAAGAAACGTATAAATAGTTTAGATTAATTAATCAACAAGTAAATAATTTTTTAATGGAGTAATCAAAATGGGTGCAATTGTAACCAGTAAATTCAGAACACAGAACTTGATGGTTTTCATCGACCAGTTCAAAACTACTGGTTCTGTTGATGACAACTTCCTGTATCTCGGCTTTGGACGATCTGACGTATGGCCCGATGATGCTCAAGGAAATGACGAAAGTTCGGGTAACTTTACATTACCTGATCCACTAGATGAGGATGAACCTCAATATTGGGCCGACATTGTTGGTACTAAACGAATTCAAAATGATGATATTTCTCCGGTACTACCTCGTCTTGACTGGGATACTGGAGACACTCTCGCTTTTGATGGTGATTCCACAGCAGGTATCACTGGAATTGCTGAGCCTGGACGCTCATTCGTATCTAAAATAGGATATCACTCTACAGTAATGAATTCAGAATATCGAGTTTATATGTGTACGGGAGAACCGGCAACAGGTAAATGTTATGTCGGTGGTGTTTATGATGCAGTTCCGCAATCCCGAGCAACTTGTGAAGACACACTCGGAGGTCTTTGGTTACCTAATGGTGCTTCCGAAGAGCCATCAGGATTTACAGGAGACGCCGCTGGTTTAACTGCTCAACCAATATTAACGTCTGATAACTATGTATGGACATTTCTCTATAAACTAGAATTAAATGATATTATTAACTCGACTACAAACGACTGGATGCCTGTTATTTCAGGCGAAGGCGTTCTATCGGGTTCAGAACAAGCAGATTTTGGAGATGTCGATGCAATATTTACCGCAAAAACACACCACGGTCTAATTCACGTTAGATTGGAAACTTCTGATGGATTTCCTGAAAACGATGACTTTAGACAGATTGGATTGTTACGTAACCCTGAACTAGCTGGAGGCGGAACCAAGGCACAAGCGGCCGTATATGCCGATGCGAGTGTGAGTTTAGAATCAAATAGTGGACAGTTAATTTATCTTGAAAATCGCCGAGCGATTACTCGTGCTTCTGACCAGATTGAAGATTTAAAACTCGTAGTTGAATTCTAAAACCTGATTTTAGAGTTAAACATATATCTCTCTCAATGGGGAGGGATACGAATATATTTTTAGGATAATAGCGAATGGCATATAATTTCAATACATCTCCATATTATGATGACTTCTCCGCAGATGATAGATTTTTAAAAATCTTATTTAATCCTGGGCGTGCAGTTCAAGCCAGAGAATTAACACAAATACAATCTATTCTTCAGCACCAGATGTCATCGGCTGCTAATCACATTTGGAAGAATGGATCGCCCGTCGTAGGTGGTGGAGTCAGTATCGCCAAAAGAGATTGGATGGGACTTGCCACAGCAGATTCTACGTGGTTAAATCGTATTGTATATGGCGAAACATCACTGGCAGTTGCTGTTATTGAACAACTACACGATGATGAAACCCAACCCTACTATTATTATAGAGCCCTTTCCGGTCAGTTTACCGATAACGAAAATTTATTTACATATGATACTGTCTGTGATGGCGGATTCGATATCAATGGAGATTGTATTGACAACTCTTGGTATGATCCCGCAATGCTGTACAAAGCGGGAGTTATCGTAGGCATTGGACAAGGATTAGAGGCGAAAGTTCAGGATGGTGTTTATTGGCTAGATGGTTTTTTTACTCCAGTTCTTGCACAAACTATTTTTTTAGATGCTTTATCGGCTAACCCTACCTGCGAAGTTGGATTCGATATTGAAGAAGTTATCGTAGAATCAACTACAGACCCACGACTTCTCGATCCCGCTTCAGGATTCTATAATCAAAATGCTCCAGGCGGAGATAGATATCAAAAAACTCTAGCACTTATTAAAAAAGTAGATTCTGGTGAATCTAATAAGTGGATGTGGATGCTGTCTGTTGGCGATGGTAAAATCACTACAAAATATCAATCAACAGATTATTCATTGCTATCCACTGAGATGGCAAAAAGAACATTTGATGAATCAGGCAACTATACTTTAAATCCATTTCCAATCGAAATGATTGAAGGTCACGACTCTGAAACATTTGGAATAAAAGTTGAGCCTAGCAAAGCCTACATTAACGGATTTGAACACGAACTTTTAACTCCTATAAAAATTTACGCAGAAAGAGCAAGAACCACTCGCCACGTACCGAATGATCATCTCAAACCAGAATTTGGACCATATTTTGAAGTCGAAACAGTAGATGATCTACACGGTGTTTTCAATATCACCCAAAAAGAATATATTATATTTGTAACAGATACTAATCATACCGCTGGAAATACAACTCCAACTACTATTGGCGAACATAAACGAATTACCCACGTTACTCAAGCACTTCTGACAGGTACCTATATAATGGGATATAGAATATATCTCGAAAATGATGTAGGTCTTGATGCTGTTGCTCCCGCTCTGTATATTGTTTCAGAAACAAACCTTGGCATATACGCAAAACTTCATCGACCTACAGGTGCGGCAGTCTCACAAGGCGTAAATTATCCTTGGTTGTATAATGTTTCGGACGTTACTGCTTCACTAACTCTCGGACAGGTAACATATTCGACACAAAAGAATTCTACAGCAACAATAGCGGCCACAGTTGCTTCAGTTCCTGCGGTTTTTATTGGAATGCACTGGGAAAAAATTCTATATATTTGGAATGATGATGATGGAGTTCTTATACCTGAATTTGGAACAGTAAGTAGTGGACCCACTTGGATAGCTGACTTGGTGACAAACAGTGAGACCGCAACTATTACAATTATGGATGGCGCCGGCGGAGGCGCATCGGGGACTCTATCTGGAAAAGCCATTACTGTTATGGCAGATATGTATATGAGTAATGCTTCTTGGAGAAATATTACTTATATGACATCCACAAATGATTATGTTATTTCAGGAACAGGAGTAGGAGCAACGTTAACTCTTCTTCACGCTGTAACAGAAGTAACACAAATTATTGCACCTGATACTGTTACAGATGTAACCGAATTATTTACTTTTATTAGTGGTGATACTGATACGACTTATGATTTTGCAACTCTTGTATCGAATGATGCGAGCATTGTTACAGGTACTTATTCAGTAACATACTCCCACTACACACACGGTAATATTACAACAGCAACCTATTTTGCGGTTAATTCATATACTGATTCTGGTATTCTTTACGATAATGTTCCCGGTTATCGTGATTCAATAGCGGGAGAACATCCGCTTACTGATGTAATAGACTTTAGATCATCGGAAGCCGATTACGTAATCGGTACATATTTGCCTTTACCTGAATCAAGCATTTCAGTTTCTTTTGATTACTATCTTGGACGAAGAGATAGACTAACAATTAATGATGATGGAAAGATTCAAGTTAAACAAGGATTTCCTTCTGATTCGCCTATGCTGCCGACAGAAGAACGTAATGAAATGACCTTGTATAATTTGTTTATACCTCCGTACACATATTTTCATAAAAATATTAATGTATCTCACGTAGAACAAAAACGATATACGATGCAAGATATTCGGGGTATGGAAGGTCGTCTAGAAAATTTAGAATATTATACCTCATTAAATCTTCTCGAAAAGTCTACTGCCGATATGCAGGTTCTAGATTCCGAAGGATTACAAAGATATAAAAATGGTATTCTAGTAGACCCATTTGCCGATCACGGTATAGGCGATGTGATGGATGCCGAATATTATTGTTCCATTTATCCTGAAGCCCGTATCTGTACTGTACCATATAAATCGTATGGTCTAGATTGCGAACCTGGAGTAACTTCAGGTGTTAGTGCAAACAATTTAACATATACATTAAACTTTACTGTCCAAGAGGCCTGGATTAAACAGGATCACGGCTCTCAAGTTCTTAACTTGAATCCTTACGCAAGAAAATCTTGGGTTGGATTCGCTACATTAACTCCTTCTACTGATACTTGGTTTGAAGAAACATATATGCCAGATGTCATTATTCAAAATAAAAATAATAATGCTGTTTTAGAACAAGTAGAAACGTATGGAACACAAACAAGATGGAATGCTTGGGAGACAACGTGGTCTGGTTTTAAAGATAAGGGCGGAAGAGATAACGTTCAAGTTGGTAGGGAAGTAACATATAGTTCTAATACTTCAATCGGAGGCACGAATGTAGCACGAGCATTTGAACAAGGTCGAGGAGGAAAAGTTAATATGGGATTCCGGGCAAGAACAAGAACTGCCTGGAGAGAAATTGTAACGACAGAAACTTGGGATCAACAACAACAGATGACCAGTAGTCAAGTACGATCTGGTGAAAGGTCTCATATGGAAATCAATGATATTCGTTCAGAAGTTGGTGACAGATCCGTAGATGTTTCTGCTATTCCTTGGATGCGTTCAATCCCTGTGTCTATTGATGTAGACAAACTACGACCAAATACTGTGATGCATTTTCAGTTTGATGATATAGATGTTGATGCTTATATAACTCCGGATGGTGGAGTACAGGGAGATCCGGTAGAAACCGATGAAAAAGGAAAAATAAGAAATGCTATATTTCAAATTCCTTCAGAAGGTCCACAAGGAATCAGAATCAGATCGGGTATGAAAATACTTGCTATGAAAGACGATTTTGATGATTTTGATGCGATGACTACACAAGCAGTTGCCACCTTTACGGCTAAAGGGACTCTTGATACTCGACAAAAAGATATTATGTCAACTTTTGAAAGTTATAGAGTAAACGAAACGCTTGCGGAAGACCGTACAGTTTTAGGAGAAACACGAACAGTTTCCCGAAGTCAAGAAACAGGCCGATCCAAAACATCAAGAAACTTTACCGAATGGTATGATCCAGTAGCAGAATCATTTCTAGTAGCTGAATCAGATGGAGGTGCATTCATAGATTCTATTGATTGTTATTTCTACTCAAAAGATGACGAATCTACTCCAGTCCGATTAGAAATTAGACCAATGGTGAATGGATATCCAACTGCTACAGCAATACCACAAGCACAAGTTATGCTGTATCCTGAAGATGTTTCTGTTTCTACAAACGGTTCAATAAGCACGAGATTCCAATTCGCTGATCCTATTTATCTAATGGACGGGACTGAATATTGTTTTGTTATAATATCTGATTCTCTCTTATATAATTTGTGGATTTCTGAATTAGGGGAAGTTGATTTACTTACTGGAGATTATATCTCTGAGCAACCTTATCTTGGTTCTATGTTTACTTCTCAGAATAATACGACTTGGACTCCAGAACAATTAAAAGATGTTAAGTTTCGGATAAATAAATGTCAATTTGCGGAAACAGGAAATGTTCAAATTAATTTGAAAGAGTTTGCAGGAATTAAAGAAGTAGCCTCATTTACGCCCAATTTTCAACCAATGGTTCTATCAGGAACTACTTTGGATATGGAAGTAATTGTAAATGGTGATACAAATAATATTATTTACGGTATTCAAGATAACGAAGAAGTAGTTCTTGAAGAAGTGGAATCAATCGATGGTTCTCAAACTATAGCATCTGGTTATCAATATACTCCAATATCATATAACGTGTCAATGGCGACAAGTAATCCGAATATTTCTCCTGTTATTAATAAAGAAAGATTATCGACTATTGCTATTGACAATATTATATGGGATGCCGCGCCCACAGAGAAAAATCAAATGGGCATCTATAAATCAAAAGATGTCAAATTAGCAAATATGGCAGAAGATTTGCAGATGTTTTTAAGTGTACAGGAAAGTAATGAGACATATGTAAAAGTATACTATGATACAGGTTCAGTTACTCCAAGAACGATTACAATTTCTCCATGGAACCAATCAACGCAAGGAAATGCAGATACAATAACACACGGTGATTATACTGTAAATGATTTTGAAGAATACTACGCATACATATATCCAGAAGGAGCGAATAGTCCAGAAATTGTTATAACTAATAACAATCTACTTCCAGATGCAAATATGACAAGCTGGATTGGTACCGTTGCTGAGGCTGGTTTCGGTTCTTCGGCACAAGTCTCTACAGCATACGTAGATGGAGATGATGATGAGGCAAATCTTACCGAGATGAGTCTAGTAGATATAAGTGATATGAAAAATATTGTGACAGGTTGTCATATTTGTACCGAAGATTTATCAGGAGTGGGAGCAGACACAACTACAACGGGTACTCCTGGAGAAAATATAACAGATTTAACTGAATATGAAGTAGGTGATATCTGGTTCGGAACTTGGGATAATCACTTCGATAGAAAATTCTATAAGAAAATTCTTCTTCCAGATGGCACTTATAGTAAAGAGGAAGTACCATTTCTAGAGATAGATAGTCAAGTTCCCGCTTGGCATCCAGATTTTCCTATAGGACTTGCAGTTATTGAGGGAGAAACAATTATGTGGAGAGAAATGAAAGATGGAGGAGTTGATATTGGTAACGCATCTATGGATTTAACAGCGGAATTTATTGAACATACCTTTACTCCATTGAAAAAAGTTACTAAACCATTCGATCATTTTAGAGTAAAAATAGAATTGCATACGGTTCATCGATGTTCTTTACCAGCAATTCGAGAAATGAGAGTATTAGCAGTAACATAGGAAAGAATGAATAATGGCTAAGATACCATCATATAAAAAAGACGAAAAAACAGGTGCTGTAATATTTACCGATGCTACTGCCTATGTCCAACGTAAAAAGGTAATTCAACAAACTAAATTATCAAACATAGCAAAGAAGGACTCGACTAAACGTATAAATAGTATGAAGAATGAAATAAAAGACCTCAAGAAACTCGTATACGATTTGATAGAAGATAAAGGTAACTAATGGCAAACGGCATAGGTACAACCGAGATTCCATTCGTAAGAAAGGATGAGACCTTTAAATCGTGGCGTGAACGCACTAATCAAATGATTCAGCAACAAAATAATTTTGTTCGATTGCAAGAATTAGAAATGTTAGGGATCGCTGATCCGTTTGTCACTACCTCTATGCAACTGAATTATCTGATTGAAGTTCAGTCAGGATAAAAATAAAGGAAATTAACAAATGTCACAATATACATTCCAGAATTTTTCTCTAACAGAGTTGAATACAATAGAGCAACAGAAAAGCACTTTTCTGGATTCTTTAAATATTAAGTTAGCCGCGCCAGACCTTCTAGTAAAAGACTTGGCATTGATGCTGAAGTCTCTAGAGATAATGGAAAATTTAGAGCATCTTCCAGAATATAAAGACTTTTTACTTAATATAGCAAATCGCTCGGCCGATTTTGTTTCTCCGACAGAAATGATACCTAATGGTGGACTTGATATTACTTATGAAACTGCGAATCTAGTACAGAATAGTTCATTTTCCTCTGATGCTTTTGAGGTAGAATTGCTCAAAAATGCTGGCTTTGATGTTCCTATAGATATGACACGCCCTTGGGCAAATGGTATTGCATACAAATTTGATGCTTTCTTTACTGAAGGTACTCAAATTGTTCAAGCATTTACTGATGGATTACAGGTTGCTCTTACTTGGTTTGAGGCTGATTTAAATCCTAATACACAATACAAATTTGCATACGATCTTACAGTTAGTGACGTTAACTGGGATTTACCGTCGGGCGCTGTTAATATGGTAGATCAATTAGCAAATGACACAGAAACTTTCTCTGAAGTTGGTGGTGGTCCAGATGCAAAAACATATATTTGTTCTGTTGTGGAAGACCCGACCCTAATTCGACCTACTTGTGACGGTGTTGAAATTCAATATTTAGAATCACTCGCCGCAATGGAAATAGCTTGTTTAGCTGGAGCCGGAGTTTGGTACGAAGGTGCAATCAACGATCCTACTACACAAGCACACACTCTTGTTCCTTATCATTTAGAGGCACGAGAAGGTGACACAATTATTTTCACAAATCCTTCTACTTCTATTTTAGTTCACAACGCAGTATCCGATGACAATATTTCTTTTGCTTCTCCTGACTTGGAGCCCGGCGAAGATTGGCCTTGGATTGTAGACGGTTATCACGATTTATATTTCCACTGTACATTTCACCCTCTTGAAGAAGGACGATTGACTTCGACAACGAATCACCGATTCGTTTACTCTATCGATCACAATTTAAATCCAGGTGATACAGTTAAAGTTCCTATTAATTATGGAGCAAATGTCCCCCTTCCATCTCTAAGTAATTCATATCATATTAATTTAGTGATGCCTCAGAACTGTACTTCAATAGGAGGTGCAGGTAACCAGAATGTTATAGAATCACTTTATCACGACCTTTCATTAGACGATTTAGTGACATTTCAATCTGGAGATGTTGAAACTAATCCAAATGCAGGTGTTCCTGTAGATGTTGTTTTCTCCGGTGGAACTGATTCAAATTCAGTTCACGCTACCGCGGATACTACAGTTGCCGGTGGTATTGTAACTGATGTGACACTAACCTCAGGAGGTTCTTCTTATATTGGAATTCCAATAGTATATATCACTGGTGGCGGTGGTGCCGGTGCTACAGCAGATATTGATTTTAATGGTATACTAGGAAGTCTTATTGCTACAGATGTGGGCGCTGGATATACTTCTGTACCTACTGTTACAATTGGTCCACCAGATGTCGCTACTTTACCAAATAATTCAGGAGGAACTGATCCAACGGTACAAGCGACTGCGACAGTAACCATAACTGTTGGTGGGGAAATAGATGCTATTAATATTACCGATAATGGAACTGGATATCACGCTCCCCCTGCCGTCACGATTCTTGGAGGTTCGCCATCTGTTACAGCAGTTCTTGAGGCTACTCTCAACGGTACTGTTATCGCAATCACACTAACTGCAGGTGGTACTGGATATGGTTCTGGTGATGGTTCAGTTCCAGTAGGCGAAAGAAAATGGGAAGAATATATCATCACCGCAGTACAAAAAGGTGATGCACGAGTAGATGTTTTCTTTGATGACGTTA
>Ga0310121_10002257_pt1 | contig 18543 bp, 15 predicted proteins | sample CB27_Tmax_986_MG_FD_203504 | JGI IMG/M metagenome (GOLD analysis project Ga0310121, IMG submission 203504) | Marine microbial communities from Western Arctic Ocean, Canada - CB27_Tmax_986 | ecosystem: Environmental > Aquatic > Marine > Oceanic | place: Canada: Western Arctic Ocean | collected...
ATGGTGTAGCCTCGACTCCCACCTATGTGAATGCACGTGGGATCCCCGCCACCCGGATCGATGGCCCCGGGTTGATACGGCATGTAAACAAGGCCCTCGACAAACGGTTTCATACCCGGGGGAAGCGCTGGATTGCATCCGTTGCCTATGGCAATCTGTTCTTCAACGACTCTGTTTGGCAGAAGGCAGGCCTTAGCCATACCGCCGTCGAAAAGGCGGTCAAAGACACCCTGAATTCCCTGGATTATGTTGTGGGCTCCTTCGGCGAGACGGATGTCCAGCAGAACCGGCCGGTTCCAGGCTGGCGGGTCCAGATCCGGAACTCCTATGTGCGGCACCGAAGTGGAGACGTGATCCTCATCAGTCGACCCTTCGACGTGCCCAAACGTGATCCAGCACACCATTGGACTGGCTATAATTACGACCAACAGGTCCCCTTATTACTTCTAGGCTCGGCTATCCGTCCTGGCATCTACGCCCAATCGACGGAGATCATCGACCTGGCACCGACCCTTGCATTCCTATTGGGCATCGTTCATCCCAGCGCGTCCACCGGCAAGGTGCTCCACGAGGCCCTGAACACCGATAGAGTGTATCGTTCGACACCCTGAAGTTCATCGCGTCAGACCCACTTGCCAAGACCTTGAATCTGGCCTATCGGTGGAACCTGGAGGAATCATGAAGGCATTGGTTCTACAAGAGGCAGGACAACCGCCAGTCTTTGGAGATCATGCGAATCCATCACCCCAGTCTGGCGAAGCCCTCGTACGCCTGGACGCCGCTGCCCTCAACCATCGTGATCTCTGGATCATGCACGGCCAATACCCCGGTATTGTCCTGCCAATCATCCTTGGTAGCGACGGGACCGGCACGGTTGAATCCGTGGTGGATGATGGTGAGAGCTGGGTCGATCAATCGGTGATTATCAACCCCAGCATCGGCTGGGGAGACAACCCGAAAACCCAGGGCAGCGACTTCACAATTCTTGGGCTTCCACGACCGGGAACCTTCGCTGAATACATTAGCGTGCCAGTGGAAAATCTCGCACCTCGGCCCAGCCATCTTACGGCCAGCCAGGCCGCCGCCCTACCCCTGGCTGGACTGACGGCCTGGCGAGCGCTCGTCACCCGCGGACAGGCACAGCCCGGCGAGAAGGTGCTCATCTCCGGCGTTGGTGGTGGGGTCGCTCTATTCGCCGCCCAATTTGCCCTCGCCCTCGGTTGTGAGGTGTATGTGACCAGCAGCTCGGATTCCAAACTCCAACAGGCCATCGCTTTGGGTGCGAGCGGCGGCGTGAATTATTGTAATGACGATTTTCTTAGCGCCGCACAGGCTCTCGCGCCGGATGGATACGACGTTGTGATCGATTCGGCCGGGGGAGATGGCTTCGGCAATCTCGTGCGCTTGCTCGCACCAGCCGGACGGCTGGCTTTTTATGGTGGGACCCGTGGGAAATGGCCCGCGCTATTACCCCAACATATGTTCTACAAGCAGGTGTCGATTCTTGCGACGACCATGGGCTCGCCGCAAGATTTCGCGGCTATGATCGGGTTCGTGAATACAACGAAACTTATACCCGTGGTCGACCGGGTATTTCCAGCAAAAGATGGCGCCCTGGCCTTCTCCCACCTGGACAGTGGAGATCAGTTCGGCAAGGTCGTGATATCCTTCAACGAGACGGACTGATCAGGGGGCACAATAGCCTTTTTCAGTGCAAAGCAGGGTCATCCCGGCCGGTCCACTCGGGCAGTCCGAGCTGGTATTGCAGTTGGGTGCACAGATCCCCTCGAGCGTGCAGGTCATGCCAAGGGCATTCGGTCCGGGAGGGCAATCGGCATCGGTCTCACACGCCGGGGGTCCGCCGGGGTTTGGGCCCGGATCCTGGCCTCCGCCTCCTTCCTCCGGACAAGCCTGCGGATTGCCAGCAACTTCACCGTGATAGCAGCCAAGAAGATAGGGGAAGGTAGCCGTGGCATGGTAGCGGTAGGTACCATCGGGCCCTACACGGCCATTACATTCGTCAAGATACTCCGGTCCTTCCTTGGCCTGATATTCGTTCGCCTCCCAGGCGTATTCGGTGGGATCACCGATCTGCTCCCAGCTACTTTTGAACTCGATAACGGTCTGACAGTCCGCATCCAGACAGCCATGCGGCCCATAGACGGGATATCCATCAAGAGCCCATCCAATAATCGGTGAGGGGGTCACCCCATCATTTGGATGGTCTGCCGTTAGACACGCCACCAGCAGAGCATGGTAGTGATAATCGCCCTGGCCCCCGGTATGTCCCTCGCATACATCCATGATATTATTGTATACCGGATCACCATAGGGATCGGGGAACGCGGCTTCATTCGGCCCGTAGAACGGAGCCCCATTTACGGCTACGCCTACTGTACCCAGACAGGGAATGATTGATGGCGTCGATGCCTCTTGTGGCTGCAAAGGGATCGGATACACGCTGTTGTTTTCCTGCAGCGCATTTGGGGTCATCTGTTCAAATGTATAGTGCGGGATCCCGTTGCTTTCGACGTACATCGTATTCCCGTCGCAATACACGTTCAGGCTGGGTGAGGGATAATTTCCACCGGGACCTTCAAAATCACCGACATTCAAAAAGGTATCCGACGGGCAACTGGACGTGGAGCCGCTGTCCATCGACGTGCCTGCATCGTTGGACGTGCCTGCATCGTTGGACGTGCCTGCATCGTTGGACGTGCCTGTATCGTTGGACGTGCCGGTATCGGTCTGGCTCCCTACATCAGTTGAGGAACCTGTGTCCGCGGCCGAACTATCTTCCTGCGTCCCAGAGTCCGCCCCGGTAGTGTCCGATGTACCACCACAGCCAACACTTCCTACCAAAAGGAAAACACTCAGACCGAAAACCCATACTCTGGCCAACATCGACGACTCCTTTACAACCCTGTTTGAACCTCTGCCTTCCCATGACATGCCACAATACCCACAGCTATTAAAATCTTTTTCTGCAACTGGACACTCCGCAGCCTTTTCGAAAAGATGTGATGCGACGGTAGCAACCATCAATCAAATAGGCGTCTAGATGAGTCCCTCCATAAAATACCTCAGCTATATCCTGGTCGTGATAAGCGTCCTTTCCTGTGGTCAAAGTGCAGAAACGTACGACCCATTGCCTTGCAAAGACGGGACGTTAGACAGCTCTAACATAGACGCCCCCACATCGGATGGTATTTCGACAACCGATACGAGCACCACCTCTGATTCCACGGCGTCCGATACAAGCGGACAAACCGACACGGCTGGCAACGACCCGGGGACCATCGACACAACGGCCGATACATCAACGGGCAATGATAGCGGCGCTGGCGACAGCGCGAGCGCGGATACCGCTGGAACGGACAACGCGGGCACTGACGCCGCCGGCACCGATACCTCGGGCACTGACGCCGCCGGCACCGATACCTCGGGTACTGACACCACCGGCGCGGATACCTCGGGTACTGACACCACCGGCGCGGATACCTCGGGTACCGATACCACAAACACGACAGATTCGGCATCGCCGGACGGCTCCCCCGGTGATTCGGGTTCCAGTTCGGACACGGCGCCGGAGGACATCGGGGGCATCATCGACGACGGCACCGTTGTCGATGTAGCGCTTCCGCCGGACACGAACGGGGCACCTCCAATTCAACCGGAAGTCGCCCTTATATGTAACAGCACTCTTACCGAGATCTACGAATTCCCCGGCAACCTGCCCCCGTTTGACGCCACCCAGCGGGGAGCGGTTGTACGTTGTTCCACCGGCTTTACGGTGAGCCAGACGACGGCCCAGGCCCAGGTCATCACTATCCAGGGGATTGAGGTCGTCTCGGGCTATAAGGAATACCATTTAACCTATCGGACCGAGCGCGCGCCCGGTGTGCCGGGTCTGGGCACAGCACGTCTGCTCGTTCCCGATTCCGCCGTGGCCGGGCCACGACCCACCATTGTCTTTGCACACGGCACCGCCGGCGTAGCGGATAATTGCACACCATCGAAAGGACTGGTGACCGGAACCGTCGAGAACCTCATCACCTGGGCAGCCTCTGGCTACGTGGTCATCGCCCCCGATTACGCAGGCCTGGGTACTACGGGTGTTCAGGGATATGGCAATCACAAAGATAGTGCGCATTCCGTCATCGACGCCGCCCGGGCCGCCCGGGCCATGCTTGAGCCCGGCTCGGTGGACGATACATTCGTGGTGGCCGGCCACTCCCAGGGAGGAGGCATCGCCTTGAACGTCCACGGCTATGCCGCAGACTACGCTGCGCCCGACCTGGAACTGCTGGGCGCGGTTTCCTTTGGTGGGTCAATCCAGGCAAATAATAGTATCCTGGGTTTCCATTACCCCAACCTCGTCTCTCTGTTGGGTGGGAATGGCGTTCGTCGTGCGGTCTTTGCTTTGGCCCTATATGCAGACTGGGCCAATACAGGCGGCGAAACGGTCGCGGGTGAGATCTACCACCCCGACGTTGTGGAAACCATCCTCCCGGCCGTCGAAGGGAATTGTATCTATCAGATCGTAAGTATCCTGGCCGGGAGCGTCGGCAGCTACACCGCCCCCAACACCATTCTGGATGGTGTTGTGGACTGTTTCGATAATGCCAACTGCACCCCCACGATACAGGCCTATCTCGACCGGATGCTCGACAACCAACCCCTGATGGATCCGGACGGAGGTGCCCTGTTGGTCATCAGCGCCGAGGACGATGTGCAGAATGACCCGGTCCGCCAGTCCTGTGTCCTCGATTTCCTGGCAGATAATGGAGTTGACGCCGACTCCTGTCTCTTTGCCGACTTAACCCATTTCGACATGCTCCGCGGGTCCATTGGATACGCCATCGCCTGGGTCAAATCGCTCCATAATAATGAGGCTCTCCCGGCCTGCCCCTCGGCACTCAGTTATCCACCCTGCGAGTAGATTCACACGGAGCCACTTGTCCAACGCGTCCGGCCCATGTATGTGATTTGAACAGAACGACGACCCGGTATTCTTATGACCAACTGGCACAAACGCTTCATCGAACTTGCGCATCATATCTCCGGCTGGAGCAAAGACCCCTCTACCAAGGTGGGCTGTGTCATCGTAGGCGGCGACCGAGAAATCCGGAGCACGGGTTTTAATGGCTTTCCCCGGGGCATCGACGATACGGAAGAGCGGCTGAACGATCGGGAAAAGAAATACCCGTTGATCTGCCACGCGGAAGAGAACGCCATCATGCACGCCGCACGAATCGGCGTATCTCTAAAAGACTGTAGTGCCTACATAACCTGGCCCCCCTGTACCCGCTGCTCACGCTCCCTGGTGCAGGCGGGAGTGCGGGAGGTTCGTTACCCGGCCGGGTTGCAGATCCCGGAACGTTGGACGGACGACTTCGACCTGAGCCATCAGCTCTTTAAAGAGGCTGGTGTCGACGTATACCCGGTCGACATGAACGAGAGCTGAGCCTATTTGTCGGGGACCACTTTGCCGTCCACAATGTGGAGACCACATTCCCGATCGGATTCCACCTTGGTGGGATCGAAATAGTGGGTCTCGTCCGGTAGATCATGTTCCGTCAGGTAGCGGTCCATATCTTCGTCCGTCCAGGAATAGATCGGGCTTATCTTCAGAATGCCGAAGGGGCCCATGGACGCAATATCAAGACCGTCGCGAAACGCGGTCTGCCCGCGTCGAATGGCCGTGATCCAGATGCTGGGTTCCAGCACATTCAAGCCACGGAAGAACGGCTCAATTTTCACCATCTCCGTGAACGCGTCATGGCGTCTAACCTCGTCGATCGTCGGCACCTCACCATAGACGGCTTCCCAGCGTGAACGCGTGATTCCAGGATTAAAGACGTGCATGTGCAAATGGAGGGATTGGGTCAATTTCTCCGCGAAGCGGTAGGTTTCCTGAGTTGCATACCCGGTATCCGCCCATAGAATTGGCATCTGGGGCATGACCTGAGTGACCATATGCAGGATCACCGCCTCCTTGGGGCGAAAATTGGTGGAGCACACAACGGCAGCCCCACTCACTTCCACTGCCCAGGCCACAATCTCCTCTGGGCTTTTGCCCTCGAGAGCCTCGTTGATCGCGTCTATGTCCCAACTCATTAGTATCGATCCACCGTCGGTCTGAGGGTGCACTCTACTCCCTTTCGACCCTATACGTCGAACGCCAATCCCGCTCATATTTTGTCGATGACCCGTTCCAGTTGGCCTGCACCTCTATACCGGGTGCTTTCCTATCGGGTCGACGAATGGGTAGAAACCACCACATTACAGGGCACGGACAGCCCGATAGACGGCTTGCCCTCTGCGTGGCCACAAGGTATGTAGCCCGCATGGCAAGCACTCCTTATCTCTATCAATATGGCATCGGTGGCGCCCTTTTGGCCGTGGGCCTCTTCTACGGTTGGAAAGCCGGCTTTGTCGGACTTGAGCCAGGCAGTAAACGACGAAATCTCCTCATCATATTGGGGGGACTCGTCTTTTACATGGCCTTCCAGGCCTTCCTTCAATTCAGTGCTCCCGACCACGCCTACCAGGCGCCGAAACCAGCCCCGATCCCCGATCCCACCGACGCCACGAAAACCACCCGCGGAACCGGTCTCGATTACGGCATTATGATCGGCTATTTCCTGGCGATCCTGGCAATAGGGAGCTATTTCGGCCGCCACAGTAAATCCACCAAGGACTTCTTCTTCGGAGGGCAGAAGTTCTCGTGGTGGTTCATCACCATGTCCCTGATCGCCACGACCATCGGCTCCTACTCCTTCGTGAAATACAGCCGGGTGGCCTACTCCTACGGTATCTCCTCGAGTCAGACCTATCTCAACGACTGGTTCTGGTTACCCCTTTTCTTATTTGGCTGGCTGCCGATCATCTTTTTCAGTCGCGTTGTATCCATTCCCGAGTACTTTGAGCGCCGCTTTGGCCCAGTGACGCGCGCGACCGTCACATTTCTGCTGCTTGTTTATTTGATCGGCTATATCGGCATTAATCTCTTCACCATGGGCAAGGCCCTGCATTTCCTCCTCGGTTGGGATGTGTTCACCGCCGCCATGCTCGTCGCCTCCATCTCCGCCATCTATGTTACGGCCGGGGGACAAACATCCGTCATCGTCACCGATCTTTTTCAGGGCTTCATGCTGCTGATAACCGGAGGGGTGATCATCTTTCTGGGGGTCATGGCCCTGGGCGGGTTCTCCGAATTCTGGACCAATCTGCTACCGGAACACCGGATGGCCTTTACCAATTTCAACACCGATCCAGAATATAGTTCCGTCGGTATATTCTGGCAGGACGCCATGGCCAATAGCGCCGTTTTCTTCTTCTTGAACCAGGGCGTTATGATGCGCTTTCTATCCACAAAAAGCGTCAACGAAGGAAAGAAAGCCGCGCTGGCATCCATGCTCGTCCTCATGCCCATCGCCGCCATCGTGGTCGCGTCCGGTGGCTGGGTAGGCAGTGCCATGAATAACGCAGGGATGATCCCGGAAGGAACCCGAGCCGACAGCATCTTCTTCGTCGTCAGCGACATCCTCTGTAGTCCGGGTGTATTTGGACTGGTCATGGCCGCCTTGACCGCGGCCCTGATGTCCACGGTGGACACTCTGATTACGGCCGTCTCCGCTATCGTCGTCAACGATATCTGGAAGCCCTACATAAAAAAGGACCAGCCCGATCGCTACTACCTAAAAATCGCCCGCTACACCGCCGTCGGTGTCACCCTCCTCGGGGTTTTCCTGGTCCCGGTATTCATGAGCTTTGGCTCTATTTATAGCGCCCATGCCGCCTTCACCGCCGCAGTCACGCCTCCTCTGGTGATCGCCCTCCTTCTGGCCATGCTCTGGCCACGCTACACACCGGCGGCCGCCACCGCGACCGTCCTCGGAGGTTTCGGCCTGATTCTGCTCTCGGTCTTTATCCCCTCATTGGTAGCGCCCTTCTCTCACGGAATTCCCACCGAGAAGGTGATTACCGCCCAGGTACGGGTGATCAGCGACCCGGCTGAGCTGGAGGGGATTCATCTGAAAGAAGGGGAGATTGCCCTCTCCCAGACCACCCGGCACTTCTTATCAGCCAAGACCGCCCAGGAACTCAATCTACAGCTACCCGTGGCGGGAGGCTCCGTAACGGCTACCGCCGTTACGGTTAGCGACCAGGTACTGGACAAGTCTGGTGGACTCGCCATTGCGCTCCCGGCCAATATTCAATCTCCAATCATGGAAACAGAGGTCCGGCTGAAACTCCAACGGACAAAAACCCTGTCCGGGGCCAAGGCCTACAAATTTACCCGGGCCCTATATGGTCTGGCCGTCAGTCTGCTGATCGGTATTCTGGTCAGTCTCTTCACGCGACCCCGTCCAGCATCGGAAATCGAAGGGCTTACCCAGGTCACATCCAGGGCCTTGATCCGGAAACGCTATGGGAAAGATATCGACCCCTATCGTAAGCCCAAGAAGATCCACGCCCGAATCGTGGTCTCTCGGAAAGATGAATACGACGATAAGACGGGAGCTGTACTGCTTCGCCTCAGCCCATCCGCTCAAGAATCCCTCGAGGTGGAGCCCGGTGACGAAATTCTCCTGGCGGATCGTAGATGGTGGTTTGGTGGCTTGCGGTCCGTCTATTCCGTGGTATCCGCAACTCCCCTCGACGCTTCGGAAGCAACCGTGGAAGTCGGACCCGGAATCCGATCCCTCGTCGCCGCCAGGTCGGAGATCGTCGTACTTGAAGCCCTCATCTAGGCCGAAAAGCCCTTTGCCCAGCGGACTCGCTCTGGTACCATGCCTCATCCACCACCTATTGGAGATCGGGCCATGTCTATCCCCTGGAAGTACCTCAGCATCCTTTTTCTAGCTGGGCTTCTTGCCTGTGCCACAAGCAATCCGGACGCTTCCACCGGCGATGGTGGAAACCCAGCCCCGCCAGAGGGTTGCGAAGCTGGCCTGAGCCAGGACTGCTTCTGCGCCGATGGAAACAGCGGTTCCCAGGAATGTAACGACGAAGGCACCGCTTTCGATGACTGCATATGCCTAGAGACTCCACCCGATGCAACCTCCGACAGCGGGGGCGGTGGAGAGGATGTATCGGAGGACAACGGAAACAACCCCCTACCCTTTCCCGGAGAGGATGGCGGCGGCCCACCGCAGGGTGGACCCCAGACCTGCGAAAGTCAGGCGGATTGCGATGCGGAAGGTGGCTGTCCCGAAGACGCGGCACTCGGTTGTGAATGTGTCCAGGGGCAAAACGGCCAACAACGATGTATTCCACGCTGCGAAACCGACGAGGATTGCCCTACACCCGGGAATCCCAACATTACTCTGACCTGTAATAATAACGGGCTTTGTCGGCCCGATCAGGGACAAGGCGGAGAACCGCCGGAACCGGAACCGGAACCGGAGACGGATGATTGCGAGAATGACGAAGATTGTGCCGTCGAGGGCGCCTGTAATCCGAACGCTGTGCTCGGCTGCACATGTATGGCCACCGCGAATGGCACCTTGGGCTGCCGTCCAAAATGTGAGACCGCCGAAGATTGCCCTACACCGCCAAACAACCCGGATTTCCAGGTTCTATGTACGGACGACGGCGTATGCCAACCCAATAATGGTGGAGGGGGTGAAGAGCCCGAACCCGAACCCACCGGCCCACCGACCTGTGAGACAGCTGCCGATTGCGAGGCCGTCTGTCCTGCCGCCGCCACCATGGGCTGCGGCTGTGCCGAGACACCCAATGGGGAAATGATCTGCCGTGTTAAATGCGAAACGACGGACGACTGCCCCATTCCTCCCAACAATCCAAACGCGAACCCCCAGTGTACGGACGATGGTTATTGCGTTGGCGGTAATCAAGGCGGTGGCAACCAACCCCCGCAATAGGACTCATGGATGTCTCGAATCCATCCTTCGCCAAGGGGTACAGGCGTGTATTCCAAGCTTTTTATTGGCCTCTGTATAGGGCTTATATGTGCGTTGTGCTGTACATCCGAGCCCGAGTCTCTGCCCTTGAGCACAGAGCTCGTTATCGAGCTACATTGGGATGCTCCTGAACCAGAACCCGCGGATGGAACGCTCCGGATCGAGAACGATCTTGGCGTCAGCTATCATATTGATACGGGATATTTGATCAGCTTCTCCGTGGAATTCCTATTTTGCGAAGAGGAGACAACAGTCCTCGAACGGTTATGGAGCCTGTTTGGAGTCGCGAAGGCCTACGCCGGGCACGGTGGTGATGAGACCCTGGAGCAACGACGCTTCGTCGCGCCATTGGTCGAGGATCTTCGAGCCCACGAGAGCGTTCGAATGGGCACCTTCATGCCCATGGACGGGGACTATTGCAGCGCGTTCTACCTCATCGGCCGTGCCGAAGAACAACATGGAATAGCAAACCTTCCCACAGATGTGGACATGGTCTCCGAAGAGCTGAGCATGATCCTCCAGGGTACCTACACGCTACCGGGAAGCAGCGAAGCCGTCCCCTTCATATTCTCAACCCGATCTGCCCAGGGCCGGACCGATGATCTGACGAACGGAAAAGGACACATCAGCCCATTACAGATCCCTACAACGTCACGCACTCTACATATCAGCCGTAACCTGGACACGATGCTGGACGGGGTCGACCTGTCCGTAATGGATCACGAGGCGGCAGGAATACAAATCATCGGGAACCTGGTCGAGGGCACGAATATTCAGGTCGTAGACTAGTTCACTATCTACTGAAGGTTGATTACCATCGGGCCCTGCGCCTCAAGCACACCGAAGGACTGGAGATCGAAGCCTCGACTGGCCGTACATTCCAGGAACGCTTCCTCTCCGTCTGGAGCCACTGCGACCAACAACCCACCGCTGGTCTGGGGATCGCAGAGGAGTCCTTTCTGGTCCTCGGTCAGTGGCCCCACTTTATGGCCATAACTTTCAAAGTTCCGGCCGGTACCACCGGGCATGATACTCATGTCTAAATACTTGGGAACACATGCTATTACAGGTAAATCTTCAACCTTAATTCTTGCAGAAAGGCCACTGCCCTCACACAATTCTATAAGATGGCCGAGCAGTCCGAATCCGGTCACATCCGTCATCGCCTTTACGCCGTCCAGCTGTGCCAGTTCTGGCCCCACGTCGTTCAGCTCTAACATCACATCCCGCGCAACGGCGAAATCCTCGTCTGAAACCACGCCCCGTTTCTGAGCGGTGGACACAACTCCAATGCCCAGAGGTTTGGTGAGATATAGTTTGCAGCCTTCCTCGGCGGACGTATTGGCTTTGATGTATTTTCGAGTTACCAGGCCCGTAACAGCCAGTCCGAAGATCGGTTCCGGGGCATCGATGCTATGCCCACCGGCCAGGGGGATCCGGGCACGCGCACAGGCTTCCCGGGCCCCATCAAGAACCGCAGCCGCGACTTTGGGAGACAACTTGTTGACGGGCCAGCCAAGAATGGCAATCGCCATCAAGGGAGTTGCTCCCATAGCGTAGATATCGCTGATGGCGTTTACCGCCGCAATACCGCCAAAGTCCGAGGGATCATCCACGATGGGCATGAAGAAATCGGTTGTCGACACCACGGCCCGCTCGTCGTCAATTGCGTACACAGCCGCATCATCACGGGTAGCGTTGCCTATCAAAAGCCGCGCATCGGGAAAACCGGGGTGCTGGCCCGCGAGGATCTCGCTTAAGACTGCGGGGGCAATCTTACAGCCGCAGCCTGCACCGTGGGAATAGCTTGTTAGACGTACGGTTTCGTCCATTCGTCGTACTCCAAATCCTGTTATTCGTCCCATCCTGGTGGTGCCCAACGCCCCGGCGGCTCCCAGGTCCCCTCATCATTTTGAACCGTCAACACCCGGACACCATCCGGGGTTACCGCCATCGTATGCTCGTATTGGGCCGATAGCTTCCCGTCAAGGGTTACGGCCGTCCAATCATCGTCTAGCACTCGACATTGCCAGTCACCCTCGTTGATCATGGGCTCGATAGTAAAGGTCATACCGGCACGCAATTTACGACCTCTCCCCGCCACACCGAAATGTGGGATCTGGGGGGCCTCATGAAAAATAGTGCCAATTCCATGACCCACAAAGTCACGCACAACCGAATAGCCCAGGGGCTCCACATGCGATTGAATGGCATGCCCAATATCTCCGATTCGTGCTCCCTCCCGCACGGCCATGATCCCCTTTCGCTGGGCTTCAAGAGTAGCTCTCAGAAGACGCATGGTGGAATCAGACACCTCTCCCACAGGAATGGTCGCCGCGTTATCACCATGAAAGCCGTCTACAATGAGGGTCACGTCAATGCCAACAACGTCCCCCTCTCTCAGAATATGATCGGGGCTGGGGATACCGTGGCAGATCACCTCGTTCACGGACGTACAGATACTCTTGGGAAAGCCCTTATAGTTCAATGGGGCGGGAACTACCTGATGCTTTCGCGCAAACTGCATCTGCAGATCGTCGATGTCCTGGGTGGCCATGCCGGGTACGACCTGATCGCAAATCCATTGTAGGCATTCTGCAGCGAGCCGACCCGCCCGCACCATGTCGTCCAGCTCGCGCCGGGTCCGAATACGTACCAGGTTTGGATCAGCACCCAACATCGATCGCCCTCCACATGGGACCTTCTTATTCCATCGCTCTCCCGTCCTACCACAGAACCTTTCATTCCCCAATAGCCCCTGCTACAGTTGCTCACTTGAGGTAAGTATGACGTTGCACGAACTTCCCCAGATCACCGTAGCCGGTACCCCGCAGGAGCTGGGGCATGGCCAGGGTGAGGCCTTTCGAGAGTTGATCCAGGCCTTTATCCCCATGCGGTTTGAGGCCGCCACGGAATATCTGGCTGAAGCCGGCCGCGGAGATCTGGACGCCCTACGCTCCAATGGCCGTCTATGCTTTGAGGTGTTCCGAGGCTGGGATCCGGACGCCTTCGACGAACATTGTGCCATTGCCGATGCCGCTCGAGTCGACCCCTATGATCTCTTCACTGCCGCCAATATGACCGATCTGCGCGACGTAACAGCCTTGTCAGATGCGGCGGATGACGAAGGTTGCACCTCTCTTATGCTTCCTTCCACACATTCCAGAGATGGGCTGATTCTTGCCGGTCAGACCTGGGACCTCAATCCGCAGGATATAGATTACGTTATCGCCGTGCACCGCCTTCCGACCATCGGAATCGAAACCTGGAGTGTGACCGTAAGCGGCTGTCCTACCCTGGTCGGCATGAACGCCGATGGCCGAGCCGTTGGCACCACCAATATCAAGACCTGGGGTGCCCGGATTGGGGTTGGGTATTTGAACGTTCTCCATCGTGCCCTCAACGCCGCCGCCTGGGACGAAGCCGCGGCGACGATTGAAAACGCGCCTCGATCGGGCGCACATACCTACTGGATGGCGGATACAACACACGCCACGGAGTGGGAAACCCACCCTGATTTTGTGGTTACACGCAACGCCCTGGATGGCCCCATCAGTCGTACCAACCATTGCCTATCCGACGCCCACGTGGAGGCGGAATGGCAGCCGCCCAGCTCAAGCAGTTCAAAGCGGCGGGACCGGGCCGATACTCTCCTCGCGCAAGGGGAGCATGACTACGAAACCTTGAAGAACCTGTTCTGTGATCGAACGGACGGTGTCGACAGTATCAATCGCTACGCCGAAGACGACCAGGGAACTGCCACCAACTCGACAATTATCGCCATCCCGGCCCGCCGGGAATTCTGGGCCTGTAAGGGTTCCGCTGATCGCGGTCGGTGGCAGCAATTACAATTCGAAACCTGACCCATTCTGGTGTGAAACTTCATGAAACGTCTTCGGCTCAGCATCGTCCTCGCTATACCCTTGCTTGTCCTCGTATCCGGAACGGGCCTGGCCGCCGTACAAGCACCCCATCTGCGGATAAAACTGACGAATTTCGAACAGAGCAAGGACAGCCATTCGGAGACCCGTGCCATTGAGGTCAAGGGGAATAAGGTGACGGTGTCCGGTCCCGACCGGTCGACCTGCGTACGGGGCCGATGCTCCCATAAGACCTGGACCTTCACCCTGACCCCAGAACAAGAAAAGAAACTCTGGAACGCAGTACGAACGCAGGGCCTGATGAGAGATTTCAAAGAAGAGAATCCCACAACCGGAGTAGGCAGTTTCGTCGACCTGACGGTGAAGATTCACTATGGGAAAAGACAATACTCTGGACTCGTCACGGGCCGGAAGAACACCCTGGGAACAGATACCGGCATGATCTCTGCGGCCGCGTACAGGTATATGTCGGGCGCTACTTCCATGGCCTTTTTCATAGAGCGATTGATCCCGCCCAAAGCCCAATAGCATATACCCTTGCCGCCGCCGATCAGGGTATCCGGATAGCGCGCGACAGAGCAGCGTAGCGTGATCCCTCGACAATGGTCGGTGGATTCGTAAGTACGGTCGTCGTGTACACCCCCGGATCACCCACGATCGTTACAACCACCTCGAAATCGCCCGCAGCCACTGTTTCCTCGTATAGTACCGTCTCCTCAATGGACGGCACCTCCGTCGGGTCCGGCCGGGGATCGGAACAAGCCGTCGCATGCACAATACGTAAAGTGCCACCATCCTCGGCTCGAGAGTCCAGATGCCCCCGCACCCGGAGATACCGGGTTCCCAGTCCCTCGTGGCGACGCTTTTTATCATCGTACCCATCGATCTGAATCCGCGAATCGCCCTCTGCCAGATAGACATGGCCAGACTCCAATCCGGCAATAATACCAGGCCAGGTCTTGTCGACCGCGAACACGGCCGTATGGGGCCATCCCAGAGCTGGATGAAGTAGGAGTCCAGGTGGCTCGGTATGAACCCGATGATTATCACTGGCTCCGATAGGGACAACCCAACGACCCGATAGGAGATCACAACGCCAGGCGTCGTAACTCATCTGGTCAAAGACATCAAAGCCACCACCACCACCGTTCCATACCTCCATTCCATCGTAATCGAATCGACTCCAGTCGTAGGCGATCCAACCCGCAAAAGCGTAGGGGTGGTTCACAATGGCGAAGCAATTTCTGGCCTGGGCCTGTTCCAGAGCCTCTCCCCCGGTCACGCTTCCCATAGGCCGGTCCGTGAACGGCGAGTCCGTGTCAAAGTCGTCAAGGGAGCGTGGAATACATCCAATATGCCCACACGGGGCCACCGCCTCCTCGGGGTGGCGTGGACTGATCTCATTACCACTTACCAGCAGAAATACATCCGCCTCCGTCTGTGTCGCGGCTTCCTCCCAATACATGAACTCAGGCCCCAGATTAAATAGCTCTGGATCTTCATCTCGGGTGGAGGCGTCGCTACCGGTGCTATTACTATGGTCGGTCAACACAACAAAAAACAGACCCCGTTCCTGCGCCTTGGCGTTAATATCTGCCGGAAAGGAGTCGCCACCCGTATCGTTGCTGGCCCCGGTCGCATGTACATGAAGATCTCCTTTGAGCCAGAAACCCTCTGGATCCACCTCAAATCCTTGCGGGTCCCGATCAACATCTACATGCGCCGTGTCATCGTTCCCGCCATCGGGAACATTCGCCGTGGAACAGGCGGCCAGGACCAGCAAGAACCCCAGTACGATAGTCCGGAGACAAGGCAAAAACGAAAATCCTTTCTTCATGGGCACAACTATCCTCCAACCGCAGACTGCAAATCAAATTCACCGACCGGCTACACAGCAGCGCGTAATGGCGGTATAGTATCTACACCCTGGCCTAAATTCGCCGAATTCGAGGTCTATAACCCCGTTTTGATATCTGGAGTTCCCACCATGCATCGATGTACAGGCTTTTTCCTCACCATCGCAAGCTTTCTCCTGGTCAGCAGTAACGTATTTGCTGCCCCGCCTCCTAAGACGGGTCCCGCCTTTACGCTTTTGTCGCCAGCCTTCGAGCACGGCAACTTCATGGACATCAAATACACCTGCGAAGGCAAGGATGTCTCGCCACCACTCAAATGGGTTCATGTCCCCAAAGGAACCAAGTCACTGGTGTTAATTATGGACGACCCGGACGCGCCCGATCCAGCGGCGCCTGAAATGATCTGGGTCCATTGGGTCGTGTACAACCTGCCGCCCAAGTCCGGAGAATTCAAGGAGGGGGAGATCAAGTTTCCCAAGGGAGCGGTTCAGGGCCTCAATGACTTCCGAAATATCGGCTATGGAGGCCCCTGCCCACCGACCGGAATTCATCGCTACTTTTTCCGGCTCTATGCCTTGGATACAAAATTTGGAAAGGTCCGGTCGCCTACAAGAACAGGGCTTATCAAGGATATGGAAGGGCATATTATCGGCCGCGCCATCACCATGGGCACCTATCAGAAGAAAAAACGCTAAGAGCGCTTCCCACCCCTATACTTTGCCAGGTCGCGCTCATACTCCGGGTACCTATGAAGATCGACGGCATTTTCAAAGAGTAGGATCGCGAGTTCAAACTGGCCGCGAATCACTGCTAAATGAGCCTGTTTATGGATGAGGCTCGCCGCAGCTTTCTGCTTCATCGGCCCGTAAGACTCATCACGAATATTGCTCCGTGATTGGGCGGTTCTTAATTTTTTATAGGATTCCTCGACTTGATCCCAGATACTCTCAGCGATCTGGTTGCACTCGGATGAAGCTTTGCGGATCTTGGAATCTACACCATAGGCCTTTCTCTGCGTTTCAAACGCTTTGGTAATCTCAGTCTCGTGGGCCGACCAATGCACATGAAGATGCTCAAAGGCGTTCTGACGGTTCATCTTAGAGAGCACATCTTTCAGAATATCTTCGGGGGCTCTGGATGTGCTCGTGAAAACAGGGGCTCCCGTGAATTCCAGTAATCCCAGAAGACCAAACCGGACGATGAAACGACTCATCCCCGAGTCACCAAGTACACTCCTCGCATAACACATTTTCAAGGTGTTCTCGCCGGTCAATACATGCTCGAGTATATGCTTTTCCTTCCCGCTGACTTTCAGGGCCTCCACCATATAAGTCATTTCCTCCGGCACCGATACGTAGAAGCCCCATAAGGGGTCCAGCAAACCCTCCAGATCACTATGGTACATGGGTTTCAGGAGCTTGGTCAGGTATGCCGTCATGTATTTCATGAGCGAGACACCCCCGCCAGACTGCCGGATGGGCAGCCGGTTGTACTCGGTATAATTGAACGCCGCATCCTTCAGTCTCAACACATCGTCCAACATCTTGGTCCGCGCACCGGGAACAGCCCTTCGCTTCTCCGTTTTCACCAGTGCTTTCTCCTTCATCGCGACGATTTGACCCCCATCCATATAAAAGTTGTACTTTGCCTCAGCAGTCACCACCTGCAGTATGCCGGCCTTGGGTTGGTCCGCCAGATAGGCTAATAGATTGACAGTGCTCAATCCCTTCGCAGGCACATCGGAGAATTTCTTCCAATCCCCTGGGAAATAGAGCTCGGTCGGATCCTCAAGGAGTCGAATGGTTCCCTGCATTGAAGGCTTCTTTTTCTCCCCCGGTGCCCTTCCCCGTTTTTCGCGTCGCCTCCCCCTTTCTCTACTCTCTGGTTCTGTCGCGGGCTCCTCCGCTGCTACCGCGGGCTCCTCCGCTGCTACCGTGGGCTCCTCCGCTGCTACCGTGGGCTCCTCAGCTGCTACCGCGGGCTCCTCAGCTGCTACCGTGGGCGCCTCGACTGCTACCGCGGGCTCCTCAGCTGCTACCGTGGGCGCCTCGGCTGCTACCGCAGGCTCCTCAGCTGCTACCGTGGGCGCATCGACTGCTACCGCGGGCTCCTCAGCTGCTACCGTGGGCGCCTCGGCTGCTACGGTGGGCGCCTCGGCTGCTACCGCCGGCTCCTCGGCTCCAGCCGACCATTCAATCTGGGAGGGCATTTCTCCTGGTTGGAGCTTCTTAATAAATAAGCGGTTTTCCATGATATCCGCTGCGGGGGTCGCGCTCGGTTGACGCCCTGCGAAGCCTTGTAATCGACGTAAAAGGATCAGCTCGGCGGCGTACTCACGTGGCACTCCAAGAACCGCTCCATGGTCCGTGCTTTGATGTACGACCACCGTAGTGGAGTGTTTTTTCACACCCTTCGGAGGAATGAGTTCAAGAAGAAACTCGGTTTCCTCTCGCAAGTCCGGATCCAGATTTACAATGGCCCGTTGGCGGAGTAGGTGTTCAATTAACTGAACCACCTCAGCCGCAGTTCGAAATATTATTGCTCCACGAGTTGTGCTCGATCCACTCGCCATTCGTCGGCCACTACCTATCGAAATTACCGCCCCATTAGCAGTATTATGGTCTTTTTTGTCACGTCGTCAATGGCGAGGGAAACGTCGGGACATACCCCAGATGTCGGATTTCTATATAACAAGTTTCTCCGCATGCCCTCTGCCACACTTCCTCATTTTCTATTTCTGCCCCCTTCTGACAACAGATGGTCCACCACTAATTAACGTCGGAACGGCAGCCGCGCCTTAACTCAAGGACAGCCCCAGAAACGAAGGGGAAGCAGGCTTCTATTGACATGGAATTGCGCGCGAGAGTAGCGTAC
>Ga0310121_10002258_pt1 | contig 18537 bp, 12 predicted proteins | sample CB27_Tmax_986_MG_FD_203504 | JGI IMG/M metagenome (GOLD analysis project Ga0310121, IMG submission 203504) | Marine microbial communities from Western Arctic Ocean, Canada - CB27_Tmax_986 | ecosystem: Environmental > Aquatic > Marine > Oceanic | place: Canada: Western Arctic Ocean | collected...
GAGGCTCTGGTTCATTGTCTGCATACCATACTGGAGCTGGCCCATCTGCATCTGCGAGTAGATTTGATGGGTTTTGTCTTCACGGATGAGGTTTCGAATCGCGGCGTTAGGGATCATTATTTCGGTGCTTAAAGACCTCCCGCGACCATCATGATTAATAATCAGATGCTGGCTGATCACAGCCGCGAGCACGAATGATAATTGGGTGCGAACCATCTCTTGTTGACTGGATGGAAAGAAATCAATGATCCGGTGGATTGTCTGGATGGTATTGTTGGTGTGCAGCGTTGCGAGAACAAGGTGTCCAGTTTCGCTGATCCGTAAGGCGGCCTCCATGGAGTTCAGATCCCGGATCTCACCGAGAAGAACGAAATCCGGGTCCTGGCGTAGCACATAACGTAGGGCCTTCGTGAACGACTCGGTATCGGACCCGACCTCCCGTTGATTGATGATGCAATTTCGGTGCGTGTGCACGAATTCGATCGGATCTTCTATGGTCAGAATATGCCCACGTTGGGTGCGATTAATCTGATCAATGATAGCTGCGAGAGTCGTCGATTTTCCCGATCCGGTTGGTCCCGTGACAAGAATGAGGCCATTGGGCCGTTTTGCCAGTTCTTCAACGACCGGTGGTAACCCAAGGGTGTCCAGGCCCGGAATATCATTAGGTATCTGGCGAATGGTGCCCGACATAGCGCCACGCTGCATGAAAAAGTTGGCCCGAAAACGGCTTCGCCCTTTCCATGAAAACGATAGGTCGATTTCATGGTCCTTCTCGAACGTTTGTCTCTGTTCTTCGTTGAGAAGATTGTAAGCCAGGGCTCTGGTCAGTTCGGGAGTCAGAACCGCCGCTTTGAGCGGATAGATCTGGCCGTTTATTCGTAAGACAGGAGGCGAGTCGGCCGAGATATGCAAGTCACTTGCACCCATCTTCAACATCGTATTGAGCAGTTGATGGATGTCCATGTACTTTCCCCTCTACGACCTAATCCTGGCGGCTGACGCGAATCACTTCTTCCAGGGTTGTCATTCCTTCGGCCACCTTTGTAAGACCGGAGGCTCGAAGGGTTCGCATACCGAGTCGGATAGCCTCACGCTTAAGTTCAATAGCCGAATATCCCTGGAGCACTGCTTCTTTGAGCTCTTCGGACATCGGCATGATTTCGTAGAGAGCCACACGGCCCTTATAGCCGGTTTCATTGCATTTGTGGCATCCCCTTCCCATCATCGGCGTGCAATCCTCGAGAGTGGCCTCTGCCATCCCCGCGGCGACCAGGGCATCGCCCGCGACTTCGAGAGGTTCTGCACAGTTCGTGCAGATCCGTCTAGCGAGACGTTGTGCCAGGATCGCGTTGAGTGACGCGGTGACCAAAAAGGGTTCCACACCCATATTCAGCAAACGATTGACTGTCGATGGGGCGTCGTTTGTATGAATGGTAGACAGCACGAGGTGCCCCGTAAGGGCGGCTTTTACGGCGATTTCGGCGGTTTCGAAATCGCGGATCTCACCGACCATGATGATGTCTGGATCTTGCCGTAGGAACGAACGGAGGGCCGATGCGAAATTCAAGCCGATCGTGTCATGAATAGCCACCTGATTGATGCCCTCAATGACCATTTCGACCGGGTCTTCGGCTGAGGAGATGTTGTCACTGACCTTATTAAGGTCCATTAGCGCTGAATATAGAGTTGTTGTTTTCCCAGAACCCGTCGGGCCCGTAACGAGAACCATGCCATATGGTTGGTAGATGGCCTCCTTGAACACATCCAACTGAATTTCCTCAAACCCCAGATGGGTCATGTCCAACTGCAGTGCGCTCTTATCCAGGATACGCATGACGATCTTTTCGCCATGAATGCAGGGAAGAACGGACACACGGAAGTCGACTTCTTTTTGCCGACCCATAACCAGCTTGATACGTCCATCCTGTGGGAGGCGTCGCTCGGCGATGTCCATTTCGGACATGATCTTGAGACGACTGGTGATCGCGTTCCTCAGCTTTACAGGTGGTGTCATAACCTCAGACAGCACACCGTCTACCCGGTACCGTACGCGAAAGTTCTTTTCATAGGGTTCAATGTGAATATCGCTGGCACCACGGGTAATGGCATCTACGAGAATCAAGTTCACCAGCCGGACGACTGGTGCTTCTTGCGAGGCGCTCTCCAGTTCGTCGATGTCCAGCTCATCGTCGTCCGTCAGGAACTCGACTTCGGTTTCCCCGAGTTCTTCCATCATCTCGGCGTATTCGTTCGTGCCGTAATGTCGCTCGATGGCGGCCCGGATCTCTGTGTCGGCAGCGCAGACCACTTCCACGCTAAGCCCGGTGAGGAACTTAACATCATCGATGGCGTAGATATTGGATGGGTCACTCATCGCCACAATTAGTGATGAGCCCTGTTGTCGGATAGGCAACAGGCAATGTCGTTCACAGACTTCGCGGGGAATCAGATCGATTACGGTGGGGTCTACTGCGGCTTCCCCGAGTGATACGGAGGGCACCCCGTAGTGGCGACTCATAAAGTCGACCAGCTTGGTCTCCTCCACGAGACCAAGCTTGGCAAGCGTACCGGTCAATCGGCCACCGCGACGCTCAACTTCTCGTTTCGCCTTGTCCAGTCTTTCAGGATCGACAATCTTCTCGCGCAGAAGAATGTCTCCAAGACCTTTTTCGTTTAAGACGGCTGGAAGATTCTGTACACCACCTTTACCTTTTTTCCCCTTCTTTCCGCCGCTACCAGTTGTCTTTTTCTTCGCCATATTGAATCAATCCTGGCTATCAAATACCTGACCGGGGCAGTTGTGGACATTACAGGCCCCAATGGAATGGTAGAGTTGGTCTGATGAACCGTCAAGCTTGTGGACGGCCAATGTACCTGGAGATACCGTTGCCAGAGGCTGGTAATCGATGAGATGCGAGCCCGCGGGTTCAGAATATGGCGGTGCTATCCTGCAAGGTGTCGGTTACGGTTCTACGCCAGATATCCAATGCAGCCAGCGAGCGCTCGGCCATCATGCCGCGTCGTTCGCGACGGCCGCGACGGCCTCGAGGTAGATCACCCATAAGCGGTGGGAAATGTCCCCAATGAATGTTTGAAGGCTGAAAGTCATCGGTGACAGTCGATCGTAAGTGGGCCAGCATGGAGCCCAGGGCGGTCGTGGATGGGGGTGGGCTGAGGTCCTTATTTAAGAGTTCCGCAGCCGTATAGAGACCCTGTAAAAGTCCACAAGCGGTGCTCTCAACATATCCTTCGACACCAGTGATCTGGCCTGCGAATCGTATTCGGGGCGTGCCGACGAGTCGTAAACGGTCATCCAATAGACGAGGGCTATCAATATAGGTGTTGCGGTGTACCGAACCCATGCGTAAGAAAACGGCGTCCGATAGACCCGGGATCAGAGAAAGGACCCGCTTTTGTTCTGGATATTTCAGACGTGTTTGAAATCCAACCAGATTATAGGCGGTACAGGCCGTATTTTCGGTTCGAAGTTGCACCACCGCAAAGGGACGCTTACCAGTGCGTGGGTCTGTCAGTCCTACCGGTTTCATCGGCCCAAATGCGGGGGTTAGGCGACCTTGGCGTGCGATCTCTTCGATTGGTTGGCAGCCTGGAAAAAACCTGGGATCATCCGTGTCGTGTAGTGGCACTTTTTCAGCTGCCAAAAGCTCATCAATAAACTGGTTGTATGTGCTTTCGTCCATGGGACAATTCAGATAGTCGTCTCCTCCCTTGCCGTATCTGGACGCTGCGAAAACGATGGAATCGTCTATGGAGTCTGCCTCCACGACCGGGGCGATGGCGTCGTAAAAGTAAAGACGCTCTTTGTCGGTTCGTTGAACGAGGTCGGCCGCCAGGCTTTGCGATGTCAGCGGTCCCGTTGCTACCACGATGGCCTTGAACGAGGCGAGTTCTGCAGCCTCTAAAGTCGTTATCTCGGAGCGATCCACCCGGATGTTCGGGTTCGTATGAATGGCCGAGGTCACTCCTTCTGCGAATCGATCTCGGTCGACCGCATGGGCACCACCCGCGGGCACAGTTGAGACGTCTGCCACCTCCATAATCAAGGAACCCAGTCTCCTCATTTCTTCCTTGATGAGTCCCACCGCGTTCTCGGTGCTGGCAGCTCGAAAGGAGTTGCTGCAGACGAGTTCGGCAAGATTATCTGTCTTATGCGCACGGCTTCGCTTGCCCGGCCTCATCTCGAACAGAGTGGTGCCTACGCCCGCTTTGGATAGTTGATACGCACATTCGCACCCTGCCAGCCCGCCACCAATAACCGCGACTGTTCCCGGGGCTCTGGTATTATTGGTTCCGGAATTCATATCTTGCACGATCGGGTCAGGCTTGTTTCGCTTGCTTTTTCCGACCCCGACGTTTGGGGGCCTTTCCCTTCTCTTTCAGGTAATTCAAAGCAAACTCAAGAGTGATGTCCTCGGTCGTTTGATTCTTGGGTATGGAGGCGTTGAGTTCACCGTTGGTCAAATATGGACCATACCGTCCGTCCATGAGGCGAACTTCTGCATCCGTGGTCGGATCTTTGCCCAGGACGACACCCTCTTTCTTTCGGACTTGCTCGTCCAGGGCTTTTATGGCCTGTTCCAGCGTGACATCAATGGCGAAGGCGATGTTCTTTAGGGAGCGCGTTTGCTTACCGCTTCGGACATAATCTCCGTATCGGCCGACGTTTGCTGTGATCTCTTCATCGGTACTCGGATAGACGCCCAGGGTTTTGGGGAGGCTCAACTGGCGGATAGCCGTTTCCAGATCAATGGCTTCGGGATCCATCCCCTCGGATAGACTGACACGCTTGGGTTTCTCCGCTTCATCGTCGCCTAGTTCTACATACCAGCCGAAGCGCCCATTTCGTAGGTAAACGGGATGTTCTTTATCGTCATGGCCCAGAGGAGTTTCCCCACGTTCTCGAGCTGCAATCAGCTCAGCCACAACTTCCAGGGTTAATTCGTCAGGGGCCTGATCGTCTGGGATGGGAGATGTGGCATCACCAACCTGTACAAACGGGCCGTAGCGGCCGATGCGTACTTGTACAACATCTCCAGCGTCGTTTTCACCGATGGCTATTGTACAGGCCTTTCTTGGGTCGATTTCATCTCGTACCTGATTCAGAAGATCGACAAGGCCAGGCACACTGCTCCCGTCCTTATCCTTGCCAAAACCATCATTGTAGAACTGGGACAGATAGAGGGTCGGATCGTATTCACCGCGTGCGATGGAATCGAGCTGTGATTCCATGTCGGCGGTGAAGTTGTAATCCACAAGATGGGGCATGAATTCCTTCAGCAGATGAACAACTGCTATCCCCATAAAGGTGGGTACAATCATACGGCCACTGCGTCGGAAGCAGTAACCCTTGTCCAGGAGATTCTGGATGATCTGGGCATAGGTACTCGGTCGACCAATGCCCTTTTCTTCGAGTGTTTTCACCAGCGAAGCGTCATTGAACCGTGCTGGAGGCCGAGTATTTTGTTCACGGAGCTCCAGAGCTTCTCCATCGGCCCAGACGACGGGCGTGCCCGTGACGACATTTGGTAACGTCCGCTGTGGTGTTGGACTGTCGTCGTCTTTGCTGAGGGTCTTATACGCCAGCGTATAACCAGGGACTCGAACGGTACGCCCGGAAGCACGGAAGACAGTATTGTCTACGCCGATCTGAAGAGTTGTCTGATCCACATGGGAATCGACCATCTGGGATGCCACGGTTCGTCTCCAGATGAGCTCATAAAGCCGGTATTCATCTGTATCGAGCGTGCGCTTCATGTCTGCGATGGACGGGAAGACTTCGCCCGCTGGCCGAATGGCCTCGTGCGCTTCCTGGGCATTTCGGGTCTTGGTCACATAGGCCCTTGGAGCCGGTGGAAGCAGTTCTGAACCAAACTCATTCGAGATTAAATTTCGCGCCGCCTGTATCGCCTGGTCCGACAAGGTGGTCGAGTCGGTACGCATGTAGGTGATATAGCCTGCTTCATATAGACGCTGTGCGATTTGCATGGTTCGACGTGCCGAAAAGCGGAGACGTCGAACGGCCTCCTGTTGCATCGTAGATGTGGTGAACGGAGGGGAGGGGCGTAGGACCTGAGGCTTTACTTCAACCTTCAGAATCTCACCGGATTTATCCTTGATGCGGTCAAGCAGGTTCTGGGCTTCCTCTTTGGTGAGGGCCCAGGATTTTGTATTCTTCCGCTTGCCTGTTGTTGCGTCGAAATCCCGAAGACTGGCGATATTTTGGTCTTCAACTCGGACGAGTGTGGCATCGAAGGCATCGGACTTGGAGCCGTTTTCGGTAACGCTGAACTTGGCTTTCAGATCATGAAAGCTCGTGGATTCGAAGGCAATACGTTCGTCCTCGCGCTCAACCAGGAGTCGTAGCGCTACAGACTGTACGCGCCCTGCACTCAGTTTAGGCTTTATCTTTCGCCATAAAATGGGGCTGACATCCCAGCCGTAAAGACGGTCTATGGTGCGGCGGGCTCGTTGCGCTTCCACCAGATTCATGTCGAGCTCTCGGGTATTGCCGAGGGCTGTCTCTATGGCTGATTTGGTAATCTCACGAAACACCATTCTTCGAACGGGAACCTCCGGCTTCAGTTCGTCGAACAGGTGCCAGGCTATGGACTCGCCTTCCCGGTCCCCGTCCATTGCGAGGAGGATTTCATCTACGTTCTTGGTGGCGGTCCGAATATCCTTGAGTACTTTATTCTTGCCCTTGATTGGGATGTACGTGGGGGCAAAGTCTTGTTCCAGGTCAATGCCTTTGGTGCCATCCGGCAAATCGCGGATATGCCCCATCGAAGCTTTCACTTCGTAGTCGTCGCCGAGAATTTTCTTTATGGTTCTCGCTTTGGCCGGGGATTCTACAATAATCAGTTTTGGCATGCCTTCTCCGATTCGAGACGGGTCTCAAAGGTGTCGTCGCGTCGCCTACATACAATGTTGGCAAGCTCGAGGTCCAGCATCATCTGCATCACGTCGGTCACTGTCAATCGTAGTATGGCGGACACCGTGTCTATTGTTGCGGGTTCCCGTTCCAACAGTTTTATCACCAGATGGTGTTTTTTTGTCATATCGGGCGGGATGGTCGAAAACCTGCGGTTCGGGATTTGTGCGTTACAAAGATCTTCGAGTCGGAACAGAGGTTTGGCCTTTTGGGCGTCGAAGGCTCCATGTAGACCATGCCATCCAGGATCATCGATCGGACCAGGCACTCCAAAGACGGGTCGACCAATTTTGACCGCGTGTTCCAGAGTATTCAGGCTGCCGCTGTTTTCGGCTGCTCGGATGACGACTACTATGTCCGATAGCGCGGCAATAAGGCGATTCCGATCGGGAAAGAGGTACGGAAAACACGGAGTCCCTGGAAATGCCTCGCTGATGAGTGTTCCATATTCGAGGATCTGGTCGAACAGGGGGGTCAGGCTCCTTGGGGTCGGGCGAGAGAGATCACCGGCCAGACATGCGACCGGATGAAGCCCGACACGTAGGGCCGTAGACAATGCTACCTGATCAACGCCAAGCCCCCCTCCCGATAGGATTGCGCCCTGGGGATGGATTGTGGCCCAATGACCCACTACACGTCGACACATTCGATGTGTAAATGGATCTTCGGTTCGACTTCCAACAACTGCTAATCGCGGGCCGACTGGAAACGGTCGTCCGCGGGCATATAGCACGACCGGAGGATCGGAGAGATCATCGATGCTCTTTGGCCATTCAGTATCCCCTGGTGCGATCGCCCAGATCTTTTCTTGCCGAGTTCTTGCCTCCAAATCCTTGTCAGAAATCCGAGGAGATTCATCGTCCGGGCCGTGCGTCTGGTACCAACGCCGAAACGAACGTGGTGTACCATGAAAGCAGGCTTGTAGCCGAGCGCGGTCATGCGCGTTTACCGACCAGGCAGAGGGGGGTTGGGGGTCGATTGCTTTCTCCACTTTAAGGACCTTTCCGGCTTGACCTGTTGCGACGGAACAGGGATGTTGAGTCGATACGAAATAGGTTGTTTTTGTTTATCGTCGTGGAGCGAAAGTTGATGTCAGCAAAGCGAAATTTCTTTGGTGTACTACTGGTTGTTATATCTGTAGTGGGGTTGGCGTGTAGTTCAGGAGGCGATGCGGTGGATACCTCCGACACCCAGCCGATTGACGATAGTGTTGCCGGTACCGATCTGGGCCCTCTGCCAGTGACGGTCGATGTGTCCGTTGAACGACCGCTGTACAACAACCTCAAATTCTACATGGAAATTCACCGCCCTGTGACCTGCCAGGCGGCCAGCCCATGCCCAGGCCTGGTATTGGTGCCGCCGGGACTCGAAAGTGGGGAAGAATATTTTGCAGACATCGCCAGCGAACTGGCGGCAGAGGTTCCCGCGGTGGTATTTGTGTACAATCCGCCCGGTCGAGGGCTGGGCTCAAACCAGACCGGTGGTGAAGAAGATTATAATGGCAAAGACCATCAAGGATTGCTTTCGGAGGTCTTGCAGCGTGCTCGAAACAAACAAAGTGTCGATGAGGAACGCCTTGGTGTGGTCTCTTTTGGCTGGGGGCTCTCCGTTGCGGCCGGGGTTATGAACGCCAATCGTGGGTCAGCCGGGTACGTAGGAAAGTTCCTGGTTGATGTGGAGGGCGCCGTCAGCCGGTGTGACATCACGGTGGCCCCCTTCACCCCGTCCGGAAATGTTATCAATCAGGATGGGCTCGGACCAACACCATCTCGATGTAACCTTTGTGGTGGCGACTGCGTCTCCGGCACTTTCCCCGGATATTGTGAATGTGAGCCGTCCGGAGCGGTGGATTGTGGGCTGCGGGAGTTTCCCAGAGACTGTAAGTACCCGGTGAATCCAGATATCCAACAACCGCCACCTGCCTATGTATGTGCGGAAAACTCCGATCCGATTCTTCTTAGTGGGCACGATTGCACGGATGATCCCTGGTGGGCTGAACGTGAGGCAGCTGCCGTACTTCCGACCCTTGTAGCCACGTATCTACGGCTTCAATTCCGGTTTGACCACGCGCTACCGTCGGCCCTGAGCGGACGCGAGGCCTATCATCTGGTCATGACCGGACCAAGCGGAATCTACCGACAATACAATGATTTGCCGCCCAGCCAGCCTTTGCCCGATGTTCAAGATTGTGGCTCATGCCAGCTTGACTACGGCAGCAGTGGGAACGGTTTTGGCTTCAATATTTTTGCGGCCTATCACCCGGAATATAAGCCCATGAACATGAGTGTTCTTATGCGTCAGGTACTACCGTTATACATCAATTTCATTCTCGGGAAATTGTAATCTCTGGTACGAATTCACTGTGTCTTTAGAGATGCACAGATCAACTCAAAGCCATCGATAAATCGTCCCGCACGCCCCTGGACGCCTACCGCGACATAACCTCGAGGACACATGACCTCGAAAGGTTTCTTACCACCGACTCCTCCGGCGTGACCCGACAGTTCCAGACTCTTACTGACCAGAACTGTGCGGCCTCCGATGCTGGTCTTCACATATCTTACGACCTCGTCCAGGGTTTTTCCTTCGAGACGAGTCGCGTTGGCCGCAACCTCCGCTTCGTTTGCGAATTCAGCCCGGTCTGCCTCGGCCACAAAGTCGGTCCGCGGTGTTCGCTTCGTCGCAGGCTTTGTCGGTTCTCGTCTGGCTTTCGATTGTTGAGCGGCGGACTGGATAAGAGGTTTAAGCGGTTCCCGGACCAGTTCTGGGCCGTCGACCATTGCTACGGACAGGTACAGTTGCTCCAATTTGAACCGCTTGGGAATCGGTTTCAAGGCCCCAAGGGATATACGATAGAATCCGTTGGTTACAGCAACCTCGTGTTTTTCTTTCCAGATCGAATTCCGCGCCTTTTCGGAACGGTGCAGCGAAAATTGGAGCTGGTAGATCCCCGAAACAGGGCTATTGTCCGGGCCGATCATCTGCCCGTCGTATGTTACCGTATTGCCGGCCTTAGCGCCGGGTTTTGCAGTAGCCACCGTGGTGCACAGTAGAGCGGTGATGGTCAGGATAATCAGGCTTTGTCGTTTCACGTGAACACCCCTCGGGTTGGTGGAGCTGGGGTTTCCTGCCCCGGGTAGACCGGTTGCATTGAACTCCAAAGAAACACGGCTAACCGGGTCCGCGTCAAGGTACAATCCGATTTCCTGGTAAATTTCAACCGGCTGAATTCATCTTTGAAGTAGCATTTCCAACAGCACAAAACCGACCAACAGAAGACCAGATATAGACGCGGTAAGCACAAACGCACGTAGAAGATCTTCACGGTTTATATGCTTGGGAATGTCAGGCAGCGAAGAACGATCATCAGTCCGCTCGTAAAGGATGACGGTGTCGACAACCTGCACACCAGGGGCTGTTGTAACGAGGCTCGGAGCAGTATCACTTTCTTGGCTATCCCACCGGCATTTGGGCCGTGGGATGGGGTGGGTCTTTTCGGTTGGAAGTCGAACCATGGGGCCTTGATTCCTCACATACCATCCTGTCTTTGCAAGAACCATGCACAGTTTTGACCAGAAAACCCCAAAACTAGTACAGACAACTTGTCAGCGGCGTGACAAATTGTCTATACTGTTGTCAGTTTGTCCCGTTGGGGCTTTAATTGGAGCCAATCGAATGATAAACCACGAACCGACACGACCGACCCTGCTCATCGTTGAGGACGACGATAGTAATAGGAAGACTTTGGAGCGGATCTTTGCCAAGGAGCCGTATGTGGTCTGCATGGCGAGCGATGGCCAGGAGGGGCTGGACATCGTGCGGGAACAGGTTGTGAATGTTGTGATTTCGGATCTGATGATGCCGAGGATGGATGGTCTCGAACTTTTGAAGACCGTGAAAACGCTTCAACCGGATATCGACTTTATTCTAGTCACGGCCTACGGAACCGTAGAGCGGGCCGTCGAGGCGATGAAGGAGGGAGCCTATGATTTCATTACGAAGCCGTTCAAACGGGCCGATGTGCTTGGGCGGGTCCGACGTGCGATGGAAAAGCAGTTGCTCCTGATCGAGAATCGTCGGCTACGAGAGCAGTTGGCGGGTGTGGATCGCGAGACGACAATCATTGGCCGAAGTTCTGCGATTCGAGGTGTGCTTGAGTTGGTCGAACAGGTGGCGCCTTCAAGTGCGACGGTGCTCCTGCTCGGAGAGAGTGGAACGGGAAAGGAGTTATTCGCTCGTCAGTTACATGCCCGCAGCGATCGCAAGCAACGTCCATTTATCGCGGTCAATTGCGCCGCGATTCCTGAAACCATCCTGGAGAGTGAGCTTTTCGGGTATGAGTCCGGAGCGTTTACAGGTGCAACGCGGCGGAAGCAGGGGCGGTTTGAATTGGCCCATACGGGTACGCTGTTTTTTGATGAGGTGGGCGAAATACCTCCGTCGATGCAGGTAAAGCTCCTTCGAGTTCTACAGGAGGCGACGTTTGAGCGTCTCGGTGGGACACAGCCGATTCACGTCGATGTTCGGGTGATAGCGGCGACGAATCGAGATCTCGAAAACGAGGTGCGTGAAGGCCGCTTTCGGGAAGACCTGTATTATCGGCTCAATGTAATCCCGGTCGAGATTCCACCATTACGGGACCGCCGTGAGGATGTGGCACTTCTTGCACATCACTTTCTGTCGAAATATGCAGAGAAAAACCAAAAAGAAGTAGCGTCTTTCTCCAAGGAGGCCACGTCATCCTTGATGGACTATGATTGGCCCGGCAATGTACGTGAGCTCGAGAATGCGATTGAGAGAGCCGTAATCCTGGCCAAGGAGGTAGAAATCGGTCTCTCCGAATTACCTCCCAATGTTGCTCGTGGTCCGGCAGAACGGCAGACACTGTCGGTGCCCATCGGAACGCCGCTTGAGGATGTGGAGCGATTGTTGATCCGAGAGACCTTACGAATGACCAAAGGAGACAAGACTACTGCAGCTCGCTTGTTGGGAATCGCGACACGGACCATCTATCGTAAGCTTGATCGCGAGGAACTTCGTCGACTTGGTCAGTCCTCATAGATCCTACGAAAGCAGTGATGGAACGGTGTTAACAGGTGATAGGGGATGCATAGGAAACGCGGACCTGATAAGGATTGCGATGGAAAATCCGTCTACAGGAAGAAATGATGCTTGAAGGTTTAACCAGCGGGTTTCGAAACGCACGTCAGCGACTCCAGGGCAAGAAAACCCTGGATGAAGCGACGATCGATTCCGTTTTACTGGAGATTCGCGATTCTCTGTTAGAGGCGGATGTTGAATTTGGAGTCGTTCGTGATTTCCAGGCCCAGGTCCGCGAAAAGGCCGTCGGCCAGGTGGTTCAAACCCGCATAAAGCATGCTGGTGAGAAACACGAGATAACCGCGGGTGAGCAGTTCATAAAGATATGCCACGAAGAACTCGTGGAACTGATGGGTGGAACCCAGGATCTGGACCTGAGCCCAGGTGGTGACGGTCTAACCCGCGTCATGATGGTCGGCCTACAAGGATCGGGTAAGACCACCACAGCGGGGAAATTAGCCAATCTATTGAAGCGAGAAGGCAAGAGTCCTCTCCTTGTGGCGGCCGATGTGTACCGACCTGCGGCCGTAGATCAGCTGCAGGTACTTGGGGAACAACTGTCCGTTTCTGTTTATCATCGACCCGGAGCCAGTCCGCCGGACCTCTGCTCTGAGGGGGTGGACTACGCGAAGGCGAACGGTCACGACGTTGTGATTTTTGATACCGCGGGTCGTTTGACCATCGATGAGCAGTTGATGGGCGAACTGGGTGAAATCCGGGCGCGTACCGATCCTGAGAACGTTCTACTGGTGATCGATGCGATGATCGGCCAGGACTCGGTCCGTACGGCACGAACGTTCCACGAACAGGTATCTCTTGACGGAGTGGTACTTACCAAGCTCGACGGGGACGCTCGCGGCGGGGCCGCCTTATCGGTTCGGGCGGTAACAGGATGCCCCATTCTGTTTATTGGTATGGGAGAAGGTCTCGATCGCCTGGAACGCTTCCGTCCGGAAGGTATGGCCGATCGGATCCTGGGCTTTGGCGATGTCGTCAGTCTGGTCGAGGATTTTGAGCGGGTCGTTGATACGGAAAAAGCCGAGGCAGATGCGGCCCGCATGTTGAGCGGTCAGTTCACGTTCACGGATTTTGTTGAACAGCTTAAGACCATCAAGAAGATGGGGCCTTTGAAGGACGTATTCGAAAAGCTCCCCTTCTTTAATGATATGATGCCCGCTGGTGCCATGGTTGACGACCGTGAGTTGGTGCGAGTGGAGGCCATGATTCAATCGATGACACGGGGCGAGCGGGATACTCCAGAGCTACTACAGAACACTTCCCGCTGTCGGCGCATTGCGAAGGGGGCTGGGCGTTCTGAGAAGGATGTGCTCGATCTGTACGGCCGGTTCAAAATGATGCGTAATCTAATGGGGGCCGTAGGCAAAGAGCCCGGTCTTCTGGGCAAGCTTCCGGGTTTCAAGCAAATGGGCCAGTTGGGCCGAATGAAGAATATGGATATGTCGGCGTTGATGGGAGATATGCCCGGCATGGATGCGCCCAGGCGCAAGGTCAAAGTAGCACCGGTAGCCATGCAAGGTGCCAATCTGGATGCGGTCCGTAAGGCGCGTAAACGAGCGAAGGCAAAGATGAAGAAATCCAAGCGCCGGAGACGCTGATGGGGCCGTTTGTTACTATAATCCGTACAACGATCACCCTATGTGGAATGGCGTTGATTCTTAGTCATTGCGGTGGAGCGACCGAGGCCCAATCAAAAGATGTAGGTGATGTCTTTGATTTGACCGCAACCGATCTGGCCGAAGACACGACCCCGGTAGATGCTGGAGAGGTCTCGGACATTGTCGTTCCGGATGAAACGGAGACGGTCGCGTCCGGAGTTGGCGAATCCTGTAGTGCGAATGAAGACTGTGTTACGGGCCTGTGTTACACCCACCCGCCGGGGGGCTACTGTACTCAGCTTTGTGATGAAGCGTCTCCTTGCCCATCGGACTCGTCCTGCGTTCTGGCGACGGGCCTGGAAACGACTTTTTGTTATAAGATCTGCACGACTGGTCAGGATTGCCGCGAGGATCAATGGTGCGGTGAAGGTATCTGCAATCCCAAATGCAAGTTGGGTGATTGTCCCGAAGGGTACATCTGCAATTTCGATACGGGCGAATGCGACTCGACGTCCACCGAATGTGTGCCATCGGACGAGGAATGCAATGGCATCGACGATGACTGTGACAACTATGTGGACGAGGGTTGTTTCCTATCCCTGGATGTTCCACCTGGAGTCCAGCTTTTGGATCTGGGCGTCGTCGGGACGGGAGCCGGACTGACAAGCGTTGACATTGAATTTGAGATTGCGCCGGATGTTGAGTCCTTTGCGTTGATTGTCCTGGGAGCGGACGAGTCCTATCTTTTACTCACCAAGTTCTTGGATCCGAATAATCTCTCTCTTGTGAATATGGAGCAGCCGTTCCAATCGATAGTCCGGGTATTGCCTTCGCAGGGAGCGGTCACGGCCCTTGTTCCCAACGCACCGTCAACCTACCAGCCCGTCGCCGGTACATACACCGTGTCTGTACTTCGAGAGGGTTCCTACGTTCAGGTACCAGTACTCGTCTTGACCAAGGGAGAGGTCTCGACTGTTGAGAAGGTTGCCTCCGATTTTGATGGTGGAAACGCCGATGGTTGGTTGTCGATATTGGAGTCCACCTATGGAACGTTGGCCTGGGGTACGGATGACGTGGATACATTTACCGGAAGTCTAAATACGGCAGTTCCCTGGGACCTGCGAGATCTTCCGCATGAATCACTATTGGTTCGGTCGTCAGCCTTTTCATTAACGGGCACGGAAGTGATTGTAGGCGCTATGGGTGGAGGACGTGGTGGTGCTGGATCGCCACGCAATGCCATGGATACGAATCCCATAGATTCCACCGAAGATGACTTTTTGGGGCTGGCCTTACGGCGTGTTGGTGATGGAGCGTATCTTGACAGTCGACGGCGGCCCGGCAATGGGAACAGGTATCGATTTGTAACGTTTCAACCCGGTGAACTCGCGGAGCTCATCGCTTCGGACTCGGACGAGGAGACTTACACCATCGATTTAATTGATGAATACCATGGTAGCTGGGGTTTCTCTGTTATCGGAGCAGTACAGGTTTTTGAGACGCCCCAACAACTGGATCTCAACGTTCATTTTGTTGGTATTCCCGGGCTCACAGCGGACAACTACCAGATGCACGTCAAGTTCTCGAAGACCCTGGAACGGTTCTTCAATGTTCTTGCGCAAGCGGGCATTGTCCCAGGGACCGTCACCGCGTACGACATCACCGGGGACGATGCACAAAAATTCACCTATCTGGATAAAAGCGTAAACGGCCTTGGGGAGCTACCGGAACTTCTTGCTCTCAGCGAAATGCATCCATCCAGTACAGGACTGAATCTCTTCTTTGTGCAGGACATCTCCAATATTGATACTTTCCACACCCTGGGCATTGCAGGCGGTATACCCGGCCCACCCCTATTTCAGGGCACCCAGTCCAGCGGTGTTGTGGTGGCATTGCCGGAGGACTTCTCCACGACGTTGGTCGCCCATACGATTGCCCACGAAGTGGGACATTTTCTCGGTCTGTTTCATACGACAGAGAAGTCCGGCACCCTGCACGATCCCTTGTCCGATACGCTGGAATGTACCGATGAGAATGACGATGGCCTTGCCGGTTCCGACGATTGTCAGGGAATCGATGTCGACAATCTAATGTTCTGGAGTGCAAGTGGGAGCACGATTCTAAGTGGGGAACAAGGAATTGTAATCCGGGGAAATCCACAGACACATTTTTCCGAGGAGTAGAGACCGTGACACAGAAAACAGTATTGCTTCGGTCCATAGCCGGCCTGATAGGGCTGATACTTTTTATCAGTCTTTCGAGTTCCGTTGCTACGGCCCAGGTAGATAAGAAGGTTCTTCGTGGTCGTATCATGACGGTCCTCAAGGCCTATGAGTACAAGCCAAACCCTGAACTGTGGAAGCGGTGGGGATTGGAAACCGTGAATGACATTCTCTCCGAGATCGCGCTCGATGTTTCGCTCAAGAGTCGCCTGCGGGCGCGCGCCGTGTTGGCGCTGAGCGAGATCCCAACGGAGCGAACCAAGATAACCCTTCGCTCTGCTATATCTCGTAAACAAACGCCTTTAGCGGTACGCAGACAAGCTCTCTATAGTCTGGCAATTGCGTTTCCCAAAACGTCGTTTGGCCTACTCAAAGATCAATTGCTTGAGGGGGATGTCCATATTCGTGAGGCGGCGGCTCTGGCCCTGATTCAGGTCCGTGACCCGCGTGTTGATCTGTTGCTTCGAGATCGTCTTGAACGCGAGAAGAACCTGACGGTTCGAACAGCGATGGACCGCTCGTTGAAGGTGAGGGCCAGGTTGCGCAAGAAAGAAAATCCATCGAGTGATTCGAATACGGATTCGCTTATCCGGCCCGACCAGCGAGACAAGCTATGAAGTGTGCTTGCCCGATGTTGTATCTGGGCATGAAGAGGAGCGAGTTGCTCGATCTTGCCGAATCGGGCACAACGTCGTGAAACGACTGGAGTGAGTCATGGTACAATTATCCTTTGATGAAGGTACGGGTTTGTCCGGCAGCCTGGTGGCCATCGTTACCCCGTTTGATAGCAAGGGAGCAGTGGATAGAGCGGCTTTCGAGGTCCTCATCGAGCGGCAGATCCAGCACGGCACGGACGGAATTGTGGTCTGTGGTACAACCGGTGAGGCGGCGACACTTAGCGATTCGGAGTACCGTGCAGTGGTCCGCCAATGTGTGGAGAATGTGGCCGGGAGGGTGCCTGTCATCGCTGGTAGTGGCAGCAATAATACCGGTCATGTCGTGGAGACCTCCCTGGTTGCAGAGGAGCTTGGCGTCGATGCTCTATTGGTTGTATCGCCGTACTACAACAAGCCCACCCAGGAAGGGCTGCGGCGGCATTATGAAACCGTAATGGATGCCGTGCATATACCGGTTGTGCTGTACAATGTTCCGGGGCGTACGGCTTCGAATATTTCCGCGGCGACTACATTGGCCTTGTCACAGCATCCGAACTGCTTGGCAGTAAAGGAAGCGAGTGGCAATCTGTCGCAAATTCAGGAGATTATCTTCAACGCTCCCGAAGGCTTCTCTGTCCTGTCGGGAGATGATGCACTCGCCTTTCCGATGATGGCATTGGGGGCTTCGGGTGTGGTCGGCGTGGCTTCCAACGTTGTGCCCGGAGAGATGAAACGGCTTGTAGAGGCACTCGCAGCTGAGAATATGGCCGAGGCTCGCGTATTGCAGGCTCAACTCCTTCCCTTGATGGAAGCGATTTTCTGGGAGTCCAACCCTATCCCCATCAAGGCTGCACTGGCCCACCTTGGTTTGATAGACGAAGTGCTTCGTCTCCCACTGGTACCTGCAAACCCAAAGACACGTGCTCGTCTCGTGGAGATTATGGACGGTCCCTGAGGGGTTCTAAAAGTGGTAGCTAGCCGAATAGAATCCAACGGCTCGTTCGGTGCACGATCCGCCCTCAGTGGGTACAAACCCACGCCTGGCCGCCGGACGTGGGTTCGTAGGAGCACGTATATCCTTCACTGGTTCGGCAATCGTCCGCCGCAGCACAACTCTTGGCACAATAGGAGAAAAAGTCCCCTTCGAAGACACATGTGGTGCCCAATGGGCAGGGGTTGCTGAATCCGCAGTTCGCGACGGAACAATAGCCCCCATAACCCGTAAACAGGCACATATCCGCAGCCGAACAATTCGAGAAATTATAACAGCCATCTCCAGGGGACGCTGTTGGCGTGCTCAGCCCACAATAATGTCCATAGGTAAAGCTTTTACATCTGTAATTAAGGGCCGTACGGCAGTCGGAATCATCGTTACAAGGGTTGACGCAGTAGGTTTCCAGACACATATGGCCGCTTGGACAACCCGCATCGTCGACGCAGTAGTCTGACACGCACGACGAGGCGGGATCGCAGACCTGGTAGAGGAAGCAGGAGAGGTTTGTACAGCCCGAGGGTGTTCCGCCACCCGTGGTATTGGCCAGGACTTGATACGTGGCCCCGACACTGGTTCCACTGACCCGGATATAGGCTGGTCCGGTCTGTGTGGCAGTCCAATCAAGTAGGATATTGGAGCCAATCTGGGTCGTGACCGGCGAGGTGTTGAGCCCTTCGTAGAGTTCCGCAACGCCGGCCCCCTGGAAGAATTGAATCGAGACGTTGAGTTGCTGCCCTGATTGGATGGGTATCTGGTAATAATCATCGTCGCAGCAAAGGTTCTGGTTACTCAACGCGATTCCAGATGTCAGATATGTGGCCTGGGATACAGAATCGTTCGGTTCACTGGCATCTGCGAAACAGTTGGCTCCGGCATTTGCAACAATACTCAACGAATAATTGCCGGACGCGTCGTTCGGATAGCTATGGACTTCGGCCAGATAGAAACTACTCTTAGGCACGGAGGGGATCGCGATGGTTTCGTTCCCCGAGAA
>Ga0310121_10002259_pt1 | contig 18528 bp, 17 predicted proteins | sample CB27_Tmax_986_MG_FD_203504 | JGI IMG/M metagenome (GOLD analysis project Ga0310121, IMG submission 203504) | Marine microbial communities from Western Arctic Ocean, Canada - CB27_Tmax_986 | ecosystem: Environmental > Aquatic > Marine > Oceanic | place: Canada: Western Arctic Ocean | collected...
AAGATGTTTGTTGGGTTGCGCAATAAAATTAGAGATTCAAGATTAAAAAAAGCGAATGAAGGTTTAACACCATATCAAAAAAGATCTAGATTGCCACACACAACGTTATCACTTTATGAAGAAATTATACACGTGCCATTACTTTTTGTAGGAATTAATACACCAAAAAATAAAATTATTCATGACCTAGTTCGTTCCCTTGATATCTTTCCAACAGTCTTTGATATGCTTAGTATTGATACTTCAACATTCAAAGATAAAGACGGCAGAAGTTTAATACCTATGCTAGAAGATAAGAAATTATTAGAACTTCCTGGATATTTTCATACAAATCCACATAAGAAAATCACTTTGAATGATAAAGTTGGAATTCGTACTTCTAAATACAAATATTTCCGTGCATCAATAGACAAAGAAAAAGAGATTAATCTTTATGACTTAGAAAATGATCCACAAGAAAACAACAACATTGCATCTGAGAATCCAGCAATTGTTAATGAAATGGAAGCGATTTTAGAAGGATTAACAAAAAATGCAACTATTGATGAACCCGAGAAATTAACTGAGGAGCAAGAAAAGATTATAGAAAAACAATTAAAGGAAATGGGGTACATTTGAAATTATCATTCACCTTAGACACAAATTTACATATTTTATTGTAAACATGTAATCTCTTAGTGGAACATTTTTTATAAGTTAAAATGTTTGCTAAATCAGGAATTTTAGATATGCAAAACGCAGATACATTACACGAATTGATTGAATCAAAACCGATTTTAAAAGTGGGAGGTGTGTATGATGCTATGTCCGCAAAACTTGTGGAAATCCATGGTTTTGACGCAATTTGGACTGGGAGTTTTGCAATTTCTGCAACACATGCATTGCCAGATGCAAGTATTCTAACTATGACAGAATTTTTGAATGTTTCATCAAATATTGTAGAATCATGTGAAATACCTGTAATTGCAGATTGTGATACTGGGTTTGGAGGTCCAAACAATGTAAGTCATACAGTTAAAAAATTTGAATCTGCAGGAGTAGCAGCGATTTGTATTGAAGATAAGACATTCCCCAAACAAAATAGTTTATTGAAAAATGGAAAGCATGAATTAATTTCAGAAAAAGCCTTTGTTGCAAAAATTTTAGCTGCAAAGGAGGCAAAATCGAATAAAAATTTTATGGTAATTGCCAGGACTGAAGCATTAATTGCTGAATTAGGAATGAATGAAGCATTACAAAGAGCTACTGCTTATCAAAATGCAGGTGCGGATGCCATACTAATTCACTCAAAAAAAGAAACTCCAGATGAAATTTTTGAGTTTTCAGAGTTATGGAAAGGGGAAATTCCATTAGTGGTAGTTCCAACTACATATCCTACAGTTGAAATTGATGAGTTAATTAAAAATAAATTTAAAATGATAATTTACGCAAATCAAACCCTAAGAGTTGCATATTCAGCGATTAATAATATGTTAAAGGAAATTAAAGATGGAAAAAGAATCAGTGACATCAAACAAGAAATGTCATCAATGGAAGATATTTTTGAATTACAAAAAATGTATGAAATAAAAAATCAAGAAAAAATTATTGAACAGAATCTAAGAAAAATGGGATATAGGGATGAATGAAAAAATACAGAGAAAAGTTTTTCAATATTTTTATAAAAATAAAATAGAAAATTTTGTTGGGGTTCCAGATTCAACAATAAAATATTTCATTGATGAGGGACTTAGAAATAAAAAAATTTTGATTGCAACTAGGGAAGAAGAGGCAATAGGAATTGCAACTGGAATGTCATTAGCTAAGAGTACCTCTTTGGTGTTTATGCAAAATGCTGGATTTGGAAATTCTATTAGTACCATTACTTCTCTTGTTCAATTGTATAAAATACCACTTATTTTTTTAATTGGATGGAGAGGTTATCTTAGCGATGATGCTCCAGAGCATATAAAATTTGGAAAAATTCAACCAGAATTGATAAAGAGTTTAGGATTAAAGTCTAAAGTTATGAGTGATTCGGATTGGCAAAAATCATGTGAATGGGCGCTAACTCAATTAAATGCAGGCGAACCATGCTCACTTATTATCAAAAGGGAATTTTATGATTAGAAGAGAAGCAATAGAAATCATAGCAAAGACGCTTAAAAATAACCCAATAGTTTCTGCCGATGGCTATACAAGTAGAGATCTATTTGAAACATGTGACAAACCATCCAATTTCTATATGATAGGATCCATGGGTCTTGCTTCATCAATATCTCTAGGAGTTGCCATAAAAAAAACGAAAAAAAGAGTATTTGTTTTTGACGGTGATGGTAATATCTTGATGAATTTGGGTTCACTTGCCACAATAGGAAAAATTTCTCCAAAGAACTTAGTACATGTAGTTTTTGATAATTCTATTCATGAATCAACTGGAGGTCAGCCAACACACTCTTCAATAATCAAAATTGAAAAGATTGCGCAAACCTGTGGTTATACTGTATATAAAACGAACTCTAAGGTAAAATTAAAAAATATTTTAAAAAAAATAGAAAAAAGCCATACACTAATAATGATTCTTGTTAAAGTTGAAGCTAGTAAAATAATTAGTTCAAGAGTAATACATTCGCCTACCAAAATAAAAAATAGGTTTTTGAATTCCATTAATTGACCATAAATTCACCCACCAGTTGTTTTAAAGTAAGCACATATGACGTCTATTTTGGTTAACTTGCAATTTTTTAATCATAAACCAAAAATTTAGTTCATAAATATTAAAATTTTATAGTGAAATTGATATAGTGGAAAAAACGTTTTTTATTGTGAAACAAAATTTCCATTTTCGTTCATGGTTTTACTTTAGGATGGGGTGGTCAACCTATTTTGCATTTATCGTTGCTGCAATTAATACACTTACCGTAACGTATTTTTTGGCCATAGAACGTTATCCTGAGTTATCCGCGATATTTCCAAGCTTCGTGCAATATGTATTAATAATTACAGCAATAGGAGTTCCTTTACTAATACTAGTTGGATATTTACACTATAAGAGAACTTTAGCGTATAGATCTGAAACAGATGTAATAATAGAAAGTAATCCATATCAAGTTAGAAATGTAGTTAATAATACAATCAATGTAGAATTATCTCTTAAAATGTTTGATATGTTACTCAAATTATCAAAAAATCAAAAACTAACTGAAAATGAAATTGAAGAATTAGATAAAGCACACAAAAAATTTGTAGATTTTAACACTTCACGGTCTTTTATAAATAAAATGGACATAGATTTTGTGAAAAAAAATATTTCAAAACACAATGAATGACGAAAATGTAATATCACCTAATGATGGCACTGCTATAATTTTTAATGGAGCTGGTATGCCGTTTGAAGAAACAAAATTTCCCTTAAGCAAAAATTTGAATAAACATGAAATATTAGTTAGTATTTCATTATCAACTGTTTGTGGTTCTGATCTTCATACATGGCAAGGTCATAGACCATTCCCTACACCTTGTATACTTGGACATGAAATGGTTGGTAAAATTATTGAATTAGGAAACGATATAAAAAATGATTATAATGGCGATAATTTAGCAAAGGGTGACAGAATAGTTTGGTCAATGACAGTTGGTTGTGGGGATTGTTACTTCTGCAATCACGATTTACCTCAAAAATGTGTCAATCTATTCAAGTACGGTCATGTTCAAAGTGATAATCATCCTTATTTCACTGGTGGCTTTGCAAAATATATTATTTTAAAAAAAGGTAGTGATATTTTCAAAGTTCCACCAGAGCTATCAGATGAAGAAGCCGCACCTTTGATGTGTGCAGGCTCTACAATTACTAGTGGTTTAGACATAGCAAATTTTGATAAGTGTGATTATGTTGTTATTCAAGGCTGTGGAGGATTAGGATTGTATGGTTGTGCTTTTTCTAAGGAAATGGGTGCATCAAAGATAATTGTAATTGACCCAAACAAAGAAAGGTTAGAACTAGCAAAAGAATTTGGCGCAGACTATATTATAAACGCAAATAATTCTGATAATTCTATTATCGATGAGATCAGAAAGATTACTGCAGGTAGAGGTGCAGATTATGTAATTGAAGTTACTGGTGATCCTAATGCGTTACCTATGGGGATTAAAATGCTAAAGATTGGAGGTAAGTATATTTTACTTGGAGCAATATATCCTGAAAGTATTGTATCCTTAGATAGTTCCGATATTATAACGAAATGTTTACAAATTTTTGGAATGCATAATTACAAACCCGAAAATCTTCGCAGAGCAATTGAATTAGTTAAAGATACTAAAAATAAATACCCATTTAAAAAATTGGTTGGACCAACATTTGATCTTTCTGTAAATGGTTTAGAAAATGCATTCAAGGCATTAGATTATAATAAATCCATTAGACCGGCGATAGTTCCAAAATAGAATTTTCATGTTTGGATTGATTTTAGCTGCAGGTAAAGGAACTAGAATGGGCAATATAGGAAAACCAAAATGTCTTTTAAGAATGGGTGATACTTCAATAATCGAATTTCAAGTCGAGTTTTTAAAAAAAATAGGAATTCATGATATTTTAGTTATAACAGGATACCAATCTGAAAAAATTAAGAATGTTTTAAAAAATGGAGTTAAATTTCTAAATAATCCAAAGTTCTCCGAAACCAATAATCTACATTCCATGTGGGTAGCAAGAAAAATTTTACAAGATGATTTTATTTGTATATACAGTGATCTAATGTTTCACCCAGAAATTTTGAGTCGATGTTATAATTCTAAGTCTGACGCTTGTTTAATGGTTGAAACAAATACTAGAGAAGAAACTATGAAGGTTAAAACTCAAAGCGGGAAAATTATTGCTGTAAGTGATGATATACCAAATGACCAAGTAAATGGAAACTTCATAGGCATGGCAAAATTTTCGAAACCTCTTGCAAAAATATTATTCAACGAAATATCTGTACTGGTTAGGGAAAATAACACTGATGCATATTACACATTAGCAATTGAAAAAATGATTGAGCAAGGAATTAAGATTGGTTATAGCACTACCAACAATTTTCCATGGTTTAACATAAATGATCAGAATGAATTTAAAAAATCTGAAAAAATTTTTAAAAATTTTGGTGGTAAGAAGTAATGTGTGGTATTTGTGGAATAACATGGGACAATAAGGAATTAATCAAGCGAATGGGAAATGCATGTAAGCATCGTGGTCCGGAACATGAAGGATTCTATGTTGATGATCATGTTTCATTATGTTGTGAAAGATTACGTATAATAGATCTCAGTGATATGGCTAGTCAGCCTATTCATAATGAGGATCAAACTATCTGGGTTGTACTAAATGGGGAAATTTACAATTTCAGAGATTTACGTCAAACCCTTGAAAAAAAGCATAATTTCTATACTAATACAGATACCGAAGTGATTGTTCATGCCTACGAAGAATTTGGAGAAAATTTCTTACAAAAATTGGATGGAATGTTTGCATTTGCCTTGTGGGACATGGAAAAAAAGACATTGCTCATCGCAAGGGATCGGTTGGGTGTCAAACCACTTTATTATTGTGTAAAATCTGATAAACTACTTTTTGCTTCAGAAATTAAATCTATATTACAGGATGCTGATGTTCAAAGAAAATTAAACTATGATGCACTTTGCCAATTTGTAACCTATGCATATACCATTGATGGGCAAACAATGTTTAATGGCATTAGTGAGTTGTTACCTGGACACAAACTTATTTTTAGTTTTAGAGATAAAAAAATAAAAATTGAAAAATATTGGGATCTTCAATTAACAGAGAATACACGAACAGAGGAAGAAAACCTAAGAATGCTACGTCCACTTCTAGAAAATGCTATCAATAAGAGAAGAGTGAGTGATGCTCCATTAGGCGCTTTACTTTCTGGAGGATTAGATTCTAGCGTTATGGTTGCATTATTGGCAAAGCTTTCTGATAAACCAGTAAGAACTTTTACCACTGGTTTTGGTAACGAATTAGATGAGTTTGATGAAGCTAAAATTGTAGCTGAACATTGTGGAACAGATCACAAAGAAATTATGATTGATTATTCTGAATTAATTAACAACCTTCCTTCTATTTTGTGGCATATGGAATTTCCTTATGGAAGACCATCAATTCTGTCTAACTTTATGGTTTCAAATGCTATTAAAAAATATGTTACAGTTGCATATACTGGAGAGGGTTCTGATGAATTATTTGGAGGGTATAATAGATATCTTATATTCACGAAAAACTATTCTAAACAAAAATTAGAACAAAAGATCGAATCGATATCTTCTGGTTTTTTTAACAATAAAAAAACTAGAGAAGAAACTTTTTCTGATAAAGTTTTAAAAAATTACGAAGGAAAAACTCATCCTTCTAAAGTCTTCGGTGAATTTGTAATTAAAAACAAAAAATATGGTTTACTTAATACTGCTCTATTATTCGAACTAAAAACTGAAATTCCCGGTGCACAAACATGGCGCATAGATAGAACAGGCTCTGCACATGCAGTTGAATTAAGAGAACCATTTCTTGATCATCATTTAGTTGAATTTTGTGCATCATTACCTGAAAAACTAAAGATTAATTTTGATAACTCCATATCAAAGAAATACATTTTACAAAAATTAGCTAAAGACATTTTACCTCAAAAAATTGTTCAGAGAAAAAAATTTCCTTGGGGTATGCCATTTTATGATTTTTTCAATGCAGAATTTATGCCAATCGCAAAATCTTTTATCGAAAAATCAATTAAAAATAGGCGTTCATATCTGAACGTAAACAAAATTAATCTAGAAAAAGTTTCAAACAAAATTATTCAATACAATGGGAATAAAACCAAAGAAAAAGAAATAGACGATCACGTTCTTAGACAAACATTATTCCTATTTAACCTAGAATTATGGCATAGAATTTTCATTGATACCAACGATTTAAAGAATCAGCCACTTTCTCTTGAAAAATTAATTTAGTTTTTGTAGGAGAGTTTTGTCTTAATATTATTTTCTTTAAAATATTGCATTAGTCTTCCCTTGAAAAATTCTATCTCTTCAGATTTTTTACTGTATAAATTGTGTAATTCACTAGGATCATTTTTTAGATCATAAAATTCCCACGTTTCTGGCGTATCATTATAAATGAGTTTTTTTTGGTTTATTTTTATACAAAAAACATTGTGTTTTTTAGGAGAAGGCCATGGTCCATAAAGACCCCCAGTTTCAACAAAAACCTCTCTGTCTTTTGCATCTGGATTATCTATCAATGAAAAAAGACTTTCACCCTGTTTATCGTCAAATTGTTCTTTTTTAGCACCAACAATTTCAGCAATAGTTGGGAAAAGATCAATAATTCTACATTGCTTGTTAATTTCTTTTGGAGTTTGTTCCGGAATATGTATAATTGAAAAAATATTTAGTGTGTAATCATAAACATATACACCATAGAATTTTTCACCCTTTTTCTCACCAATACTTGTACCGTGATCAGAAAATATAATGAGTATTGTATTATCAATGATTTTTGAATCGTTTAAAGTATCAAGTATTTTTGCTATATAAGAATCGGTTGCAGGTAAATGAGAATTATATACAGAATCATTCTTTTCAACCGAATTGAAATACTCATCATCTGAATCTTTCCCCTTGTATTTTTTTATAATCGTTCTCACTAAATTATTATGCGTTTCATTATTTTGTAAGAATAAGAAAAATTTTTTTTTAGAAAGTTTTTTTATTAAATCACTATGTCTTTTAGAAATATCAACAGTTTGTTCATCATATATGGAATATTCATCATATCCTTGTTGTGGCATCAATGTCTCTATATTTATATCACAACAAGTGTAATATTCTAATTCTTTTAGAAGCTGTGGAATTGTAGTTATGGTATGCTTCTTAAAATTGAACATGCTGTAATAAGCATTAACTCCATTTGCAGAGGGGTATAATCCGGAAATAACTGTGTGTAATGAGGCAAGCGTATAAGGAGATACACTATTCATTTGTGAAAAATAAAAACTTCTTTGAGAAAGAGCCTTTAATGTTGGGCAAAGATGTAATTTATCTCTGCGTAAACCATCAAGATTAATCAGAATAATGTTAAATTCTTTAGTTTTGGTCGTATTAATCATCTAAATCAACAAATCCGATACAACTAAACTTTCTATTATAATAATGCTTACGAATAAAATATTTAGCTAAATTCAGTTGTATCAACATTGAGTAAATATACGGAAAGCATAAATCATATAGGAATCTCAGTTCGTCATTGATTTGATGACTACTTTTAAAAACTTGTTTAATATGAATTATTTACAAAAAAATCTTCGGGGTATGTGATTGACAAATTTTAATCTAAAAAATCAGCGTCTGTTAGTAATTGCACCGCATAGTGATGATGAGATATTAGGTTGCGGTGGTTTAATTTCTAAAGTTAAAAATCAAGGTGGAAAAGTTTTTGTTTTAATTTTTAATTTAGGCTTTGAAAAGGATGATACTAAAGAATCTCAAGAAAAAAGAAAAAATGAAGTTAAAGAAGCAATGAATACGCTAAAAGTGGATGATTACCATCTTGTTCATGATAAACCAGATAATAACCGAGATTTAGATATGGAGCCATTACATTCACTGATTGAAATAATTGAAAGCACAAGTAGTGTTTCTTTAGAAAAAATTGCACCAACAATAGTGGCAATACCTACTATTTTTTCACATCATCAAGATCATGTTCATGTTCATCATGCATGCATTGCAGCATTACGTCCAATTAGTACTCCTGTTTCAAATGTTGTGTTATCTTATGAAGCACCTGAGCATAGCAGGTGGTCCTCATCCGGAGTATTTGAGCCAAATCTTTTTGTTGAAATTGATGATGTGATCGAGAATAAAATTATGGCATTTAATAAATATCAATCACAAATTCGTCCTGGTGGTAGAGATGATAACAGTATTAGAAATCAGGCTAAATATAGGGGACAAGAAGTAGGAAAAAACCTTTGTGAAGCATTTTACGTCCACAGATTTATTTTATAACTTATATTCCAATTATACTGGCTTTACTTGTCATGCTTATAGGGAGTAATTAATTTCTCTAGTTTTTTATGGTATAATCTATTTGCAATTAAAAATAATATCATTCTAAATCTTACTACAACCATTGGTGATTTTCTATTAATTGAATCAACTTTTTTTCTTGACTCCTCAAAAAGTGAATCCCACCATTCACCAGCTTTTACAGGATCAGTTATTTCTTTAACAAATTCATATTCTTGTTTATATAACGTTTCTCGAAAATCTTTTGATAATACTATCTTGTCAATAACCTCTGCAATTATTTTAGGATCATTGTTTTCTGGTAAAAATGGTGATTGTAATTCAATACCTTCTAAAATTATCTTAAATGATTTATCTGTAAAACTAATAACTGGTTTCTTACATATCACTGCTTCTAATTCAACATATTCAAAACTACCAATTACTAAATTTCCAATTACAGCATCCGCCCAGCCGTAGTAACTTGGCATATCTTTTCGTTTAATCATGGGGATTAATTCTACCTGTGGTGGAAGATTTTCTCTTAATCGTAATGAAGTTCTATTTTCTTCGTCGGTCGTTAAATCTCTCCAATCTACTTGTAATATCTTAAAATCAGTTTTACAATATTTTAATGCCTTCCACAAAATGTCTGTTCCTTTAGAAATACTCATTCTTTGAGGACAAAAAAATGTAAATTTTTCTTTCTTTCTTGATAATGAAGTTGGCACTTCTTCAAACAATGTTAAGTCAATTGGTTTACGATCCATCTTGATACATTTATCTGAATATTTTCTTAAGTGTTCAAAAACCCAAGTAGGTGCAATATGTGTAATTGCAAAATCAAATGTTTTTTTGTAAAAACTTCTTTCAAGAAAATTTAATCTATGTAACTGCTCCTTATACCATGGTTCTTTAGAATTTTTGATAAATCTTGGTGCATCGATATCACGTCCTACATAGTAAGTAATATAATTTAGATCTGCCAAGTATGCGATTCTTTCTCCAGTTCCCATTACCAATGCTAAGTCATAATTTTTCTTTATTTCATTAATTTTTTTTACTTGATCTACTACCTTGTAATTTTCAAATAATTCATAATTCTCGTCATAGGTGAATTTCCCAGCTCCATCTTTTGGAAAGTTTATTATATGGATTTTTGATTTTTTTACATACTTACTTATTGTTACTAAATAATTTCCAATATCGCCAATTGCTAGAACTTTTATCACCATCTACAATTACCTTGTTTCTAAAATTTAATATCCCTTGTTGTAAAATCATTCCAAGTTTTTGAATGCTTGTTCGTAATATCCAATGGTTTCCTTTAATCCATTTGTTAGATCCCATTTAAGTTCATAATCTAAGAGATTTTTTAACTTTTTATTATCTAAAACAATTTCAAGTGGAATTTCCCCAACTCTCATTTTTACGTATTCCTTTTTGATTTCTCTATTCCAGCATCTTTCAATTGTTTCAATAATGTTGTTTACAGAATAATTTTTATTTCTTCCAACGTGTATGATTTCACCACCTAGATTTTTCTCAGTTTGTAAAGCCCTAACAAATGATTCTATCACATCATAAACAAAGATATATTCTGATTTTTGATTACCATCACCATAAATTTTTACTATGTTATTTCGAAGTGTTTCAATTAGAATGGTTGGTATTAGAAATTGATAATTGAATGGTGATCCTACCGAAGCATCTGACCAACGCTCACGTGGCCCATAAATTTTACCAAACTTTAGTGCAATGGTTTCAACACCATATTCTTTATTGAAAAATTGGCTAAATTTTTCAGTTGTTTGTTTTGTAATAGAGTAAGGATTTAACCAAGCCACATCTGGTGAAGTGGGAAAAACTACCCTTGGAACACTAAATTTTTTTGCTGCTTTAAGTATCTTAATGGTACCAATCACATTGACTAGGGCCACTTGTTCAACATCGTATGTTGTGATTGATTCACTTGTACCTAAAATAGCAGCCATGTGAACTATCCGATCTTTGTCTTTTGCAAGTGATGGAATAATGTTGTCGTCAAGCACAGAACCTTTTACAAAATGATAACGTGAATCACCATTATGACGACTTACATCTTGGCTTTCCCATAAATCTAAAACTGTTACCTCATGATTTTCTTCTAATAGTCTGTCAACTAAATGACTTCCGACAAATCCCGCACCGCCTGTAACTAAAATTTTCATAATTATTGAATGACTATCTCATTTTTTATAATACCATCTACTAAATGGAGCGTTAAATACAACTTTATTTTTTTTAGCCCACTCATAACTTCGTGTTAAACCATCTAACATCGAAACTTTTGGTTTCCATTTTAATAATTTTTTTGCTTTTTTATTATCACAGATTAATCTATTAACATCATATGGTCTTTCTCTACTTTCATCATATTTGATAGGAATTTTCTTTTTAGAAATTTTTAATATTTTCTTTGCTAAATTTAATATTGATATTTCAGTTCCAGATCCAATGTTAATTATTTCACCAATCGCTTTTTTATTATCAATGCATCGTAATATTCCATCTGCGGTATCTTGAACAAATGTAAAGTCTCGTGATGTGTTTACGTTACCTAGAGTTAGTTCTTTTGTACCTTTCAAGAGTTGGCTCATTATCTCTGGGATAATGTATGGTTCGGTGAATCTAGGACCGTATGAATTGAATGGTCTGATAACTACAGTTGGAAATCCATTTTCTTTGTACAGAGTGAAAGCAGATCTATCAGCAGCTAATTTACTAACAGCATAAGTTGAATGTGGTGCAGTAGGATGATTCTCATCCATTGGAGTTTTTTGAGCCGAACCATATACTTCACTAGTTGAAATGTGTATGAATAGTTCAGGTGTTTTAGCATTGATTGCATTCCATAAGACATTAACACTTCCCATGGTATTTACACTAAAAAAATCGCTTGGGTGATGAAATGAATCAGGTATGAATGGTAATGCAGCTAAATTGATAATTACTTCTTGATCTTTAATCGCTTTAGCAGTAATTTTTTTATCTCTAATGTCACCTTTGATGATTTTAAGTTGTTTAGATTTTGGTAGGTATTGCCTTTTTCCTGAGGAAAAATTATCCAATACCGTAACAAGTGATTTTTTTTCTAGTAATTGCGATACAACTTCAGATCCTATGAAACCAGCTCCTCCAGTAACTAGTACTCTTTTATTCTTAAGATTCATTTTAAACTTTTCAATAGTTTGTCTCTTTTATTTCTTAAGAATTCTCTTTAATAATAGTAAAATCCTTAAGGAATTGAATTTTGATTATGATATGGAATTAGATGAGAAAAGAATTCTTGTTACTGGAGGTAATGGGTTTCTTGGAAAACATGTTGTGAGAAATTTAGAAAATAGTGGAGTTAACAATGTATTTGTTCCATCCTCACGTGATCATGATTTAAGAAATGTAGACAATTGCAAAAAAGTGCTAGAAAATATTGACGTTGTTTTTCATCTTGCAGCTCATGTAGGAGGAATTGGATTAAACAGAGAAAAACCAGGTGAATTGTTTTATGATAATTTAATTATGGGTACACAATTACTGCACGAATCAAAAATTGCAGAGGTAGAAAAATTCATTGCTCTTGGAACGATATGCAGTTATCCAAAATTTGCTCAAGTTCCTTTTTTAGAAGAAAACATCTGGGAAGGATATCCTGAAGAAACAAATGCACCATATGGATTGGCAAAAAAAATGTTATTGGTGCAATCTAAAGCGTATCGTGAACAGTATAATTTTAAATCAATTGTAGTTATTCCTACAAATCTTTATGGACCAAACGATAATTTTGATCCATCAAGCTCACATGTTATCCCAGCTTTGATTTTAAAAATTTTTAATGCTAAAAAAAATGACTTGAAGCAAGTTGAAGCATGGGGCGATGGTACTCCAACTAGAGATTTTTTATTTGTAGAGGATGCTGCAAGAGGAATTGTTGATGCTGCAAAGAATTATGATGATGATGTTCCTTTAAACCTTGGATCATCAGAGGAAATATCTATTAATTATTTGGCAAAACAGATTTGTGAAATTCTAGATTATGAAGGAGAGATTGTTTGGAATGAATCAAAACCAAATGGTCAACCAAGAAGATGTGTAAGTTTTGATCGTGCAAAAGGAAAAATAAATTTTGAGCCTAAAACAAGTTTCAATGAGGGGTTAAAACAAACGATAGATTGGTTTGTGAGTTCTCAGGATTAGGAGTTCTTCTAGTGTTTTGATGGAAATTTATATTATTATAGAATCTTTCCACAATTTATGACAACTTCTGTAATTATTCCAACTAAAAACGAAGTGATTGGAGTAAAAGAAATTCTTACAAAGATAGATCGTGTATGGGCAGAAGAATGGTTTTTAATTGATGGAAATTCAACTGATGGAACAATACAAGAAGCAGAGAATCTTGGTTTTGAAGTAATTCAACAAACTGGTAAGGGTCTAAGTAATGCATATCGTGAAGGTGTCAATCATGCATCGGGAGAAAATATATTATTTTTTAGTCCGGATGGAAATGCAGAGCCAAATGATATTCCAAAATTAATTAAAAAAATGTCAGACGAAAATTGTGACATAGTACAGATTTCTCGATTTGGAAAGAAAGGCGTTAGTGAAGATGATACTATAATCACTGCTTTTGGAAACAGAATGTTTACATTCTTAGTAAACATTTTTTTTGGTGGAAAATTAACTGATTCCTTATTTGGATTCAAGATAATCAAAAAGGATGTTTTTATCAATCTAAATCTAGATGGAGAATTTTTGACATTAGAACAACAGATGAGTATTAAATCATGCAAATATAATTTAAAAATCGCAGAAATTGATGGAAGAGAACCAAAAAGAATTGGCGGAGAAGCAAAAATGAAACCATTAGAAACAGGATATGCGTTAAGTAAACAGATCATAAAGGAGTTTGTCAGATGGTAAGAATAATGGAACGCGTAAAAAATCCAAAATGGGACAATCTTTATGATGCAGAGCACAAATCATTTTTTTCAAAATTTGAAGAATTTTTAATAAACAATTACTTTTCTAAGGTTTTTACTAGTTCTATTTTAAAAGCATCAAAATCAAAGTCAGGTAAAATTTTTGAACCTGGTTCTGGAGGCGGAATGGCTAGTGCAACTTTAGCTAAACAAGGATTTGAATTAACTTGCATGGATCTTTCTAAAAATGCTTTGGTGAAAAATCAATCTTTGTTTAAAGAACAATCTTTAGATGGGAAGTATATTCTAGGAGATATTTTTTATCTTCCAATATCTAACAATAAGTTTGATATTGTTTTTAATCAAGGAGTAATGGAACATTTTAGATTAGAAGGAATGAATCCATCAGTGGCAGTTAATGAAATGTTTAGAATTGTAAAAAAAAATGGAACGTTAATCATTTTTGTTCCAGCATATTATTCTCCACTTTTTTTTGTTTATAGAATAATGAAAGGTTTGAATTTAATAGACAAATATTGGCCTTATGCTGATCAAGATTTTTTACATAAACATGAATTATTTGATATGATGAAAAAAACAGGTGCAAAAGAAATTAAAATTCAAAGAGTGTGGTCTTCATTTTTCTTCTCATTGATTGGATATTGTAAAAAAACTGATTAGCAAATGAAACAAAAAATTCTTGAATCAAAGTTCTTAACAGAAAAAAAGTATATTTCAATTTATCTTTCAGGCATTATACTAATTTCATTATTTTTAAAATTACACACAATTGATTTCACGCTTCCAATAACAGGTGACGGATTAGCTTATTTGGTAAATGCGGTGGCACATGTAAATGGGGATTTTTCCCAACATCCTCATAGAAGTACGGGTTGGTCATTATTTCTTTATCCCTTTTATTCTCTTGTTGATTCAAATGATATCCTTGTCTATTCAAATATTTCTAGAATAGTTGGAATATCAGTTTCATTAGTTACTATTCCTATTGCTTACTGTTTAGGAAAAAAATTCTTTAACGAGAAATATTCGTTGGTGGTTGCTTGCCTTTTTGCATTTGAGCCACATCTTAACTATAATTCAGGATTTGGGTTAACTGAACCACTATATCATTTCTTGATTTTGATTGCATTTTATTTTATTCTTAATGAAAAATCAAAATTCATAATAATTTCATTAGTTTTTGCTTCATTTGTTTGGTGGACAAGGTTTAATGGAATTACCGTCTTTATCATAATTACAATTATTTACTTTCTAACTCAGAAAAAGGACTTTAATACAATTAGAAATTTTTCGATAGGTCTTTTTTTATTCTTGATAATTATAGCCCCAATGTTAATTCAAAGAGCAGATCAATATGGTGATCCATTATATTTTGGATATACTGGAAAAGTATTTTCTGGTTCATATGAACAATTAACAAGTATTCAAGTAAAAGAAAATCCAATAACTGCCGCTGAATACATAGAACAAAATAGTATTTTTGAATTCATAGAAACTTTTGTTGTGAATGGAATTTTTAATGTATACTCGACTTTAGCTAGAATTTTATTCCCATATTTAATAATTTTAGTTCCCATAGGAATATTCTTCTCTTTTAGAGCGTTTGATCAGAAAAAAAAATATATAAAAATTAACTGGTTGATTGTTATACTAACATCATTATCATTATTCTTAATTTTTTCAATAATAGCAGAAAAACGATATTTGTATTACATATATCCATTCTTAATAATTTTTGGAACAATTACTATTCAGAGATTTATTAATTATGGTCTTAGTACGTTTTCATTCTCACAAAAACAAAAGAATATTTCATTAGTCATAATAATTTTTATTATTCTTCTTCTATCGATTTGGTTTACAGCAAGATATGATAAGCCAGATTTAGAATTAGAAAATGAAAAAATTGAATTTTCAAAATTTGTTATAAATAATTTATCGGGAAATTTACAAAGGGAGATGGGGTATGCATTTGATTACTATGTATTAATGTTAATTGATAATCCAAAAGGAAATTTTAAAAATTGTGAAGTTAATTTTACTAGTGATTATTGTGGCATAGATACAAGTCAAATAGTTAACAGGATAAATGTTACAGGTGATTCTTTAGAGAATATGATTTTATTAGGTAAAGAATATGATCTTAAGTACATATTAAGCAATGAAAAACCAGATGACATTAATTATCATGAATTTTTAGATGAGATTTATTTTACAGATAAAAAATATCCATATCTTACAAAAGTATTCGATTCAAATGAACAAGGCTATAAAAAATTAAAATTCAAAATTTATGAAATAGATTATATGAAATTTAATGAATTGTTTGATAAAAAACAGTGAGGCACATAGATATTCGAATTAAATAGTTTATCTGAGCTTTCAGTTATGCTTGAATTTATTTTATAAGTTAATATTGACATTTTCTATATTGAAACTAAATGAAAATCGTATCTTGGGTTGATCCGTATACAAATGAATCTTTAGAAGAAACTGACACATATCTAACCCACAATGATACAAAATATCCAATAATTAACGGTGTTCCAAAATTTGTAAAAGAAAATTCAGACGACCCACAATATGATATTGAAAAATGTTTTTCATATCAATGGACCGAGAGTAATTTTGGTCAACCTGATAAATTTTCTGATGATGACATAAAAAAAGATGTTATTGAAACTATGGATTTGACCGATGATGATCTATCTCTGTTTAATGATAAGATTGTATTAGATGTAGGTGTTGGAAGTGGAGCTTCATCTAGATTATGGGCTCCTAGAGCAAAAGAATTTCATGGTGTTGATATAGGTAATGGAGTTTATAGAGCAAAAAATACACTAAATAATTCTGTGGAAAATCCAATACTTTCGCATTCGGATTTACATCATTTGCCATATCCTGATGAATCGTTTGACGTGATAGTTAGCAATGGTGTTTTACATCATACACCAAGTACAAAAAACGCGCTAAAAAGTGTCTATCCAAAACTCAAAAAAGGTGGGTTGATAATTTTTTACATCTATAAAGTAAAGACACCTTTACGTGAATTTTCTGATGATTATATTCGAAATCTAGTTTCTAAGATGTCACCAGACGAAGCGTTTGAAGCAAACAAATCAATTACAAAATTGGCTGAGTCTTTACATAATCAAAAAATCAACATAACTATTCCTGAAGATATTCCTCTACTTGGATTTAAAAAAGGTGAATATGATTTACAACGATTCATTTATCAAAACATCTTTAAATTATTTTGGAAAGAATCTATGGGATTTTATGAATCTAATATGGAAAATTTTGATTGGTATTATCCAAAATATTCGTGGAGACATACAGAAACAGAAATCAGAGAATGGTGTTCTGAGTTCAATTTATCACCAAAATTAATCAAAGAAAATTATTCGGGCTTTACGTGTCATGCCTATCGTGAATGATTGTTTTAAATTTTTTATAATACAACCTATTTGCAATCAAGAAATTTAACATTCTAAATTTCAATAAAATTTTTGATTCCAGTAACCAAGGATTTAAAAAACTAAAAATAAAAGTTTTTGAAATTAGTTATGAAGAATTTAATAGACAACTAAATGAATGATTAGTTTTCATTCATCCATTCATCATACAAATTATAATCAATTTTAAATAATTTTACATAGTAATTAAAACCATTTTCCTTAGAGTCATATTCTTTAATCAAAAATGGATATTTATTTTCGTGATTAAACACATCTTTTAGATGAAATTTTAATTTATCATTAGTTAGTGGACTATTATTATTTTCATCTAAAAGTAGATGAGTTATTTTTTGTTTTTCCAGTACACGAAAATAATCTTTTAAATTATTAATTTGTGGATTATAATATTCTATAGATTCTTTTATTTTAATATTTAATTTATCTATATTTACGTCCCATTGTTTTGTTTGTTCATTCCATTCTGGCACTCCTCCTCTTTTGTCAAGAGATGTCCATGTTATTTTCGATGCAGGCATTTCTTTATGTAAGATAGGAAATTCATCTACATTATCTAAAGAAGCCCAAGAGAAATAAGTAAGTTCTCCTCCATAAGTCCATAATTCTGTATTCACTTTCATTTCTTTTTGCCCAATCTCTGTAAAGATTTCAAGTGTTTCAGCATAATGTTCATTATCTATTGATTTCCATTCTACAAAAATAATCGATGATAAAATTATTCCTCCAATTATCATGTAAAAAATTAAATTTTTTCTACGAAATCTCTCAAGAAATATTTTAAAAGTAAAACACGCTAATACACAAAAAATTGGATATAGAACATAAAGATATTTTGTATCTTGAATTTCTCTTGAATAGCCGTAAAACGCTGGCATTAACATTATTAGTATTGATAAAATTATTGTAATTTTTTTATAATCTATATTTTTAAAAATAAGTATTATTCCTAAAGGAACAAAAATTATGAAAGATGGGATTTGAATCCACCCAAGATATTTAACTAAATTAATACTTCCAAGATAGATAAAATCTGC
>Ga0310121_10002260_pt1 | contig 18527 bp, 10 predicted proteins | sample CB27_Tmax_986_MG_FD_203504 | JGI IMG/M metagenome (GOLD analysis project Ga0310121, IMG submission 203504) | Marine microbial communities from Western Arctic Ocean, Canada - CB27_Tmax_986 | ecosystem: Environmental > Aquatic > Marine > Oceanic | place: Canada: Western Arctic Ocean | collected...
CGGCGCACTCCAAAATCTACGGATCAACACAAAAGGGAAAACAGGGCTGAACCCGGGTTGGATTTCGGATGTATTGGTTGTTCACACCCGCGAAAATGGGGCTAATAATGACTCCGTAAAATCCGAAATAACTACCGTGGACCTCGAACTACAAAAACATTACCAGTGGTCGCTTGGACTGCGACGAATTGCTCCGTTGGGCGACGGGCGATGGCTGGTCGTCGAAGGAGGTGGAATCTCGCCCCGGCCCCTCGGTCTTTCGCAATGGACCCCGGTGCCGGCAGGTTTGGCGTCCGGCCGGGAAGCACAGTCGCGATGCGAACTGCCGGTGGACTTGGCAGGAGACGAAATTATCTCTGCCGGCCTGGAAATAGCCGGCGACGAAATCCTTCTCGTCATCAACGACTTGGTCGGAGCACACGTATGGTCCGCGCCCCTGGAACGGTTAAACGACTGGAGGCGGTCGGGGAGCGTCCTGGATTCCACCGTCATTGGCCGTCTGTTCCGGGTGAATGATCGGCTGGCCGCAACGTGCCTGCATCGACAGGAGAATGGTGCCGATCAGATACAATACGCCGTCTTGGGTGAAGACGGTTGGCAACAACACGCTGTGGCTGACGGCATGCACTTGTTCGCCCCCGCGGCGGAAATAGACGATGCGGGAAAAGTGCACCTCGCCTGGTGCGATCTTTCGAGGCGGCTTTGGTATGCGAGCATCCGCGCGGATGACCCGGGAGCCATCTTGTGCGAGGCAATGATCTGTTACGAATCCAGCCGTCACGTCGATGTCACCGTAGTTGACGGCGCTGTACTCCTGGCTTTCGAATCCGATATCAACGATGTGGGATATGTGAGGATCGAAGGGGGACGTGTCATCGCCGCCACGGAGACGATGGTCTCCTCGACACACATATTATGGGAGAAATCGAAGTGCGGCACCCACCCGGCCTACGTCCGCGATACGATGGCGTCTTCTTCGCGGCACCTGACCCGGGACGTGTTCCACAGCCCGCAGTTTGTATGGGCCGCCGACGGATGTTTGTGGCTGCTCGTGGCCAATGCGACACGCGAAAGCGTGTGGGGGTGCCGGTGGCTGGGAAAAAACTGGGGGCCGATGATCAACTACGGCGGTCTTCCCGTGTCCCCAATCCGCACCAACTATGCCCGGCTCAGGCTGGGTGACTTCAGTGCGCCGCGGCGCTTTACCGGGTGGCCGATGGTTGCCCACCTGGAGGCTGAGGCGCCCACCCCGACAAACCGCGTGCAGGTCGTTTGTCCGTCGGGAATCCAAATCCGGCCCGGTCACAAAATTCTGTTTTTCGACCTGCGGGAATTGTCCCGTCTCGAGGGCCTCGAATTGGTTCCTTTGCAGGCGGAGAAATTCGCAGGCAATCCCGTGCTCCAACCGGAGGATCCCTCGGCTTTTGACGGCGCGCGCGTGTTTAACAGCGGCACCGTGATGCGCGAAGCAGGGAAGTTCCGGATGTGGTACGGCGGCATGGGCTCGCCCGATCCGAACAAACCGTGGTGGCATTGGTGCAAGTGGGGATACGCGGAGAGCGACGACGGTATGCGATGGCAGCGCGTTGATCTCGGCAAAGCCTACCCGCCCGATGCTAATTCGATACCCGAAGTGCGCGCATATATGGTGAACATTCTCCGTGAACCGGATTCGGTTGACCCCGAAATGCGCTACAAACAGCTCGAAGTTTATGGTCTTCATTACGAGCGTGAACTGGCCCAGGCGGGGCAGGTCGATCCGTCCGACGGCTCGTACCACGGCCGCCTGTGGTTTTCTCCGGACGGAGTAAACTGGGATTCCGAATCGATCCAGGTGGAGACTCCCTCCCGGCGCTTTCTGACCTTTGTGCCGACATCCCTGATGCGGGATGACGATGAACCGGACCCGCGCATGCGGTACAAGGCATACGGCTTCACCTCGATGACGCGCTGCCGGCGTACGGTGGCATTGATGTGCAGCGCGGACGGCCGGACGTGGTGGATGCACCCGGAGAATTCAGTGATCGAGCCGGAGGATCGAGGCTTTCCTTGGGTACCTTCCGGGCCGTTTTCGCATGCGCATGACCCGGCCGTATTCAAGTACGCCGGCTACTACCTCGCGTTCTACCAGTACCTGGACGATCCACTCGGTGGCGGGATCGAGATGGCGGTCAGCCGCGACGGGGTGGATTTTAAGCTCGTCTTCGGCGAACACACCGTGATTCCGCGGGGAGGCCCGGGCGAGTGGGACCGGGGCCTGCTGGTCGCATCCACACCGGTCGTTCACAATAATCGTATCTTTCTCTACTACGGCGGATCGGACTACCGGCACGAAAGCGACGGTCCCTTTGACGCGGCGAAAGAGGATGCGATGAAGATTTGCGGTGGCCTCGCCATCCTGCGAGAGGACGGCTTCAGTTGTCTCCGGATTAACGAGGAGAGCGAGGACGGCTTCCTCGAAACGATCCCGCTGGAGCTACCCAACGTCCCCCTGCAGATCATTCTCAACGCCGACTGCGGCGATGGTCACATCGTTACCGAGCTTGCGGACGCCGCCACGGGAATCCCGCTGCCGGGCTACGCCTTCGCGGACTGTCACCCCCTACAGGAAGACGGCACTGCGCTCGCAGTCCGATGGGCTCAGAACCAGTTCATCACACCGCGCCTCCCACTACGAATCCGAATCAAGCTGACCGGAACCGAAAAAAGTCCCCGCCTGTTCAGCATTGGGTTCAAAACGTAACGTGGAGTTTCCGCCCTGGGCGGACCTGCCTTCGGCATGGCACTCCGCGTCTGTTGCCGCGGACTTCAGAAAGTCTTCGTGGACCGATAGTAGTCGTCCACCTCCGAGGGACGGGGAGCCCGATACGACAATGGAATGAGGAAGAGGGGCGCAAGGCTCCACCCTTCCGCTATTCATTGTCTTCCCGGGCGCTGCATCCCCCGGAGGTGGATGCCTACTTTGGCTGTCGCCCAGGGCACACCCTAACGCCGCGAAAAAATGACACGGCTACCGCGACGGGTTAGATCAAAATCGGCTGGAGGGCGAAGCTTCAGCTGAGCCGCGCGCCCGGCACGAACATGAAAAGGATAATCCTGGGGCGATGCACTGAACCGGTTCCTTCCTGGAATTCCCTGTCGCCGGTTCAGCTGAAGCTTCGGCCTCCACATAGCATCCACGACGTACGAGCGGGCTATCTACGGGCTCACACTGCAGAACCCACAGCGGGGGACGGCCAGGGAAGTGACTCTGGTGCTTGATCTGAAGTGATTCCTTCGCCCAATTCAATTTGTATTGACGCCATTGCGGGTACACCCAAAATCAGGAAACTGAAGATGACAAAAAAACTATGCTTACTACTGACCACCCTCGCGTTAGTCAATGGATTCGCTGACATGCCGACTGCTGATTCTATATCGTGGACCGAAAACGGCGGGCTGACGATCGATGGATGGGTTGAGATCGAGGAGGACTACGGATCCGGTCAACCGGTGGAAAACCGCGTGCTTCGCAAGGATGCCGACTCGATCGAATACGAGAACGACCTGGTGCGGATCCGCAAGAGATGGCGCCTGGAAGGGAGTTCGCTGATCGTTGAACAGCAAATCGAACCGCTCACCGACGCCGGTAAGACCAGTGACCTGATTCTAAATCTCAAGACATTGCGGAAATTCGAAAGGTTCTACACTCCGTATGCATTCAGCTCCCCTGAAATCAGCGGACGTTGGATCAAGGCGGATGAGACGGCGCGGCTGGAGTGCGGATACCGCGGCGCCTACAGCAATTCGATGACCTATACGCTTCTCCACGGGAAGCAGGGAGGCCTGATGTTGGACCGGATCCTGGCCAACGGTTATCTCACCGGCGAAGGTGGAATTCAGGACGCGCACGGTGATTTCTCCCGGCTCACCTGGCCCATGCTGGCCTATTGTCACTGGTCATGGAACCGGGGGCACCCCGGCCCGGCACCTGGACAGGCCTGGTTCGAGAATATTTATCCCGACGAAGGCGGCTCGGTCGAATACCGGATTCATTTTTTCGATAGCTTGTCTCCCGAAAAGACGCTGGAACAGGCTGGCGCGCTCTACACCGGTGTTCGAAAAGACTTCAACCTCAAACAATACCGCGGATGGGAACAGGTGCATCGGGCGCCGGAGCATCCCATCGGATTCTTCGCTTTCGTGGGCAACTGGGGCAAAGAACCCTACGGTGGCAGTGGATACCTCAAACAGACCACGTCGCACTATGTCGCCAATCTGAAGAGAATGCGCGAAGTCCTCGACAAAAACGGACTCGCCGATTCCCAGATTTATTTCTGGGTCATGCTCTACGACCAGGCGGAAGGGATCCCGAGTCCCGAGGGCGGTTGGGGAATATTCCCGCACGATGCCCAGGATCTGAAGGACTTTTACTCGGAGTTGAAACGGGAGGTTCACGACATCCGACTGGGTGTCTACGTAAACTTCTGGATCTGCAGTGTGAAGGCGCCGGTCTACAAGGAGCATCCGGAATGGTTTACGCACGAGTATCATCACGTGGACTCCGGCGGCGATTCGTATACGGGTAAGCTTCCGGAGTGGGGGGATTACCTTGCGGACCAGATGCCGGGACTCCTGAAGGCCTACGATCTGGATTTCATCTTCTTCGACGGGGCGGACTGGACCACCCGCTGGCGCGGCACGCATGACCAGTGCCGTGACTTCTACATCAAGATTTCAAACGTGATGCATGAGAATGGGGCGGAATTCGTTGCGAATACCGATATTCCATTCGTCGACGTCGGGATGTACGAGTTCGACGCGGGGGAAGGGGAGGAGAGCGACCTGGAGTTGGCCGCGAATTTCGAAGGCCGCACTTTCCACGACTTGATCTTCAGCCCGTTCTTTGTCTGGCGCATCTGGGAGCGGGAAAAGATCGAGGCATCGGGCAAGTCTATTCTTGAAAACTTCTCCGACAAACCCGAGTTCATCGTCCGCTGGCCGGTCCATTTTTACGACGATCTGAACGAGCACGTGATGAACGATTTCTTCACACCATTCGTGGAGCGGCGTGCTGCGGCGATTCGCGCCAAGGGATCCGCTGCATCTTCGGGTGATTGACAAGCAACCGCGAAGGCCGGTACCGAGGATATGGAGTGCGCCGCTTTGGATTCGCGGAGAGCACGACACGGAACCACAGAAGCCATCGGTAGTTTGTGCAATTCGCCTGCGCAGATACGCTTCGTGGGGAAACGGCCGGGCAACGCGGGAGCATTGGCTCCGTGCTGTTAGCTCCGGTCCAAAGCGGCGCACAGCGCCGCACTCCAAACGGTGGCTCCGCTGCTTCGTACTACTATCATCCAAAATCGTTTGTGTTTGGGGCGATTTTGCTTACCACGGAGGCACGGAGTACCACGAAATTTCCCTCAATGACTCCGTGATAAATCCCGTATGGTTTCGACTTGGTTGCTTTGGGCTCTTTTTGGCTACTCCCGGCTTCCAAGTCGCCGATCGGAAGTCTCCGCGACTTCCGCTACACAGAAATTCGTTCCATCCGAACTTTGGTTGCGGCTCCGCTTCTTCGTGTCCTTCGTTAACTTCGTGGTTCAAAAATCCGTAACCCGAATCCCGCCTACTGGGCTCGCATCGCCATGCTGTGCCAGGCTCCGGCGTTGATCTTCAACCATCCGGCGCCTTCCGGGACATCACACTGACCATACTTTCCCCATCCCCAGGCCACAATGGTCCCGTCGGTTGTAAGAGCGAGGTTGTGATATCCACCCACCGCAATTGCTGTGAAATCATTTCCCGCCGGAACGTCGCACTGTCCGTCTTCGTTGCGACCCCAGGCAACAATCGTGCCGTCGGCCTTCAGCGCGATGCTGTGATGGATCCCGCCCTCCACAGCAGTGAAATTCCGCCCTTCCGGGACCTTGCACCGTCCATCCTCCGGATTTCCCCACGCGACGAGTGAACCATCCTTCCGCACTGCCACACTGTGCCAGGCGCCCGCGGCCACGGCCTTGAAATCCTTTCCGGGTGGGGCATTACATTGCCCGTCATGATTCCATCCCCACGCCACGATGGACCCGTCGCGCGCCAATGCCAGGCTGTGATTTGATCCCGCCGAGACGGCAACCAACTCCTTGTCTTTCGGTGGATCACATTGTCCGTCGCGGTTCCAGCCCCAGGCAACCGCGGTTCCGTTCTTCTTCAGAGCCACGCTGTGATGCCAGCCGCATGCAATATCTTTGAAGCCATGGCCGGAGGGCACATCCAACTGTCCATGCTCGTTCTTGCCCCGAGCCACCAGGGTGCCGTCATGCTTCAACGCCACCCCGTGGTGAGTGCCGCCGGATACAGCGATGAAATTGACCGCGGCCGGCATATCGCATTGGCCGTCTCCGTTCCATCCCCAGGAGGTGATTTTCATGGGTGCTTGCCTCCCGTTCTCTGCACCTCGTGCTTCCGCGGCCACTGCAATAGCAATGCCCGCAAGGACCAGCCATACGCCCCGACAATTAAAAGAATGATTTGGCGTCTTGCGATCAGAAGTAAATTCAAAGTTCAAAACTTGTCGTCCGAAGCCTTGGCGAAGGAGGATCTCAAACAGATTCAAAGTCTCAAATTCCAAAGTGAAATATCTTCGAAACCCCACGCACCAAATCTAAAACAAATGCACAACGTATTCGCAACTTGCAATCCAGTCGATGTCCTCGATCCCACAGCGTGGTGAACCAACGAGTCCTGTCGTTTGAAAGCGCGAGTCAGGATATCAGATTAATCGCGTTTGAAAATACAAACTTGGTTTCTCGAATTCGTTCGGTGCTTGAAACTTTGAGTTTCGAATATATTTGGGAGTTTGAATTTGTTTGGGATTTGGGACGTGGAGATTACCAACGGATTTTGGACGGCAGCGGATTTTTGGGAGTGCTCAATTTCGAATGTCCAGGAGAAGAGAATCTCCACCTTCGACATTGGACATTGAGCATTCGATATTCCCCGAACACGGAACACCGGACACTAAACACTAAATACAAACCCTCCCTCACCCCAAAACCGCCGGCTGTTCACACCTGCTCTCCAGCTCGACCGCACTCCCATCGGCTGAGGCATCGTAAAAGGCCTGCATGACATCCAGGACATGGAAGGCGAGTTCGCCGCTTGCTCTGTGCGGTCGATTTTCCTCGATGGCGGCAATCATGTCCGACAGACCGACGCCGCGGTTCTGGCCCGTGTGTCCTTCAACGAGGGGCATCTCAGTCCACTCCTTATCGCCGGACTCGCAGAAGGTTACCGGGCCGTCGAAGCCGTTGGGATCGGGGCAGGAGATGGAACCCCGGGTGCCGTGAAGTTCCAGGAGTGGAACGTGGTGTCCGCCTTTGACATCGAAACTTCCGAGGAACGTCGCGATCGGGCCCGAAACGAACTCCAGGACTCCCATGACGGTGGTGTCGATATTTACGGTGAATCGATGACCGGCATCCGGTCCTGAGCCGATTTCCCGTTCCTCAAATCCCTTGGTGGTAAATCCCGTGACCCGCCGCACGGGTCCCAGCAAGTTTACCAGGGCGGTGATGTAGTAGGGGCCCATGTCAAAAACCGGTCCGCCTCCCGGTTGAAAGAAAAACTCCGGTCGGGGATGCCATCGCTCCATCCCGGCACCCATGACGCATGCGGTAGCCGCCACGGGCTGTCCTACCTTGCCGTCGTCGATGAGCGCACGACAGGTCTGGTGTCCTACGCCCAAAAAGGTGTCCGGAGCGCACCCAACACGCAGTTGTCTGTCCTTCGCCGCGTTCAGGACCTCCCGTCCCTCGTCGCGGGCAATTCCAAGTGGCTTCTCGTTGTACACGTGTTTGCCGTTTTCCAGGGCGCGGAGGGCAACTTCCGCGTGGACGGCGGGGACCGTGAGATTGAGGATGGTATCGATCTCCTCGTGCGCCAGCACATCGTCCACGGAAAGCGCAGAGATACCGAATTTCTCTGCCTTTTCGTTTGCCTGATCCGGATTGATATCCGCACAGGCCACCGCTTTCAGGTTGCCGAACTTCGGCATTTGCTCCAGGTAAACCCGGCTGATATTGCCACACCCTACGATCCCAATACCCGCGACGCCGTCTTTCATGGAATCACACCTCTTCTCTTTTCACTTGGAAATTTTCAGCACTATAGGGATCGCATGATCACAGTCAACTGGTATTGCAATTCGGGTATATCCATGTAGAAACGGGACATGGATCCTGACCTCCAGCAATTCTTCATGCGGACGAATCACGGCCGCACGATCGTGGCGCTTGAATCGGGCGGTTGGATGGCTCTGGAATTAAACGGGGGAGGGCGGTCCGACCGCGTCAGTCTTGCGGATATTCTGCTGTCGGAGGATTCGCGCGCGACGCGCGGTTCCTCCATAACGCTGCTCGACCAGAAACGGGGCGGATCGCTGCCATGCATCGGATCCATCTCTGCATCCGCGCTGGCTCGTGACGGCAGTGGTAAGCTGATCCTTGGATTCAGCGATGAAACCGGGACGCATCTGTACGCTTCGATCGGCAGCGAAATCTCCGGCGTTGCCGACATTTCATCAAACGATGACTGGGAGAAACTGACGGCATCGCCATTGGTAGGAACCGTGCTTGGCGATCTGGTTGTCGACCCAGACGAAGGAAACATCGTACCCTTGCTTTGCGTCGGTGCGGGGGACGTTGATGATCGGATCGAGATCGCCCTGCCGATTGAAGGTGCAGAACGACACCCAATTTACGCAGGCCCTAGCCTTTTTCCGCCAACCGCCCATCTCGAACTCGGTGGAATGCTTCACCTCGCCTGGTCGGATACCTGCCAGCGATTAAGATATTTGCGTGTGACGCTGGACGATCTTCGGGACGGAGCGATTCCCGAGCCAACGCGCGTCTGCGATTGGGGCCGGCACCCGGTAATCCTGCCGCTTGGTGATGGCAGGGTATTGATCGGATTTGAGCCGGAGTTTTCGCATTCCATAAATTACGCGATTGTAGATGGGAATGGAGCGCGGGTGTTTGGAGACGATGACCGGTGCCTTACCGAATCCGAAACAGATTCCCGGTTCAGCCGCGAGAATTTTCACAGTCCGCACCTTGCGCTCGATACTTTCGGGATTCCCTGGTTGTTCTTCGTCAGTATTTACCGCAATCATGTTTTTGCTGCGCGCTGGTTGGGTCGTGACTGGGGACCGATTACGGCGGCGGGAGGAATTGCCCACCGGACTCCGCACCGCGACAAGCGCTGGTTGTCCATTGGACGGATCAGTGTTGCAAAAGAAGCGCAGTGGGGCGCCACTGGACCGCTCGTGATTCACCTTCAGGCGGAGGATCCGGTCAGAGAAAAGAGCATTGAGTTGATTTCTCCCTGCATCCCATCCTGCCGCCCGGATCACAAGATCCTCTTTCTGGATCTGCAGGAACTTGCAAAATTCGAAGGTCTCGTTGTCGTGCCGCAGACCGCGGTGAAGCATCCCGCGAATCCGTTGCTGGAGCCGGGCGCGGCGTCGGCCTTCGACGCCAGACGCGTGTTTTCCGGGGGTACGGTCCGCCGGGAAGGCGACAAGTATCGATGCTGGTATTCCGCCATGGGCGAGCCCGATCCCAGCGTCGGCTGGTGGCATTGGTACCGGACGGGATATGCCGAAAGCAAAGACGGGGTGCTCTGGAGTAAACCGGACCTTGGCATGCGACCTCATCCGGACATGAACGAGATCCCGGACATGCCGCCGGTCACCTATGTGAGCCGAGATGAAGGGGATCCGGACCCTGAACAGCGATACAAGATTCTCTACATGCTGCATCACAGCCGCATGCGTGAACTCGTGCTGAAAGGCGAACTCGATCCGACGGACGAGAAATACTTCGGCGCCTTGTATACTTCGTCTGATGGGCTCTCCTGGAATAGCCGTCCCGCACAAATGGAGTGTCCGGGCGGCCGGCATGTGGAGTTCCTCCCGCAGAGCCTTTTTCATGACGAGGCGGAACCCGATCCTGCCCGCCGGTACAAGGCGTACGGATGGATGTCAATGACGCAAGGTCAACGCGGGGTCGCGGGCGCGTACAGCCCAGACGCGATTCACTGGACCGCCTTCGAGGACAATCCGGTTCTTGCGCCGGAATTGCGCGGGCATCCCTATGTCGCATCGGGACCGTGGTCTCACATTCACGATGGGGTTGTTTTCCGCTACGACGAATACTACCTGGCGCTCTACCAGTATTTGCACGCTCCCCTGGCCTTTGATCTCGAAATGGCCGTGAGTCGCGACGGCCATTCATTTCAATTCGTGAATCCGGGACACAAGGTCATCGGAATGGGCGAGCCGGGTTCCTGGGACAGCGGAATGATCTTCCCCTCAACTCCTGTGGTGTCCGACGATGAAATCAGAATCTATTATGGCGCGGCCAACAATCCGGACGAAAGCAATGCGCCCCCGGAGGTGACCGGTGAGGATCGCTGCCGCTATGCAATGGGTCTGGCCACGTTGCGCCGGGACGGATTTTCCTGCGCGCAATTTGCAGGGGAAGAAACGAGTGGCGTCCTTGAGACACTGCCCTTCATCCCTGAGGGCAAAAACGTCGAGTTGGCGCTAAATGCCGACTGCCGAGATGGGCGAATTGATGTTGAACTCGTGGACGAAGGGACCGGGAAGCCGTTGACTGGTTTCGAGTATGATTCCTGCGAGCCTATGGAGACAGATCAAATCCACCGTGTCGTCCGATGGGGTGGCAGGCCATTTCCGGCGAATCATGGTGGTCCCCTGCGAGTCCGGATTCGGCTGCAGGGACGTGATCGATCGCCCTCTCTTTACAGCCTCGGTTTCTTCAGGTAGATTTTTTCGATGAAAATCACCGAAGTAAAAACCGTTCTGTTGACCGGACCCTCTGGAAACGATCCCTTCTTGCAGGCGTTGCGAAAAAAGCGGTCGGCCTCGTTCATCGAGATTCACACGGATTCGGAGATGATCGGGATCGGCGAAACCTACGCGGGCTACCAATGTCCGGAGCTGGTGCCCTCCATCGTCGAGTACCTGAGCCCGATTTTGGTTGGGCTGGAAGACGGGGAGATCAATCCCCGTGTTCTGTGGCAACGGATGTACAAGTGCGCAAATTTCTGGGCGCGAAATGGTCTCGGGGTCACGATCATCGGGGGCATTGAGAGCGCGCTGTGGGACCTGAAGGGAAAGATGCTCGGGGTCCCCGTTTATGAGCTTCTCGGCGGGGCCCTGCATGAACGGTTGCCGTGTTACGCGACCGGGTGCGCCAGCGATTATCCCTGGTCGGAGTTGAAGCGAAAAATCGATGTGTACCGGGAAGCCGGATTCAACGCCTTTAAGGTCGGGGCGGGATATCACGATGGTGCGGCCGGGAAGGGGTTTGTCAGCGACAGCGTCCAGGCATGGGTCGATCTGGAGACTGAGAAACTGGATATCATACGCGACCACGCCGGGAAAGACTTTGTCGTCTGTCTCGACGGCCACATGAGCAATGTTGAAGAGGGGCGGCCCTGGGATGTGGGCATTGCCAAGGCCGTTCTACAGGCCATGGAATCGTACAACCTCGGTTTTTACGAGGAGCCGCTTCATTACAACGACCTCGCGGGGTACGAAGAGCTTTGCAAGAGCACGTCGATCGCGGTTGCCGGCGGGGAAGGCCTGACGACGCGGCAGGAATTCGCCCAATATGCCGAACGACGCGCTTTCGATGTTGCCCAGCCTGATGCATCCTGGATCGGCATCGAGACCTTCGTGGATGTGGCCCGAATGTTCGCGGTGCAGGAGAAGCAGGTCGCCACGCATGCGTGGTGTTCCGGGGTGGGCGTAATGTCGAATATTCACGCCGCGTTCTCCGTTCCGAATATTGCAATTCTCGAAATTCCGCCCCTGCCGGGACCGCTTCACACGGAAATCTATGTGGATGGATACCGGTTCGAGAATGGGTTCATTCTGAAACCGGAAGGCCCGGGCCTCGGCGTACGCCTGACCGACGAGACCAAGAATAAATATCCCTTCATTCCGGGTTCCGGTGAGCCCAATCCTGTTCCGGGAATGATGGACCTGATGTGAGGGCTTTTCGGAACATCGAAGTAATGAAGGCAACCTCCCCATGAATGTCGAATACTCAATGTCCAATATCGAAGGTGGAGATGCTTTTCCTTGGACATTCGAAATTGAGCGTTCGATATTCGAAATTTCTGTCCGAAATGGATAAAGTGCGATGACCTCTTCCCCAACAATACTCGTTTCCCTTGCCCCCGACGAGGCCGCGTTCTCCCGGATACGCGAATCCTGGCCGGATTGCGAGATCCGGGTTGGACCCTGGCTGGAGGATGAAGGGATGGAGATATCCCCGGAGTTAATGAAAGGCGTCGACTTTCTACTCTGCGAGTTTCCTCCCGCGAATTTCGATGACTTCGATCAACTGAAATGGATTCAGGTTACTTCCGCGGGATATACCCAGATTTTGGATTTGCCTCTTCTCGAGCAGGGCATTCGTGTCACCAATGGGCTGGGAACCTTCGATGTCCCGATCGCGGAGTGGAACATCTTGATGATGCTGCTCTGGGAGCGCGATCTCCTGACCCTGATCGATAATCAGAAGAATAAGGTGTGGGACAGGGACTCAAAATTTCAGCGTGACGTTTTCGGGTCGACGATCGGGTTCTACGGATATGGCGGCATCGCCCGTGAAACGGCGCGGCTTGCCAAGGCGATGAATCTGGAAACCTGGGTCTTAACCCGGGACGGAACGGCGAAGCCCCGGACAAACATCTATCGTGTGGACGGCACCGGGGATCCCGAGGGAACACTCCCGGACCGAATCTTCGCTTCGTCGCAGATCGAAGAGTTTCTTTCCGGACTCGACTACTTGTTTGTCACGCTTCCCTTGAAGCCGTCGACGGAAGGGCTGATTGGAGAGCGGGAACTTCGCATGTTGAAACCATCAGCGGTGCTCATCAATCCGGCCCGGGCGAAGATCATCGAGGAGGACGTGTTCGTTCGGTGCCTGAAGGAGAAATGGATTCGCGGTGCCTCCCTGGACGTTCACTACGCATACCCGCTGCCGCTTGAGCATCCGTTATGGGAAATGCCCAACCTGGTGCTCACCCCGCACATCTCCGGTTCAGCGGCGAGCAAGCGCTTCCTGGAGCGGGCATACGACATCTTCGAACAGAACTGCCGCCGCATTTTGTCGGGGGAACCGCTGATTAACGAGCTGTCCGATGCGCAATTGCGGGGGGAGTAGAAAAGATCCCCGTCCTTGCGGCCGGGAGTCTCAGGCTGCGAAGCCCCTAAACAAATGGACACAAACCCCCTCTGAGCCCAGGAAGAGCGAGAAGACTGGCGTAGCTCCACCTTCGCTCATCGCGGGCACTGTTCAATCTCTTTTCCTGTGTTAGGGGCTGCGCAACCTAACGATCCCGCCCGCAAGGGGCGGGGATTATTTCAATCCCTGAACCAAAGCTTCAGCGCATAGGCATGCTCGCAGGGCCGCTTGGACGGTAAGGTCACATGCAATCCCTCGTGATCCTGCTTCCACTCCAGATCGCCGTCGATTCCCAGCATGGATACGCGCTGGATCTTTTCCGTCTTGATCCCGCATCCGGTCGCCAGCGATTTCACGTTGGCAGTTATCCCCGGCCAGCCCATGGCGATGGCGTACAGAGCTTCCGGCTGATTCGATTTTCCGGAACCAGGGCGCACAGTAAATCGATAGTCCTTGTTCGTGAACGGCTTGTCCGTCTTTTCGGAAAAGTGACCGCCGTCCACCGCGGTGGGGCCTTCACCAAACTTCTCCCAGTGGCGCGTCCCGTAAATGGCCTCGCCGTTCACCTCGAGCCACGTCCCCTGCGCCAACAGCAGACCTTCCACTTCTTCGGGAATCACGCCATCCGGCCGGGGCCCGAAGCTTAGCAACACGTTCCCGTTCTTGCTCACGATGTCTACCAGGTCGTGCACCAGCCGGGTAGCCGACTTGAATTCCTCGTTCTCAATGTAGCCCCAGGCAATTTTTCCTACCGCGGTGTCTGTTTGCCAGTACTCTTCTCGAATTCCCGCCAGCTTGCCGCGCTCGATGTTATAGACCCCGGCGCCGTCGAAGAGATGATCTTTGTAGTTCATGACCACTTCTTTGCCCCAGGCTTGCGCCTGGTTGTAGTAGTAGGCGACGAGTTCAAGCCGGTACGGCGTGAATTCCTTGCGGTGCCACCCGAAATCGAACCAGAGAATGTCCGGCACGAACTTGTCGATCAGCTCCTTGGTTCTTCCCAGCCAATCGATCATGAACTCCTCATCGACTGGGTCGTCCGCGTTCTTCCAGGGCTTCCAGTAGATCCCCTTGGAAGACGGGTCCATGGTGTCAAAGTCGTCTTCAAAGCGGAAATGGCGGGCGTTGTGGGCCCGGTGCGAAGTGACCACGAACTTCATGCCCACGGCTTCGAAGGCCTTCTTTTGCTCCGCGGTCACATCCCGTTGCGGACCCATTTTGACCGAATTCCAATCAGTGAAGGAACAGTCATACATCGGGAAGCCGTCGTGATGTTCCGCCACCGGTCCCGCAAAACGCGCGCCGGCCCGCTTGAAGAGGTCGGCCCAGTACTCCGGATCCCAATTTTCCGCCGTAAACATGGGGATAAAATCCTTGTACCCAAATTCCTTCTGCCGTCCCCAGGTATCTGAATGGTGCTGAAATGCCGCGTTGTCCCGGTCGTACATCAGGTTCGGATACCACTCGTTGGTATGGGCAGGTACCGCATAGGGGCCCCAATGTGTATAGATGCCGAACTTCGCGTCCTTGTACCATTCGGGGGTTGTGTAGTTGCGCAACGACTCAAGGTCGGACGCGTATTTCTCAGTGCTCATGAGTTTCCTCCGTTCGAATCAGCATTTTCTCCAAAAAACGCTGAATAGTACAGCCCATGAATTTCAGGTGCCAGAGGAAACTTGCGGTAGCACGGGTCGCATACCCGTGCTAAGGAAGACTTGGGCTTTGCAACACCGGCCGATCCCCATCCCATGTCACCGATGACAAATAGATCCCTTCCTCCAATGTCTTTTCGTCTTCGTACGATCCGCGCGGGCACATGCGGCCGGCTTCCCGATTCAGTCGCCGGGTTTCTTCCTTGCGGTCGGTCGTGAGCCACCAGTCATTTTGGTCCTGCACCAGCTCAGTGGCGTGAAAGGGCCCGACGAGGTAGGGGCCGCGCATGACTTTCCGATGATTGGACTCCTGTTCCTCGGCTTGGAACCCGGTGGGCGAGGGGGAGACGCAGTGCCAGAGCCCGAGTCCCCACGTGTAAAAGAGGTGCCACATGCCGTTGCGATGAACGACCTGCGGTGACTCGAGCCCGAAAGTGCCTCGCATGGCCGGTGGCGTGCTGAAGACCATCCCCTGATCGTGGAACGTCTTCCAATCCTCCGTGGTGTAAAGGCAGACCCCGACGTGCCCATTCTTTGTCCAGGCGACGAGGTAGATGAGGAAGAGGCCGTTCCATTCCATGACATGAGGATCCTTGAGCGCGCCGCGGGGGTTGGCGTAGGGAGGTTTGTGCAGCACCGGGTTGGAATCGTCCTGAGTCCAGGTATTGAGGTCGTCCGACCAGGCCAGGCAGAGCAGTTCTCCCTGGTCGCCCCGAACATCGTAAAGCATGCCGTACTTTCCCTGATACTTGAACAGGCTGCAAACCCCGCAACTCGCGGCATCGAAGGGCCCCTGCGACTCGAATAGCACATTCTCCACGAAGGAGAGTTCGCCCAGGCTCCTGCCGGTGGCATGTCCGTTGCCGGCCTCCAGTTTTAATTTTCCGGCCTCTTCGTGCTTTCCTGCCGCGACGAGCGCGGACCACTTTTCCGTCATCTTCATGTTGCCGGTAATGTAATAGAGATGCCAGTTCTCCCCGTCGTGACAAAAGGAGTGGTCTGCCTGGAACCAACCATCCGGCAGAGCGAACACATGCCGGGTTACTTCGTCGAATTTGAATTCAGGCGTGCACCAGAGTTGACGGTGAAGCGCGATGAATCGGGCGTCGAATTCTTCCTGGGAGAGTGTTGGCTTAAGCGCATCTTTGTGATTGTTCATGAGGCGTTGGTATCGAATTCGGAACTCGGATGGCGAGAACTTAAAGGCAAAACTGCAGGTTGGCCTTCCAGGCCGAGCTGGAGCAAGGAGTGATCATGGGAAGCGAATGGTTGTGTATGCCGGAGCGAGGGAGGTGAAAGGCGCTACCTCACCGGCCACTTGAGATGCTTGTGCAGGAACGTATACGTCCCGACCTCATGAATCTCGTGCCCGCCCTCAAACACTTCCATCTCCGTTTGATCGCCGAGTCCGAGCAGATCGTAATGCCTCTGCGTCTTCGCGTACTCGTATGCAACCGTTTCATCCGGCGCGACCAGGTCATAATGACCTCGCTCGACCATGAAGGGGCGTGGACAAATGAGCCGGCTCATCTCGGCGTAATTGAACGTACTGCCGAGATCGAATTCGAAGATTTCGTATTCTTCGCTCGGCAGATAGGAATAGGCGCTGTCCGACGCGGTATTTTTCCAGACCCACTCGTTGAAGTCCGCTGAACAAATCGAAAGGCAGTAATTGCTCACCAGTGGCGGTACGCGCATCGCCGTCTTGCCCCCGTAACTGATTCCGTAAAAACCGATGCGCTCTGGATTCACATACGGCAGGGTCTTGAGCCAGTCGGTGATCTGTTGATGCTGGGGAACAATCATGGAGAACAAAGTCTTCTTGAGTGGGTTCGCCTTGCGCTGCAGTGCGCGAAACCGATCCTGGAAGAGATAGAGATTTTGCGGAGCAAATACAATGAAGCCGCGTTTGCACAAGTGAGCCGCAAAATCGTGGTACGCCTCGTGGCCGCCCTCGATGATGTCCTGGACCCGGCCCTCGAGGCCGTGCTGGCACACAACCACCGGACGCTGCTCTCCCTGCGCCAGGTCGTCGGGAAGGAGAAGAACGCCATAAGCGAAGAGGTCCTGAAACACGTCCAGAACAACCTCGTATCCCTTCCATCCGGTTTCGTCGTAGGCAAGCCGGGAACGGGCATTGAAGGGAAGCATTTTGTCATCGAAGCTGCCAACGACTTCGTTGGCAAAGTATTCCCGGTAGGGTTTGATGGTCTCGACCAACGTTTCGAAAGAAGAGCAATCGAGATTCGAGAAAAATTCATCTCGAGTCTTCGCGCAATCATGAAGCAGCCTCTGATTGTGGCGATCAAGAGCATAAACCTGCCGGGCCTGTCGCTCTGAGGGGTCGAAGTCGGAAGACAGATGCTTGGGTTGTTGTCCGGCCGTTACCAGCGCCGCATCGGGGGCAAGAGCCTCCAGCAAGAGGTTCAGCGCGCGGTCGGAGCCGAATTGGCCCTCTCTCATGACGCCAACGAAATCGAATCGCGGCTCGGGATCCAAGCCTTTTACCAGTGACCGCGCTCTTTCCAGTTCTTTCTCAACTTCACTCGCGACCGGCGTGGTCAGTTTTCCGGGCGCTGCTCCTCCCGTTCCGGGCCGCACTTCAAATTCGGGGCACGTCGCAGCTTCCACAATCAAGGTGCGCGGCGCAATGAGTTCGGCAATCTCGGCGTCACCGAACTGCTCGAGGAGTCCGAATACGTTACGCTCCATCGGTTCCCGCCAGATCTCCTGCCTGGATTGGAAATAGCCACTCACGCATGCAGCGCTCACTCGTTCGTCCAGCGCCGCTGTGTAGAACGCCAGTAGACCGCCTTCGCCCCAGCCGATGACTCCGATGGGGTTCCCTGCGGCGTCCTGATCGAACCAATCGATGACAGCCTGGATTTTGGTGATTTCATACCCGATCAAATGCCGGCCCAGTTCATACGCCGCGCGGTAGATGAATTCGCGATTCGTGATTCGATTTTCTTTCTCGGCGCGATCGATGAGCGTCGGCACTACCACGCGGCACCCGCTTTCCGCAAGGCGGCGCGCATACTGCGATTCCGGGGCGACACCTTCCACGAGCCCTGCGATCTGTTCGGGTAAAAGATCCGCGTCCGGTACCGCTACGATATTGGCGACAGGCTGTTGTCCCGTGGGTTGGAGGAGAAGTCCTTCACCGCAAACGTCCGCGAAGGCCGGCCAACGAACGGAGTGAATCTCATAGCCGTCTCCCTGGCCAACCTTCGCAGGCTGATCCGTATTGCCGATCAATTCGAGCGATGAGAGCGGCGCACGTTCTTCCCTAACACCAAGGATGTGAGCTAACCGTGCCCGATTCGGCGCTACGGAACACGCATATGCTTTGTGAGAAGAAGAATCTCGAGACCAATGGGAGGGGCGGTTGATCACGGATTCTTTTAACTTCCGCAACAGGAACCGATCGGCGGCGTCGACGAGTTGGGAGGGGATATCTCCTTCCTGGGTCAAGGGTTCGGTTCCGGGTAGGCCTGGGACATCGTGGTCAGTTTTCATAGATGTTATTTCCGTGATTATGAATTGCATTCTGCCCGCATATTCAGGTTATGGACAGGCATATCCGAAGAGTCGGCGATCGCCGTAGCGG
>Ga0310121_10002261_pt1 | contig 18524 bp, 18 predicted proteins | sample CB27_Tmax_986_MG_FD_203504 | JGI IMG/M metagenome (GOLD analysis project Ga0310121, IMG submission 203504) | Marine microbial communities from Western Arctic Ocean, Canada - CB27_Tmax_986 | ecosystem: Environmental > Aquatic > Marine > Oceanic | place: Canada: Western Arctic Ocean | collected...
TGCCACGTTCCGCTCAATGTATGCGCCGAAGTGCTTGAAAAATGCGTTGGGAGCGGCATGGGAAGCGAAAATCCGGCATCCTTTACCAACTCGATTGGACCACACGCCGCTAGAACTTCGCCACTTCTGTCTAATTTGCCTATCTTCCAGTCCGGGCAATTGAATCCCGCCGCAGGCCCCACTCAGAGGCACCTCGCCGGGAATTGCTGAGCGGAGATGGCTGTTTTTTCCTTAAAATCAGCATTTTGCCATTGACGTTTTTCGCGGGGATGAACTACAAGTCCGCAACTCGTCTCGAGAGTCCTTCTCGTTGCCACGAAAAATACCCGCATCCATCAAGAAGAGATGCCCATCGTGCATTGTCCTAACCCCTCTATTTTGAGTGCTACTCTCTTCGGTTTTCTGGGATCAGTACTGGTAATTCAAACTGTTTCAGCCGAGCCGTTGGCAGACCTGGAGATGCCGTTGTCCTCCGCGGGTGGACAGTCGGTGGAGCTGGAGTCCGATGTCGACCAGGATGAATTCGTGACAGCTGGCCGGCTGACTCGCCTTACGCGTGGCAGTTCGGGAACTCAGAGATTCGCCGTCGTGAACGAGGACGGAGAAGTCTTGGCGTTCATTGCGCCCACGGCCCGAGTCAATTTACGACGTCATTTGGACCAATTTGTACGCCTGCAGGCCAGAACGTTGACTTGGGAGGAAGGCCGGGCTCCGTACGTAATGGTCCAACGCGTTCTTCCGCTGCGTGAGACCGAGGACCGTCGAACTTCCATAAAGACTGCTTCCTTTAATCGCGTACGAAAGCGTCCTCGTCGAGATGACATTTTTGAGGCGCGAACCGTGCAACATGAAGCAGGGAGTGGCGAGGGTTGGGAAGTCTTGCCACCCGGAACGGAAATGGGTGCCGGTGAGATTGTGGACGGTGAGATCGTGGACGGCGGAATCATGGGTGGGGAAATCATCCATGGTGGCGGTTGTGACTGCGGCATGGATCATGGTGCTGCCTGCGATTACGGCATTCCCTGCGATTGCGGAACTCCTTGCCGCGGAAGCTGCAAGACCTGCCGAAATGAGTATTGTGGTCCTCCCGGATGGTTGTGGTTGCGGGGTGAGTATCTGTCGTGGTGGACAGACGGGATGTACTTGCCTCCGTTGGTTACGACTGGTACCACAGCATCGCGCGGTATCCTGAACCAAACTGGGACCGAAATACTGCTGGGAAATAATGACGTACTGGACGAAGTTCGCAGCGGTTATCGAATCAAGTTCGGCGGATATTGGCCGCTGTGTCGTCGATTGGCTTGGGAAGGTGAGTACTTTCAGTTGTCCGAAGACAGTTTTATTTTCTCGGCTACCGGTGATCCGAATGGAAATCCCGTCATCTCCCGTCCTTTCTTCAACATCAATCCGACCGACATCAACGGCCAACCGGCTCCACCAGCTCGCGAAGATGCTGAGTTAGTCTCGGTTCCCGGGATCATTACAGGCACCGTGGAAGTTAACGCACGATCCAAATTGCAGTCAGCCGGCGGCCGCTTGCGTTGGAACCTTTGTTGTTCAAGCTGTGGCGGATGCGGTGGAAATTGTTGCGGTGTGCAGCTCAACCCACGGGGACACAGAAAGTATTCGAGAATCGATTTATTATTCGGGTACCGATACCTCAATCTGGAAGACAACTTGACGATCACCGAGGACTTGCTTTCGATCGATCCGAGTGTACCTGCCGCATTTGACATTCGCGACTCATTTACGACCACCAATGAGTTTCATGGCGGCGACATCGGCCTCATGTGGTTGGGCGGTTGCAATCGGCTCTCCTTCGAGGGACTGCTCAAGCTGGGGATTGGTAACGTGAAGCAAGAAGCCCTTATTAGCGGGAACACAAGGGTCACCACACTCGGAACTCCCCCTCAATTGTTCGACATTGGGATTCTGACGCTCAATTCCAATATTGGTACCTACTCAAGAAACCAATTGGCCGTGATTCCAGAATTGGGTGCCAATTTGGGTTATTACATGACTCCACGACTTCGCGCGACGGTGGGATACACGTTCCTTTACTTAAGTCGTGTTCTTCGTCCCGGTGAAATTGTCGATCTGGATGTGGACCCCAATGGATTTGCCGGTGAACCGCAAGCAGTGCAAGTCAATCGTCCCAGCTTTCGATTTATTGACACCGATTACTGGGCGCATGGGATCAATGCAGGCTTGGACCTTAGTTGGTGATCATCGCGCGGAGACCTCTCTTTCAGTTTGGCTCGCCATACGCCGTCGTCTCCAGAATGTGTCAATTGCGAGCGACAGGCTCCTAGCGATAGGCCAGCCAATCGATGTTCTGAAGCATTTTCTGCTTGCTATCACCGCTAGTTGAAAATGCATCCATGGCCCCAATCCAGGACAGAGCAAAGTTACTTTGCAGGTAATCCCGATGAGATAGGACATATGACCCGGACCGGCAAGGGACAGCTCGAGCTGCACAGCGGCGAGTTGGCTGTTCAACGTAGGATTATCACCCGCACGTTTGGCGGATTTGACCTGCCACTGCATTGACCGGCCGGGCTGAGGGGCGATCCAACGGAGAAATAATTGATGTTCACAAGTTCCGACGAGACAAATCAAGACGGAAATACATTGCGAGGTTTGACCAGCGTGGTAGGCCCCAACGTCGCGGCCAGCGGTTGGCTTGCGAACCGCTGGAGAAGAGAGAGGTTCTGTCGACGACCACGTTGGGCAATATCAGCGGAACTGCTTTTGTTGATACCACAGTCAACGGTACATTTGACGCCGGCGAGCAATTGAGCGGCGCTCAAATTCAGCTTTTCCGTGACTCCAACAACAACAATACGTTTGACTCGGGAACGGATGTGGCGGCAAGTACGACGAACACCTTGGCCAACGGAACTTATAATTTCTCCGGAGTAACTCCGGGCAATTATTTTGTCGTGCAACCCTCATAGACGGCTAATAATCCGACGCTGGGGAATATTTCGCTCAACCAGCGAGTTAGTAATGTGATCAATATAAGCTCCGGTGTGAACGGGGTGGCGATCGACAGTTTCACGACGGTCAGTGGCCCCACGGCCGATGGAACAGCGGCAGGCTCTACAACGAACGTTTTTCCGACGGCCCCAACGACGTTTGCCGACGTCCTGGGTGGCCAACGCGACTTTACAGCTGAAATACTTACATTCAGTTCGACGATTGAGACGGTCAGAATGTTTAACGATATGGGATAGCTTTTCGTTAATCCGGATTTCAATTCGACAGGAAGATACACCGTTACCTGAGACGGTTTGGATACAGCGGGTGGTGGATTGAACCACACCGGTCTGGGAAACGTTGACCTGACGGCTGTCAATAACGTCACCGCAGTCGGCACGGGAATCTGCATCCACGACGCCGAGTTCGACGAGCCAAACGGCATTATTCGCTTGCGGGTCCACACCGATTCGACCCACTTTTCGGAGGCGGCGATCGCCAATATTCCGGAAAACACACGACAAGACTTTTTTATTCCCTTCTCGGGCGTGAATAACGGTCTCCAATTTGTTCCCATGGGAACGGCGGGAGGTGCCACTTTCACCAACGTAGGCGCCGTTCAACTTGAGGTTCAATCGGTCGAAAACGCGATGGATGGCCAAATTGGCTTGTTGAACGTGATCGGTCCTGACTCGGAAGTTGAAAACATTCCCAACGCGGCACCACCAACCGCGATCGACATCGAGAAGTTTACTAACGGTATCCAGGCCGATACGGCCGGTGGCGCCGACGTGCCGATCCTGATCCCAGGCAACACGGTCACGTGGAGATATGTCGTGAGCAATACCGGAGGGGTCTCATTGACAAATGTCGCCGTAACGGACGATCGAGTGGGTGCGATTACGAATCTGGTAAGTCGAGCCAATGGTAACCAGGACAATTTACTTGATCCGGGTGAAATATGGACGTTCGAGCAAACTGGCACCGTCGTCTCCGGTAGTTATGAAAACAAGGGAACCGTAACAGCCCTCGGCGGCGGACAGCCCGTGATGGATATGGACTTCAGTCACTACACGGCTCCGTCGCCGGCAACTGATATCGAAAAGTCGACTAATGGCATCCAGGCCGATGTGGCCAGTGGTGCCGACGTACCCAACCTGGTTCCAGGCAACTCCGTCACGTGGACTTATGTGGTGAGCAACACTAGCGGCGTACCGTTAACGAATGTCAGCGTGACGGACGATCGAGAGGGTGCGATCGCGGGTCCACTAAGTCGAAGTTCGAACGACAACGGCAATAACGTGTTGAATTCTGGCGAAGTTTGGACATGCCAGCGGGTCGGAACGGTCGTTTCCGGTAATTACGAGAATAAAGCAACGGTCACGGCCCTCGGCGGCGGACAGACTGTCATGGACCTGGACTTCAGCCATTACACGGCCGGAGCTCCGCAGATCCATTTGGAGAAAGCAACCAACGGCCAGGATGCGGACCTACCGGGCACCGGACCTCAAGTGTTCGTCGGTACTCTGGTGACATTCAATTGCGACGTCACCAATACCGGGGACGTTCCCTTGTCTAACATTGTCGTTAGGGATGATAACGCAACGGTTGGCAACACCGTGGATGACTTCTTTGCAACTTTCGCCAACGGCGACACCGATAATGACAACCAATTGGGCCTAACCGAAACTTGGACGTTCACGGCAACGCGAACGGCTACTCTGGGAACGCACTTCAACGTGGCTACGGTGACGGGGCAGAGCCCGAATCAGCAGCAAGTCAGTGACACAGACCCAAGTAATCACTCGGCGGTTGCCTTGCCAAGTGTCTTCAGTAAACGCAGGTTCTTGGCCTCACTCATTCAAAACGGTATCTTTAACTAGCTTGGAAGCTCGTCGATATGCGCTAACGATATAGGATCAGCGTCGTTAGCAACGCGGCGGCAATGAGTCCTGAAGTCACGGCGATCCAGGTTTGCGCGGTGACCACCTCAATGATCGGTACGTGAAGAAAGGTTTTTCGTGTTAAACCGGAAGAGATCTGACTTAGCAAAACGCGATAACCGTTCTTGTTGACGAAGCCGCAACCGATGGACCAGTGGCTCTCGTTGTCAGTTTGCCATCGGACTTTGCCGACGGTTGGTCAAAACCTTCTAGCTGAAGTAAAATGCGGTCACGCGAAGCTAATGGCTCAGGCGATCGAATTGAGAATCCGCCAGCCGAATAGTCGGCCAAGGTGACGTCGACCGTGTCACTGGCCAACTCACATCTGGCTTTCGCGGGAATCTCGGTCAGAGTATGCGAGTCGCGTCTTCTTTCCAGGCATCCGAACGACGCCAGGTGCGACATGTTCTCCTCGGAAAGCTCTTCTTCAAAGGCACAACCGATCCACCACTCCAAATCGTTGATAGGCCGCCCCCAGCAGACTTCCGCTGTCTTCGCGATCGGCTGCTCAATGTCTTCCGCACCAATTTCCAGCTCAAACCTGCTCTTGATGGCGAGCGGTCCGGATAAGCTCAATTTTGCTCCGCCCGGCGACAAGTCCAGGACCTTGCCGTTCTGCGGGAGGCGACAACCTCTCCGTCGACACGGATGATTGGTTCCAGCGCGCTATGGTCACGCAGTTCGTAACGGGTTGTCTGGCGTTGTTCAGTTGGTTTTGAGTTGCGTTCCATCGTATTTCGGTCCGTCCCGGCGAGACCTGCAAAAATGCAGTGTTAGTATTTTCACTGAAATGCGGGTGCCAGATCTTGGTCAATTGTCGGTCCGGTCGTCGGTGAAACAACAAATTGCCGTTTTCATCGACATAACAAGACCAAGCGGCAGTCGGCAGCACATTTCGAAGTACCCAACTTGCAAATTCAATCGACATGCGGTACTACCCCGATGCGCGACAGACCACAGATCGGCTTCGTTTTATCGACGAATCTGTTCTTCGCCGGATCGCACAGTCCTGGGCCGCCGGATGAACGGTTTTACCAGGTCCGCGACCCGTTTCATGGCGAGCTCGATCTCTTCGTTGTTCAACTGGAGATTCTCCTGGATCGCGATGCGGCGCGGTGCGAGGTCTTGCTCGGCTTGGGCGATCAATTGATCGACATGCGCCTTTTGTTGAGCCATCTGGCGCTGCTGCTGAGCCAATTCAACCAGGCCGGACGCCTTTTCAAGCTGATCCGCTACCGCGACACCGAGGTTCGATTGGAGCTTCCACATCGGAGCCTCGATCGTGCCCGACACCTTGACGACAGCTTCGATCGTATCCATTTGGGCAAGCACTCTGGAGATGTCCTCCGCAATCAGCTCACCGAATGCCCGGTTCGGCACCGATGCAGTGAGCTCTACTGGATTTTGACGGATACGTAGTTCGCCAACGATCTGATTATTGTCGAGTTCCATCGAAGCGGAGAGATGCGTGTTACAAGGACCGGCATGGACGACTAGGCAATCCGCAACGCCCAATGATCTGGCTGGCGTAGGTGCGACTTGCACGTCGATCATGATTCGATCGTTTGACTGGCTGGGGCCATTCGCCGTGACCATATTGATAGTGGCTGGCGTCTCTCCCAATGTCATCAGCGAGATGATTATGGGACATTCTTGGACTTCGGGATTGGACGTGAGATGTTGGATATGTCCTTTCCATTGGAGTGCGACATCATCAAACAAGCCAATGCCACGTAGGTTAAGGTTGTGCACAACGATATCTGGTCCGTCGTTGATGCCAGGAAAGATGACGCGTTGGCCAGATTGAGTGTTGTGGCGGGTGACTTGTCGTGTGGCATCGGGCAGATAGCTGCGGCATAGCTGATACCATTGAAGGACCGTAGCCAATTTCTGGTGCAACTCCTGGCCCAACAAATACTCGGAGACGGTCTGCGGATCCAAAATCGTTTGCGAGGAGACTGGCAGAAACATTTCGGTTTCGCGTTGTGCGGGCGCGACGAGTTGTTCTTGTTCGATTAGCATCTGCTGATCAACGCGGTCGAGATCCGATTGAATTCTTGCTAATTGGTCACTAGCAGCGTCCAATCCAGCGGCGGCTTCCTCAACCGAAAAGAGGTTCCGAAGTGAATTCTCGCTGGATGTCTTGAGAAGGGTGAGCGCATCGTTGATCTGAGACCTGGCCTGTCCGGATTCTTGTTCCAGCCTTTCGAATTCCGCGGACCACTGCGATGTGAGCTGAGCGACCAACTTCGAGGCAATCGGATCCGTGGAACGAGCGGTTTCTGATGTGAGGAGATTTTGGTTGAGCCAATCTCGCGTCGCCTGTGTGAGATCTCGTTGACGTACGGTCGCTGGTGGTGTCTGTTTGGCCATGTCGCTGGTCGCCAACTTATTCGGCGTCGCGTCCAGCCTGAGCCCCACGATCTCGCCTTTTTTGACATCAAGCCGGCGGTACCAGAGGGCCTTGCGATCAATTTCGAGATTGACCTTCTCGGCGCTGAGCAATACCCGTTGCCGGTCGTCCGGATGAGCGAGGCAAAGGTCGTGAAGAATGAGCCGATTAGCCCCGAAGTCCGCCTCGGATTTGGCGAATTCGATGTGCGATCCCGTCAATTGGGCCCCGGCGTACAAAAGGCCGAGATGAATCGTCGGCCGAATCGTCAGCGCACACAGGCCCACGAACAGCACGAACAAGGCAGTCCTGGGAACGAAATATTGAAGACGGAGGGTTCCGGAAAACAACTCAAAGCGTCTTCGCTCTTTTTCGTGGCTGATAGCTCGAAAGAAACGGCCCCCCAGCAGGTAACTGAAAGGAAGTTGGACGATTCCTGCTAGCAATCCTCCGGCTACCACTGTGTTGTCCAGGTGGCTCCAAGCCAGCAACGGTTTCTGGAACAACCATTGGATATAGATTTCAGCATTTGGACGGGTTAGCAGCCACAAACCTAGCTGATCTAGGCTGGGATGAACGATGACAGCGATCCATGTAAAAGCAAAGGTGGCTAAAAGCCCGACGGCCAGGTTCACACGCAAGGAAAAGAGGCACAACGCCAGCATCGCTGCCGTGAGATTTCCTTTCGGGACGAGTCCCAAGGCAATGCCTAGGGCCAAACCAAGCGCTAATTGCCTTGGTGCGTTTTGAGAGACCAGTGCCTTAGATAGCAGACGAAACGGTGCTGACAGCTTGCTGAACATATCAATGAACTCACAATCGTGTGAACGGATGGACGTACACTGAGACAGAGAAATAGCTATGGCCCTCACAAGTGGCATCGTCGAGAGAAGAGACAAACTTTAGATAACCGACACGTCTCAACTGGTAGTCGTGCGGGCGTCGCTAGCGGTACCGTGCAAGCAAAGCGGATGGAGAGGGATTCGAACCCCCGGTACGGTCACCCGTACAGCAGTTTTCAAGACTGCCGCCTTAGTCCACTCGGCCATCCATCCGTAACAAACTGGTGCTTGCCGGGTTCAACACATCGCGTGATTTATCTGTTAGCGCCTGCATTGAATGGGACGCAGTCCAGGCAGCGGCGCACCATACCAACTGTTGACGACTCGATCGCGCCGATATGCGTAGGCACCTGAGTCGACGTCGTCTTGACGAAGCACCGCCGTTGGGAATGTTACCAAACCTCGTTGTCACCGAACAGAGAGGGCAGTCCAGCGCGGTATTGGGAAAGCTTATGGGACGTACAATTGCGTCAACACGTGCAATGCATGGGTTGGTAGAGCCTTGCAAGCAGCTGAGGTACGCACGCCGTGGCTGATCCCCCCCGAAAACCATTTTCTCGTATCTTCCTGAATAGAAGATGAAAATAGAAGATGGAAAATTATTGTGGATCTGAATCCAGGTTTCGATAATAATCTACACACCATGGAAGATAATCCCTACAAGCCACCAGCCATGTCGGGCGAGCCTTTGGAAGACGATGCTACTTCCAAGAAGGTAGACCCTTTCATCGCGTCGTTTTTGACCCTGACCGCCTGCGTCGCCAGTATGATAATGGTCTTTGGCCTGATGCGGTTGCCCTTGGTCTGGGGGCTTCCAGCGGTCGGGGCCATGATGGTTGTCTTCGAGACAATTCGGCCAAACCGGCGCCGGTCCTAATAAGGGTGCTGGCGCATTTCTTCGTTCGTTACTCCCCGATTTCAAGCTGCTGATCACCCAATACTGGCCGAGAAGAATCCAATGGAAAGGAGCAGCAAGGTGACTAACGTCATGATGAGAATATCAAAGTAAATGCGATTGGCGCAAAAAACGTCGATTAGTCTTGCGAATCGAGTCATGGCGTGATTCCTGTTAGGAGGCAAGTCGCGGATAGTTACTGGGCCAAAAAGAAGTCGCCCGGTCCTACCATGAAGAGCAACCTTTGGCGAAGAGATCGGAAATAGACGACTGGGAATTTTGGGAAAAATCCGTGGATGAGGGCAGCAAGGCCGGTGAATTACCTTTTCTCGCCGTTTTGGGCCAATTTTCAGGCCGGATCACGGTGGGAGTCACCGCTTCAGCCAGCCTCGCGGAGATCGCGGCCGTCCTGGAAAGAGTCCGTTGATGACGCCAAAGGACGATTGTCACCCTGTTCGATACTGTCCTGTTCGAGTCCGTCCTGTTCGAGTCCGTCCTGTTCGAGTTCGCCCTGTTCGAGTCCGCCCTGTTCGAGTCCGCCCTGTTCGAGTCCGCCCTGTTCGAGTCCGCCCTGTTCGAGTCCGCCCTGTTCGAGTCCGAAGTCGGTCCAATAGGTTCGTCGCCAACGTTGTTTCCAGAGATGTTTTCGGTTCGCACGCAATTCGTTTTGATCCACGTACGGACGTGGATGGTTGAGGTGCACGCAGACCAGAGAAAATTTGCACAATCTGGACCCCAACCCAAAGGCCGAGAGGCGAATCCCGAAATCTTTGTCTTCGCCACCGTAGCGCATGCGCTCATCAAAACCGTTAACCGCCATTGCGGACTGACGCCATACGGACGAACCATTTCCCGTGAACACCGTTGGCCGATGGGTCAGGAAGTTGAACACGGTTTGAGTGAATTGATTGGCACTCAATCTTACGCGGTCTCGCCGCGGTAATGTCGCCCGTGAGGACAACCATTCAAGTGAAAAAATATCGCCGCTCGTTACGTCTTGGTGAGAAAACTTCTCGTGGATTTGTGCCGGCACATTGACACCACAGCCCATACCAAGAAACTGATTGGGTTTTCGCAAACGGCAGTGCATCTCCACAAAATCACTTCTCGGCACGCAGTCGCCGTCCGTGAAAATGCAATACCGCCCACGGGCAACACGGAGCGCCTTGTTGAGAATTCGGTTTTTTTGAAAGCCGCGATCTTCATGCCATACGTGTCGCAAAGGCAGGCCTTGATCGCGATATTGGTCCACCAGTTGCTTTGTCGCGTCTGTTGACCCGTCGTCGGCAATGATGATTTCGAAGTCTCGCTCCGTTTGTGACTCATAACCCCAGAGCGTCTTCTCCAAACGATCTGGAGCGTTGTAAGTCGAGATAATGATAGACGTGTCGACCGTGCCCATACCGATTCGTTGTATCGCGGGTTAGTTGCTAGCACTTGCCCCGCGTTTCGAGGCAACCTGCGCGCGCATGTTACTCGTTGCTTCAATTCATGAAAAGACGAAATAGCCGAGTTAATCTGCTGAAACGTCTGAAATCGTGGGGTGGCCTGTCCGGGCGCGGATGGTCGCAATCTAGGTTATGAACCGAATCGTGAATCGAGTTTTCCGGTTAGAAACGTATCGTCGGCGGCTTCGTAAAGCACGATCCCGTTTCCTTTTGAGTTTTCCCGTTGGCCGCCGTTGGCTGCGCGCACTGACTCTGCGGGAATGCGACCAGCTGGTCTACGCGATTTTGTTGCGTGACGTGTTGCAACTCGACGGAGACGTTATCGAGTGTGGCGTGTTTAATGGTGAATCACTGACCCACATTGCGGCGTTAGTTGCCGAAGAGTCGCCTGGTAAGCACGTATACGGACTGGACAGCTTTGCTGGTTTTCCCGCCGAAACGATCCAAGCCGCCGACCTCAGCGATGGACGCGATCGGCAGTTGGTGTCAAGTCGATTTCGAACGGTCGATAACCTTGCTGGCCGCATCCGACGCGTCTTTTCTCTACTCGGGTTGAAGGCCGACTTGGTGACTGGATACTTCCAGGACACGCTTCCAGACTTCTCCCAACACCAATTCTGTTTTGTGCATTTGGATTGCGACCTTTACGAGTCCTATTTGTACTGTCTTCAGGCGCTATACGACTTGGTGATTCCCGGAGGTGTCATCGTATTCGATGAATACAATGACCCCGCCTGGCCAGGAGCGACCAAGGCGATCGACGAGTTTCTTGCGACAATACCCGAGACATTGGCACGACTTGACGCCGCGCGAAGGTCAAATTACTTTGCGCGAAAGCTTTGAAAATTGAGTTCGATCAGAACTCATAGTCAAGAACGATGATGTCATCGACGATGGGCTTGATGTAGTTCTGCACAACCTCTTGATGGTCAGGGTGCGGAAGGTAATGCTCAAGCGCAGCTCGATCCTTGAAACGCACGCACACGCCGTGCGTGTAGCCTTGCGAACGATCGGTAAAATTTTCTCCAACACTGAAGTTGACAACTCCTTCGATTTTGTCTTTTAGTCCTCGGGCATTCTCCATAAAGGCGTTGACTTGTTCTTCGGTAGCATCACTCTTGAATTTTAAAATCACCAGATGCTCGACCATTTGGGGGACTCCTCCAGTAGAATTCGGTTGAACGATACGTAGGGGTTCGGCCTTTCTGCAAAACCGATCTGCCCATTCTAAATCCGTCGGGCAGGGGATGACACCCGGCACCCGACATCGTGTCGTGCGAGCGAGATTGTTTGCCGACTGTCCAAGGCCACCTGCGGTAAGACGGCTCCGATTGCTGTGGGAAGCTGAACGATCGATCGAGTGAACGCGGTCAAACTTCCTCACCAGCAAAAAACCGCACCGTGCCCTGCGAGACGATGGCTTCGCCGATACGTGTCAGCGCTAGGGCATAAGCCGCCGTACGCATGTCCGTGTCCTTAAGCTCCATGAAGTCATAAACCGCGTTGAATTCACGGGACATGATCTCGTGCAATCGGTGATGGACTCGCTCCTCCGTCCAATAGTAACCTCCCTTGTTTTGCACCCATTCGAAGTAGCTTACAGTGACACCGCCAGCATTGGCGAGGATGTCTGGAATGATCAGGGTGCCTTTTTCATTTAGTATTTGGTCGGCATCGCTTGTCACCGGACCGTTGGCGACTTCCACGATTATCGGCGCCTGGATGCGTTCTGCGTTCTCGACGGTGATCTGGTTTTCCAAGGCTGGCGGAATCAATACATCAACGTCCAGCTCCAACAGAGACTCGTTGGTGAGAGTATCCGAATCGATCTCTTCACATATAGATCTCGAACAATAAACCGCTTGTAGTCGCCCGGATTCATTTTGACGTGCATCAAGCTTGGTATGTCGAAGCCATCTTCCTTGTAGATACCACCGCTTGAATCGCTCACGGCCGCAATCCGGTATCCGTCGGCGTGGAGCAAACGAGCTACGTGCTGTCCTGCGTTACCGAAGCCCTGGACCGCAATACGGATATCCTTCGGTTTCCAAGCACGCTTGCGTTCCAGCTCCTTGAGGCAATAGTATGCGCCACGGCCCGTCGCATCGTCACGGCCCAAGCTGCCACCAAGCGGAATTGGTTTTCCTGTGATCACGGCAGGCGTTCGCTGGCGGTGAATCTTGGAGTATTCATCCATCATCCACCCCATGATCATGGCGTTCGTGTACATGTCAGGAGCTGGTACGTCCGTTTCCGGACCGATGAAGTCGGCTATCTGTTCGATGAAGCCGCGAGTCAAGCGTTCCAGCTCCAATCGCGACAACTCTTTCGCATTGACGACAACCCCTCCCTTGCCACCACCAAACGGCAAACCCACTACCGCACATTTGAAGGTCATCCAAAAGGCCAACGCTTTGACCTCCGCAAGATCAACATCTGGATGGTAGCGGATACCCCCTTTGGTTGGACCACGCGTGTCGTCGTGCCGAACACGATAACCAGTGAAGACTCGCAAGGAACCGTCATCCATGCGAACCGGAATCGAAACCTGGAGAATTTGCTTGGGATGCTTCAAACGCTCGACTGCCTCTTCATCAATCTCGGCGAATTGAAAAGCTCGATCTAGGCGCCGAATGGCATCGTCGAAAAGGTCAGGCTGTCCGGCATCTCTATTTGCGACTTGAGACATGATACCGCTCCGAAGACGGGGGCATTGTGGATTATGGATGCCGGGCCGAAGAGTTTGCAGGTCGGTGCCAATTTAAGCAGATACATAAATTTAAGACTGGGCAACGTTCTCGTCATCCCAAGGGCTTTGCGGGCCGGAAGGTTTGGGTGCCTTCTCTGGGTGGAGTGCGATGTCGTCGTCGACTACTCTTGCCGGTGCGGCTGCGCGGATGTGTCGCGTTTCGGCGGATTCAAACCATAGATTAAGTAGGAACACGACTATTGCGGCGATGGTGACCGCGAAAAGGACATCGGCATGGATGCCGATTCTGCCTTCTACCGTTTCATGCAATGTCCACGCCCAGTTGGTTACTTGAGAGAATCCGTAATCTAAATTGTTGTAGCCTCGAAGTTTGGCGACGGTAAAAATTGGCACCGCGATGCCGGCAAGTAACACCAACGCGTTGACAGCCAGCGCTAAAAACATCGTCACACGTCCAACGTGTCGTACCATCCTGATCAGCATGTGGCCGATTCCCAAATAAATCGTGATTTAGGCGGGGATCAGGAGCAACAATACCTTCCAGCAACCATTTCCAACGAGCCCATTATATCCTAAGGACGTCGCCACGTCGGCTACCACGACAAAGGTCACGCTCAGAACGACGAGATTGGCGACTGTGAATACGTATCCTGTGCCAGGTCCTGGATTGAGCCACGTGAAAGCCATGCGACCCAAAACGCTTTGCGGAAGCGAACGTTTCACGCGCTCCGACAAGACTCCCTGTTCACCGGTCATCAAGGCACCCACCAAGGTCCAGTGAATACCCGCCGCAATCACAGTCACGTAGGGTACGCCGTCATCGTCCCATCGTAGCCAAAAAAAGATCATCCAACCGATCCACATGAAATGCTGCAGTAGAAGTACTAGGCGAATTCGAGTTGATCGATTGTCCGATAAGAAGCTGATTTGGGCGGCGGATATCACCACGAAAAGAACCATATAGGACAAGCAGAAAGATACGATCGACAGTTGTGCCAGCCAAGAGTCGACACCATCAAATGCGTTTGCCTGGCCGCTGGTGACCAATGCCAAGAACGCGACACACCAATAGAAAGTCACAATTAACAGGAACAATAAAAGAAATACCGACAACACAGACTGCCAGTGCCGCACTCGCGACACCGTCCCGACGGCCAGGCCAAACGCCGATAAAACCACGGACCCGACGAACGTGTACCCGAGTAGAAATGCGATGCTCACGATATCGACGCCGCGCAACATGTAGGTAAACGCAATGCAGGGAGCCAGCGCCGAAAAGTAGGCCAACATCTGCATGACCGCACTGCCAAGCTTGCCCGTGACGATTTTCCAGGCCGAAAGTGAAGTAATGGACAACAGTTCGAAGGTGCCGTCTTCGCGTTCAATTGCCAGGGAACGGAAAGCCGAAAAGGGGACAATTAATAGGACAGGTACGACAAGCACGGTGAAATAGCCGCTGAGCATAAACCCGCCGCCGGGTGCATAACGCACTCCGGGCGATAACAAAGCGATTCCCAACAGCGACCAGGCCCAAGCACATATTAAGACCAGCGAAAACGTGACGACGAATTGTTTGCTCTTCAGCGCCTGCCGCGATTCTTTCACCAGAATAGGATTCAGGCGGTCGCCCATTCGGGCGAACCATCCGTCGATTGCGCGCCATAGCGTTGCGGATGGCGCATCGCGTGTGGTGATGCTGGCGACGGGCACCTCGGCGGCTCCATTTTGGATAGGGCGGTCCGCAGTCACTGAACCACGCCCTTGGTGACGTGCATGAAGACATCCTTGAGTGTTTTCGATTGGGTGGAAAATTCGGTGATCGAGAACCCTGCCAAGATCATCTCGCGCACCAAATTCGCCTGCTGCTCCCCTTGGTCTGCAATCCTGAATTTCACCTGCTGACCGTCAACAATGACAGGCTCCACGTGGCCGCGGCATTCCAGCCAGGTTGCCAATTTGGCGCTGTCCTGGAGCAAACGCACGAGCACTTCACTTCGTGAAGTCTGCTCTTGTTGGATTTCTTCCACCGTGTCCACGGCCAACAAGCTTCCCTTTTCGATGATGCCTACGCGATCGCACATCTCGGCCAATTCCGTGAGAATGTGGGAGCCTACTAGGACCGTTTTGTTGTCTGCGGCCAACTGGCGGGTCATACTACGCAATTCAATGCGCGCTCGCGGATCCAAACCTGCCGCTGGTTCGTCCAACACCAACACACTAGGATTGTGGATCATGGCCCGCCCGAGACATAACCGCTGTTCCATCCCTTTGGATAGTCCCGCGGTCGGTTTGTGAGCGAGCTTGTCCAGTCCGGTGAAACCCATCACATGTTGAATGGCGCGATGCCGCCCCGCACCAACGATTCCGTAGGCTCGCGCGAAAAAGTCCAAGTATTCGTAACAGTTCACGTTGGTATAAGTGCCGTAATAGTCCGGCATGAACCCCAAACGTCGACGAACACGATCGGGGTCGTGAACCACCGAGAACCCGTCCACCGTGGCGTCGCCATAGCTAGGTACGTCCAACGTGGCCAATATGCGCATGCTGGTCGTTTTCCCGGCTCCATTAGGGCCTATGAAGCCAAACACCTCGCCTCGTTCAACCGTGAACGAGACGTCGTCCACCGCTTTCGTCGGTCCGAAGTAGCGATAGAGTCGCTCCAGTGAAATCATGGTTCTGCGTTGGTCCATGCTTACCACCTGCCTTGCACAACGTGAAAGCTGGCCTCTTCACGAACCGAACGGACTCCCATCGGCAAATCGGGCGCTTGGTCTACGATCACCACGTAGGTCTGGGGAGCCATTTTCGTAGGATCAGCCTCCCCGGCCCGCGCTATGCCACGTTCTAGAATACTCGACTGTGTGCGTGGTATAGGCAACGAGGAATCGATATCGAATCTGCGATAGTAACGATTGCCGAAGAAGTTCGAGGCGTTTTGCATGTCGTCAGGATCGAAACCTTCGGGATATGTCGGGCTGTGTTTCTGAAACAACGCGGCCCACTCCGTGCCAAATCTAGCAATCTCGGATTGCGGCAACGGCGCCAGTCCGACCGCTTCACCGGTGGCCAGCGATTTTCCGGCATAAAGATTATTATTCGCATCGCGGAGGAGCAGCTCTCGAATTGGCACACCCAATGAATTCGTTATTTTGAGTTCGGCCCGGTCACCTCCGACTGGTTCGATCTCTAGTCGAGCATCGGTGTCGCGGGACTGCACGACCACCATTTGGGACATCGAACGTGATCCCAGGTAACCGGAAACGAGATTCTGCTGGCGAAACCAATTGGTTATCGTGGCCTGGACGAAGACGAGTTATCGCCCGGCAGATAATCCATCGTGTGTACCACTGCGTCGTTCGAATGCGTTAGGCCCGCCGATGGTGCCAGGCCTGCGTAGTACGCATGTCGAGCCCAACTAACCACTCGACGATTGTGCTGGTCAAGCGTCGTTAATGTCCGCGCGCGACCTCGCACTCCCAATCCGTCATCTAGCAGAGCGTACAAGAACAGCGCTGCGGTGACCAACGCAGCCGCGGCTGGAACGACGAGTAGCAACAAATGCAACTGCCGTTTGCGACGAAGGAAGACGTAGTTGATCGGTCCGATGCCTATGACAAACAGGGAGATAAGCACTAGAAATGAATTTACCGGCGCGCCACCCACACCGGGAACCATGAGGGCCCAAAAATCTTCGTTCTCTCGATGATTGGAAAAACCATGCCTTCTGTACCACATCCAATCTCGCTCATCCAAGCTGTTGAAAAGCCAGGCCCAATCAGCGGCGTTTCCAGGAAACGGATTCTCGGCGGAGATAGCGACGACTCGTCCACATTCCACAGGCCGCCAAACGAACGGGGTGGAGTCGGTGGGGGGAGTCAGGCTGTTGGTCGAACCGTCAGAATCAGGATCAACGGAAACTGCTCCGACACCTCCCGGCATAGCGTTGACGGTTTGATCCAACCACTGAAATCCTCAAGTTGAATTCGTCGCCGAATCAATTGACTCCCGATAGTCGTTCACGGCGGGCTTTTGCCAACCCCGCGTCTGGGAGGTTTCACCTTCAACCAGCAGACCTAGCTGCAAATACTCTTCGAGCTGGTTAAGACGCTGGAATCCGTCCCCGACGTCGTAAACGCACAGGGTCGGTCCGGATGCCAACCACCGCCGGATCGCCTCCCAGGTTGCTGCGTCCTGCTTCAGCTTTTCCAAATCGGAAAACGATAGGATGACAATATCAAGGCTGCTGTAGTCGATCCAACGATCAAATAAGGCGTCAGGTGGTAGTATTTCCACCTTGGGAATATGGTTCAGAAGTCTAAGAATGTCGTTGTCGTCGGCAGCGACATTCACATCGAAATCATTAGGTGATACGACCCCTGAGTTGTAGTCATTCAATTGAAACGGTGCTACCAATACGCGGATGTCCGGCAACAGTGTGGTACTCGCGACCGCAGCGGTGGAGTTTGGCGTGTTTATTGGGTTGGGTACGTTTAAGCGAGCTGCCGATTCGGTATCTGGAGCATCCGAGTCGATGACCAACATAGTGGGCGTCGCTTCACTCCATTCGTAATTATTGGATCTTGCCACTCCAAGCGAGTCAGACAATTCGTCGATGAGTTTGCCGTCTTCGCGCGTTACGACTTTGACAGTCCACCATTGACCATATTGTGGGGTGGACAAGACCGTCTCGCCGAAGCGATCTCCCTGCCTCAACTCCACCCATCCGTTAACCTCGATTGGCCGCATGCCGTAGTAGCCGCCATAGCCGTATATCCCATTTGGCCGCAGCAGGACCTTCACCATTCGATCCGCTGGCGCGGGAAGCCCATTGAGGATGGACAAACGAACTCGAACTGGACGATATCCGCTGCCATCGACCCAACGCGTGTCGATTGACAGTCGAAGACCGCTGGTAGCTTTTTTAGGTCTAGCGGGCAGAAAGGCAACGCTTCCCGTGCCGGCCTGCACCGTGGTAGACCGGCTGCCTAAGAGTTCGGCCAATAGGATCCCGATAATCAGCGATGCCATCGCACGTTGCCGTTGCCGCATCATGTTTCGGGGTCCTGTGGAGGGATGAGTTGAGGGGGAAGATCCGAAGTGACCTCGGTCGGGAGCGTTTCGGATTTGCAGGAGTCAAACGGAGAGGTCATAGGTAGTCTCAAACGCTTTGTTTTCAAGGGTTTTCCACTGGCGTGACTTGTAGTACGCGCGGAGCAGCAGTATGTCTTCGGCGTGGTCCTTCGTCCAAAAGATGCTCGCCCCTTTCATGCGCAGGTTCAGCACCCGACGTACCGTGCTTTCAACAATACCACTTC
>Ga0310121_10002265_pt1 | contig 18479 bp, 8 predicted proteins | sample CB27_Tmax_986_MG_FD_203504 | JGI IMG/M metagenome (GOLD analysis project Ga0310121, IMG submission 203504) | Marine microbial communities from Western Arctic Ocean, Canada - CB27_Tmax_986 | ecosystem: Environmental > Aquatic > Marine > Oceanic | place: Canada: Western Arctic Ocean | collected...
GGGAGGCGCCTGTGGGGCGCGGGAAACTTCTGGGGTGGCTTGGTGGAACGGCACGGGGATCATCTGTATATGGTGGCCGACGAAGGCCTTTACCACCACCGCATCCAACTCCACAAACTGGACCCGGCCACCGGTTATTTTGTGCCATTTCGGGACGGAAAAGCCACGCACAAGATCCTGGATTACGATCCCGTACCGTTCTACAAGCCGGTCGATCATGAGGGCGCGGTCATTGCGCGCAAGGCACATGACGCCGAGTGGAACCGGACCAATGCCATGGGCCTGACGTCGGCCTACGGAAAATTATACGTCTCCCTCTACTACCACGAAAAGCTGCTGCTGATCGATCCCGAGCGAGGCGAGATCCTGCGGGAGATCGAATTGAAAAAACCGACGGGCCTGGCCACGGGTCCGCGCGGCAACCTGTTTGCCATCAGCGGGCAGCGTGTAGTGCGTGTCGACGCAAACGGCGAGGCCACACCCGTCGTAACTGCAGAGCTACAAGCGCCCATCGGGTTGGCAATCGACGCGGAGAGCAACATCTACGTTTCCGATTGGCGCGACAGCATGAAGGTGAAGGTTTTCTCCTCCACCGGCCAACTGGTTGACACCGTCGGGCGCGATGGCGGCCGGCGGTTACAGGGGCGATACGATCCCTCCGGCATGTTTCTACCCAAAGGCCTTGCCGTGGACGTGCGAGGACGGCTTTGGGTCGCGGAAGATGACAACTGCCCGCGCCGCGTCAGTGTCTGGTCCCGGGACGGCACGTTGGTCAGGGAGTTTTTAGGCACGACGTGGTACGGCGCAACCGAGTGTGCAATCAACGCGGTGGATCCGATGCGCGCGATCATGATGGGCAATCTGTTGGAACTGAATTGGGATCAAGGGACGTGGGGGCTACTGAGTACGCTGTGGCGGCCCACGCATCCGGACGCCTTTTTCGGACCGCGTCGCGAAGGTCTGTTTCACGAAGTGGTCCGCATCGGGCAACAGGACTATCTTGTTTCCAGTCAGAGCAGCACGATTTACATCAGTCGGCTAAGCGACGAGACGGCCCAGCCGTTGGCCGCGGCCGGGCACGTGATGGACTCCCTGAAATCCGTACAATTTGGTGACCACGCCAGCCGCGGCTGGAAGAGGAACCCGCCGTTGCTGGCCCGCAATTTCTGGTCTCGAAAAGAGTGGAACGACCGGGCGGCTGAAGCGGTTCCGGAATATTTCGACGGCCTCTATCGGGGCCATCGGTCCGGGTACTTGCAGGAGAAGTTGATCCACTCGGGTCTGCCATGGCCTCCCGACAATAATTTCACCTGGTCGGATGCCAACGGGGACGGATTGGTGCAGGAAGAGGAGATTGAATTTTTCGCCCTCGACGTGGACGGGCCAAGACGGTGGAGCGGTGGCTGGCGATGGGCGTACGATCGATCGAATCTGACGCTTTACCCTTTCAGCAACGGGCGGGAAACCTTGATCTGGAAGATGCCGGTCAAGGGGTGGACGGAGTGCGGTGCACCCACCTACGACGGCCCTGGCGCAAAACTCATCGTGAAGGATCAACCGTTCCGGTTCTGCAACTCACCGTGGTGCGATGGGCAGGGAAATGTGCTGGCAAATCAATCGCCTTTGACGATGTTCTCGCCGGAAGGCAAGACGCTTTGGACCTATCCTAACCGTTGGCCAGGGGTGCATGGTTCGCATAGCGCACCGCAGGCGCAGCCCGGATTGCTGATTGGCCCGCTTAAAGTAGTCGGCTCGGCCGAGTTGGATATCGGCGAGGTCTTCTGCATGAGCGGCAATACGGGACAAGCGTTTCTCATGACCACCGACGGCCTGTATCTAGGCAGTCTTTTCCAGGATCACCGTACCGTGCCCGAGCCGCTGCCGCTGACGGTCCGTCGCGGTATGTCGCTCAATCACACCACCTGCGGGGCCGAATGGTTCGGTGGTCAGTTCTTACGCCACCGCATCGACGGAAAAATCTATATCGTATCGGGTTCCAATGCAAACTTGGTGCATGAAGTCAAGGGACTGGAGAGCACAAGGCGTATTTCGCCACAATCGATCCGTTTCACCCGTGAAGACTACTCGGTGGCGCAAGAGCTCATCGCGCGGAAAGAGACCAAGACGGAACAAGCCACACCGATATCCGTGGCCATGACCCAGGGTGAAGTCAATGTTGATGGGCGTCCCCAGGAATACCAGTGGACTACGGGACGCGTGGCTCGCTGGAATTTTGACACGCGCCATAGCGCCGAAGCCGTGGCCGCCTACGACGCCGAGAATTTGTATCTCTGCTATCGCGTGAGAGACGATTCGCCGATGCTCAACAGCTATGACGATTTCAAGATGGCATTCAAAACAGGCGACTCAGTCGTGTTCGAGATGCGCACCCATTCGGACGCAAAGCCAATTGGCAATCAACCGCTTGCAGGGGACGTGAGGCTCCTGTTTACGGTCAGGAATGACCAGCCGGTCGCCATAGCGTACCGGTATGTGGTCCCAGGCACGCGTGAGCCGGTGCACTTTACGTCCCCCGTCGGGACGACGGACATCGACATCGTGGAAATCATTTCAGAAGCAAAACTGGCCGTGCAGCGTAACAGGGATGGCTACGTACTGGAGGCATCCGTGCCTCTGGATTATCTTGGAATCAAGCCAAGCCCCGGCCGGAAGTACCTGGCGGATTGGGGCGTGATCTATTCGGACCAGGACGGAAGGATCAATCAGTTGCGCATGTACTGGTCGAACAAGGCCACAGGGATCGTCTCGGACTTGTTCAGCGAAGCAAGGATCCAGCCTTCGCTGTGGGGCGATCTTGTGCTTGACTGAGATCACGCAACCATGCGCGTCCTTCGAGTCATCCTATTCTCACTGACCGCATCCTGTTGCCACTTCACCGCGTTTTCCGTGGAGCCCGAGCCGGTGGAGGTATCGGTGTATGCCCGGTTCTACTATCCCCAGGATCCGGTACGTCCAACGACCCGGCGTTCCATTGAAATCATGCGGGAGGACCCGGGGATCCGGATTGTTCAATGGAGCGGACTATCGCTTCCCTTCGGGGGCTCCGGCTATCGAAGAAGCGCAGGACGCTCATCCATCCTCATGTCCATCGCGGGCAAGTCGGCCCCGGACATTATCGAGACGTTCGTCGGGGGCATTCGCAATGACGTCAGGCAGGGTCTGCTCCATCCACTGAACGAGTGGATCGGCGAGGACCTCGATGGCAATGGATTGATTGACGACAACGAGAGCGAGTGGGAGGGATGGAAGGCGATCGATCCGCTGATCCGCCGCGTGGTCACTGTCGATGGGAAGGTGTACGGCATCCCGCAGGCATACACTCACTATGCGGCGGTCATCTTCCGTACCGATCTGATCCGGGCCGCGGGATTGGATCCGAACGAGCCGCCGAAGACCTGGGACGAGCTGATCTATTGGTGCCAACGGCTCTCCGACCCGGCCCGCCGCGTGCCCGGGGCCGTGGTCAACCGCGGCCAACGAGGCATTGTGCTGCTGCCTTACACCTGGACCTGGCTGCCGTGGTTGCGGGCGGCCGGCGGGAACGAGCTGATGCAGATCCGTACCAGTCCCACCACGGGAGTCGACTACGAGTTCCCCCCCGATCAGATGGCGTTCCTGACGCCGGACGGTGAGGACCTGTCCGGCGTTCATTCCACCTGGCGGGCGAATTTCGCATCTCCGGAGGGGATTGCAGCCGCCAGGTTTTTTCACCGGTTGCGTTGGATGAAATGGATTAAAGATCCGGAGACCGGCGAACCGATTGAACTGTCCTCTGAGGACATTGACGAGGGTCAGATCAACGTCGACGGCCGAACGGTGGCCTTTGAAGACGACGATTTGATCCATGGCGTTGCCCGGGCCGAGACCGGGCAGCGCTACAATGGAAAATGGGAACTGCTGGGCCGGGGCGAAGTGGCCATGCTGACCTGGTCGGTGGGAGATCTCACCGTGACTTCGGCTGAAACTGGAATCGATCCCGATCTCTTAAGCTGGTTTCCCTTCCCTGCTCCGGAGGGGGGACAGCGCGGCGTTGTGGTCAATATCAACCTGGCGTCCATGGTTGAAGCGGTCGGGGACAGAACGAAGCACGAACGGGACAAAGTCTGGAAGGTCATCACCGGCGTCACCGACGACCGCGTGCTGGACGCCGAGTTCGAGCGAAGGGTGCGCGCCGGCCTGGCACGCTTCGTCAAACCCATGGATTTGCAAAGGCTGGGTTTCGACGAGTACCTCCGGGACGTTCCCCGTGGTATCCGCCTAAACTACCAGGAACTCGAGTCCGCTGAAGTTGCCGGATTCTTTCCCACGTACGCGGGATCCTGGGCCGGCACCGGCATGGCTCTGAACAGTCAATTGCTCAGCCTGATCATCTCCGAGACGGGGGAAAATTTTGACTACGAGGCCGCGCTGCAAAAGATCGAGTTTGAAGCCAACGCCGGCAAAATGTTCGGGCGGAGTGATGAGGACCTGGCACGCTACCGGCCCTATGCATTGGTGGTGTTTCTCTTCATGGCGGGACTGGTGGTTTTGTTTGTTGTCCTGATCGTACGCTCGATGTTCGCGGACCGTGCAGCCACGACTCAATCCGTCTACCGGGGTTGGCTCCCCTGGGCCATGATTCTGCCCGCGGTGTTCCTCATCGGCCTCTGGGGATACTATCCGCTGTTTCGCGGCCTGGTGATGGCGTTCCAGGACTACCGCATCGTGGGAGAGAGCCCGTTTGTCGGCCTCGACAATTTCATCAACCTGGCTCTTGACGGAACCTTTTGGGCCAGCATGGCAAGGACGGTCTACTTCGTGGTCCTCAATGTCCTTCTGGCGTTTCTTTCTCCCATTCTGCTGGCTGTTCTGCTCTCCGAAGTGCCGCAGGGAAAAATGTTTTTTCGCATGCTTTTCTTTCTGCCTCAGGTGACGAGCGGGTTGGTCATCGCACTGTTGTGGAAGCTCATGTACGACCCGACTCCGCAGGGTTTTTTCAACCAGATGATTGCCATCCTCAACCGTTTTCCCCTGGTGGAGATCCCGGTGCAGTCGTGGTTGCAGGATCCGCGGCTGGCCATGATCTGCTGCGTGATCCCCACCGTCTGGGCAAGCATGGGCATGGCCAGCCTTATTTATCTTGCGGCCCTCAAGAGTGTGCCGGAGGAAGTCTACGAGGCGGCGGACGTGGATGGGGCCGGCATGTTCGGCAAACTCAGACGGATTACGCTGCCCACCTTGCTGCCCCTTATCGTCATTAATTTTGTCGGCACCTTCGTGGCCACATTCCAGAACATGGGAAACATCTTTCTTCTGACGTTCGGCGGGCCCGGGGAATCGACCATGGTGGTGGGCATGCGCATCTGGATCGAAGCCTACAACAACCTTCGCTTCAGCATCGCCACCTCGATGGCCTGGGTGCTGGGCGCGGTGCTTATTGGGTTTACTTACTTTCAAATTCGGTTCCTGAGGCGAGTGGAGTTTAAGCGCGCGGAATGGGATTAGCAGATGAGTGCCCACGGAACACACGGAATAACACGGAAGCTGGAGACTCCGGTTTTAACCGCGGATTTCGCGGATGGACGCGGATGGGATGATTCTCACCTTCGTTTTCTTCGCTCCTTTCTGTTCAGAATTTTTGGTTAGGCCATGCCGATTATAGCGAACATAGGTAGGCGCACTTTCAAGGGCCGGCTCGCCGTCGTGGCCATCTACGCTCTTCTTTCCCTGATGGGCGTTACCATGGTGGTGCCGTTTCTCATTACGGTTTCCGGATCGATGACCAATGATTTTGATTATGACCGGTTTCATACGGTGCCGCGGTACCTGTGGTCCACATCCGACCGCTTCGTCAAAGGGCTCGTACTCTTCTTTAATGTCTATCACGACTGGCCCGAGCAGATGCGCGCGCGATTCCGGACGATGCCGGAGCACTGGTCGACCTGGGCCAACGCCGGCCAGGACGATGCCGGTGTGCAGGCGCTGGCCGAACCGTACATGAATCCATCGGACGAAGCGTTGAAGCGATGGAAAATCATGGCCGCGGATTACGCTGAATTTGCCCACCACTATCCGGTCGAAGACATGCTTCCGGCGATGAGAGATGTGGAGGCGACTCCCCTGCTGCTGGAGAAATACAAGTCGCTTTGGTTGAGAAATGCTCCGGAAGATGCAAAACGCATTTCCGGCCGGGCATTGGAATCCCGGGCACTGGAGCTGTTGGAAGAGACCTGGAACATGCCGCTGGAGTCGGTCTACTCCATCGAGTTCGAGATGATCGAAGGGCGGCTCCCTTATTGGCATCAATCCTGGTATCCGCATGATGATCCGAAGTATCGCGACTACGAATGGCTGAAGCGTGTCCTGCGAAATGGCTATGCCCAACCCGGGGTGAAGACATCATGGCTTAGATTCTTGCGGCGGCACGATGTGAAAATTAAGCGGGAACTCGATGTTTTCCCCGTCGATCTGCAGACCGACCCTGCCGTGCGGAAGCTTTGGATCGCGTTCAAAAAGGAACACGCGCCTGCGGGCCGGAGCAGCCCTGTGGCCATGCGGGTCATCTGGCGTAAGTACCTGGAGAGTGAAGAAGTCTCCGACCTGCTCGAATTGCCTCCGGAAGAGGGGTTCGACGCAGACTTCTACAACCGAATCGCAGGAACCGACTATCCGTCGATGTTCGACACGCCTTTCCCCGTGCCGGCGGATGCGCCTGAATCACTCCGCGATTTGTGGGTCCGCTTCGTCGAGACCCGGTATCCCGTGCGATTAACTTCCGTGGAGGTCACGCCGCGGTTGAAACAGCAATTCGCTGATTTTCTGCGAACACGGCTCGGGACGACAGACAACGCGAACCGGATGCTCGGTACGAACATTCAAAGCTGGGAAGAAATTGAATTGTCCCCGACATCCACCGGGTACCGGGGCCGTGGCGCCCTGCGGGATGTGTGGTTCGATTTCGTGAAGTCTCTTCCGTTCGAGGACCGTGTCCTGACTTCATCCGAGCATGTGTTTCAGCAGTTTCTCGTGGACCGGTATGGAGCGCTGGAAAAAATAAATCAGACCTACAACTGGAATCTGCGGCGAATCGAGGAGGCATTCCCGCCGTTTGACATTGCCTACGCAGTGACGTACCTGGAGAACGAAGCGGCTTTCGGCTGGGCGCCTGCCCGGCAGAACTATGCGGGTGTGCTGACCTTTCTATTGAAGCGCGGCCGTGCAATCCTGGTCACCGGGTTGCTGGTGGCGCTGGCGATCTTCGCCACGCTGACCGTCAATCCTCTCGCTGCCTACGGCCTGTCCCGATTCTCGGTGCGCGGCAAGGACAAAATTATCCTCTTTTTCCTGGCCACCATGGCGTTCCCGGCCATGGTGAGCGCGATCCCCGCCTACCTGTTGATGCGCGACCTGAATATGCTCAACACGTTTTTCGCTCTGGTCCTCCCCTACGCAGCGAACGGGATGGCCATCTTCATCCTCAAGGGTTTTTTCGACAGCCTGCCGCAAGAGCTCTACGATGCCGCCACGATCGACGGCGCGGGCGAGCTGCAGATCTTCGCACGCATTACGATGCCCATGATGAAGCCCATCCTGGCCATTCAATCGCTCTACGCGTTTCTCTGGGCCTACAACAGCTGGGAGTGGGCATTGATTATTTGTCAGAAGAAGTCGATGTGGACCATGGCGGTCTGGATGTATCAGGCGGACAGGTCCTGGTGGGCGGATATGCCCTGGCTTGCGACCGCGGGCTACGTCGTGATTTCGATCCCGACGTTGTTGGTCTTTCTCTTTTGCCAGAAGATTATTCTTCGGGGGATTATCATCCCGTCGATGAAGTAACCGGCTACAACGCAAGTCACGCAACCGCCTCAATCAGGCCTTTCAAATAGCCCATGGCGAAAAGGTGCCCGTGCATGCCATAGCCGTCGCCGGGCCCCGGGTCGGTGGCCAGGTGCGGGACGTGATCTGTTCGCAGATGCCCGTCGAACCCGATGTCGTGATACGTGCGAATCAGGGCCGCCATGTCGGTCGGCCCATTGTCAGGAAAGGTCTCCACGAAATTCTCCGGCGTGCCGCGTACGTCCCGCACGTGAATAAAGTGAAGGTGCTCGGCGAACCTCCGCGCCACTGCGCCGGGGTCCTCCCCCATCTCCACGAAACAGCCCTGGCAGAGGGTGATGCCGTTGACCGGGCTGGGTACGAGGTCGACGAGCCGCTGAAAATTGTCGACGCTGCGCATGATGCGGGCGAGGTGGCACATGGGAGACAGGGGTGGGTCGTCGGGATGCATGGCCAGCTTGACCTCGGCCGCCTCTGCCGCGGGTACGACCTGCCGCAGGAAGTACGCCAAGTTGTCCCACACCTCGTCGTCCGACGATTCGCCGAGCTTGGTTCGCTCTTCATTGTCGAACGCCGACAAATCGAAGCTGCTGGTGAGGGCTCCGCCCCGCTCCGGGGTGTCAAACGATGTGCGCATGACCATCGCGTCGTAGTGAAGCTGCGGCATGAAGTTGTAACAGAGCACCCCGATGCCGAGCCTGCCCATGTTCCCGATGGCAACCTTGTACTGCTCGATCTGGACGTCCCGGCCGGGTCCGCCGGCGACGATCTGGTCCATGGGCGGACCGCCCTCCACCACCGCGACGCGCAAGCCGAACTGCCCGATCGATTTCCGAACCGAGTCCAGCTCGTCAAATGCCAGGGGCATGCCCGCCATGTCGTAGTAGACCAGGTCGTCGATCCCGATCTGCTTGAGCGCACGCAAATGGTCCTTCGCATGGCCCTTGGCAATTCCAGCGACCTTCATCGTCTCATCCTACTTGAGTTGCGGAATTCAATGATCGCTCAGAGCCGGCATTCCCTCTCCCCGGGGGGAGAGGGCCAGGGTGAGGGGGAATCCGAAAGAAACGCTATCTTCTTAAAGTCTATAATAACGCCCTCGCATTCTCTATAGAAAACTTCCGCAGCTCGTCCTCGCTGCACCCGGCAAGCGCCCAGTCCAGCGTCTCGATCCACCGTGGATAGATGCTGGCGAACGCCATGACAAACCCGTCGCCGTCATGAATCACCCGGTCGAACCCGAAACACTCGACCACGTGATCGATGTAGGGCTTCAGGTCTTCCTTCTTCCAGTTCTCGTGGTTCGCCTCGGTGGTTTTCCATCCAGCCCAACCTGTTGGCCGGTCTGATGCCGCGCCTCGCGCGCGATGAACCGGAAATCTACATCTGGATGTTCTTCAATGCCTGGGCCGCCTGTTACCGCTAGGAGATCGGCGCCATGGTAGAGCACCCGATGCCGGTCCTGGGCTATTCCAACGCCGCCCATTTCAAGATCAGCGACCAGGCGAACGCCGTGGCGTGGTTGCAAACCATGTTTGTCTTTGCTGAGCCCGACGCCCTGCACCTGGGGCGGGCGTTGCCGCGTTGCCTGCCTCGCTCACTCGACCCCCCCCAATGGGGATCTCCATCAGGACAGCCAATACAGACGTCGACGTTTTCATCGCTACTCCCCTTGTCTTGGCGCAGAATCCGACCCGCCGCTATTCGTTACTCCACGATTTCCATCAGCACGTCATCGAAGCATGCCGTTCCGTCGCCCTGGATCCAGAGTTCGGGAAGGAGGAGGTCCTGGTCGCCGGTGTCGAATTCGACGGTGAGTTCACACCACGTTCCGCCGCCCGGCGAACGCGCACTCGCGGCACGGTTGGTGACATTGGTGGCGCGGTACTCAATGCGCGCCAGCGCAATCCACGCTTCACCTCGAAGGTCTGTTGTGTCCACCCAGGCGGTCAGCCGGCATGTTTTCCCGGTTCCCGGCTGGGGATGCGCACCGACCGGGTGGGCGTTCACTTCGATCCGGCCGGTGGAACTGCCGGTGACGCCGAGACAGCGCCTCCCGCTGTGCCCCTTTCCCTCCACCCACGAGACGTGAGGAAACTCCCTGCCGTATTCCCAGAACGAATGGTACCCCGGCACATCCACGGGCGCAGACACCTCGAAGTCGCTCACCTCGCCGATGGTAAAGCCGGGATACGAAAACTGTTCTCGTTCCGTTTCCGTGATAAGAACCGGCTCTGCACTGTCCATGATGCTCTGCATCTCCGCCCTGGGCAGGTTCTCGAGCCGCACGCGGGCGGATGTGTGATACCAGCCGTTCTCGCGGTTTTCGAGTCCGCCCGGCATCACGACGAAATGCTCGTCCCGCCACATGCTGCAGGTGTGAAGCTCCATGGCCGGTGTCGCTTCCAGGACAGTCAGCATGGGATTGAAATCCGCGTCGGCACCGAAGCCGATCTGTCCCTGGTCGCGAGACAGGTACTTCACCCGGTAGGGCCCCACGATCATGCAGGTATAGACGCCGTTGTGAGGAAACGAACTCCACGTCCCGTCGAGGCCTTTCCAGACCGTGTGCGTGTAGCGTCTTCCCGACGCCTGGCTGTGGCAGGCTCCGCGCGGGTAGAAGTTCAGGAATTCCATGGGCCGGTGCTCGCGGTACCAGAAGTCGGCGCCGAATTCATACCGGTACTTCTGCTGCGCATCGTCCCATCCGATGTCAAACGTGTGCCGCGTGTGGTCTCCGTTATCGTGCGTGCCCAGCATTTCGAACTGAAGCCCGCCGTCGTCCCGAGGCGTCCAGTGCTGCTCGACTTTATCGGGCAGATACGCGCCGTCAGGGCCATGCCACCGCAACATGGCGTGCATATTGAAGTACGAGACCATGTCATAGACGCGCGGCACCTCGGGCACGGGACCGATCGCATCCTCGTCGGGGCCAAAGCGCACAATGTCCGCGACGAATGCAGCGGCAGACCAGAAGACAATCGGGCGGTCGCCGTCGTAGATCCATTTGCCGCGGGGATGGTCGGTGGTGCGAAGATTCAGGATTTTTTTGATTTTTGATTTTTGATTTTTGATTTCTTGCATGTCGACTCCCGGTTCTAAATCACAAGAGCTTTCTCAAATAGACCCTCACGAGAAAGCTCGTGGGGTCTGCCTAAGGTGACGCGAAGCAGATACCCATCGGGGTGCTCCATATTTCGTGCCGAATTACCGTGGATGAAGGCGTACTTGGCAATCCACCCAAGAGCAAATCAAAAATCAATAATTCGTAAGGACTACGACCAGATCGCTCGGCACAAATCCGGGCGTGTTTCCCACTCCCCACAGGGTGCCAGGGCCAATGCTGTGGAGCCGGTTGATATCTTTCCATCCACCGAGGAGCGGGGTCCACGACCTCCCACCGTCCCGGGTGTGGAACAAGGTGTGGTCATAAATCAACTTTCCAATGCCGTCAAATGGTTGGTCGAGGGCGGCCCAGCCGATTCCATTCCGCTGAAAGATCAGGTCGTTCAGCTCTTGATTGGCAGCAGGCGGTGTTCGTTGCCCCCACGTCTCGCCTCCGTCCTCGGTGTGGAGCAGAATATCCCGTCCGCCGATCCACCCTTCACGCGACGAGGGAAAGGAGAGGCTCATCAATCTGTTCGGGATCCGGGGCAGTTCAAGGGCCCTCCAGGTACGACCCGAGTCCTCGCTTTTGAGCAACACCGAACCATGGGAACCACCTCCGAGGGTGTAGCCCACGTACTCGGAATCGAAGTGAACGTCCCCGGGAAAGACCATGCGCCGGGCCTCGAAGTTCGATGGAAATGACAGGGGCCTCCACGGCCCGTCACGGAAGCGCCGGAAGGAGGTTCCGAACCTGGAAAGAACCCACACCGTATCGCTGGTTGCAACGACCTCCTGGACATCGGTAAGCCGTCCCTTCAGAAACTCCGCCCAGGTGCGGCCGCCGTCGGTCGAATGCAACACGGCCCCTGCGCCCGGTCCGCGCTGGTCTTCCACGCCGCCCAGCCAGATCTCCTCCGGGCCGGACATCCACACGCTATGCCAGGAGACCCATTCCTTACGCTCCAGTCCCGCCGGTGGACGGCGCGGGTATTTTGATGCCAACTCCCTCCACGAAAGCCCACCGTCATCGGTTCGATAAACGCCCATTACGCCGACGGCCACGCCGCGGTCGGCATTCCAGAACGACACATCGTAAAGGTTCTTTCGGACATTTCCCTTCCCGAACCCGCCGCCGCTCCCGCCGGTGGAGAGGATGTGGAATTTTTGATGCTTGATGGGCGATGCTTGATGGGTTGTCGCAGGGTTGGAAGTTCCCTGCCACTGGGACTCGCCGGCATATATCGGGAGGAGAAGCAGGAGGTGGAGCATGCACATCACGCGGCCGATTTGGACGGACATCGCAATCATGGCCGTGTGATCCGGAGTAGCGTGTGCAACAGGGTCTCGAGGACCCCGTGCTCTCCTGAATCCCTCGCGATGACGTAGTGTTGATGCAGGCAGCGGCCGGCAAAGTTTCCGGCATCCGGGAGACGCACAAACCAGCGTCCACGATACCAACCCAGATGATCACCGAATCCCAACCCATCTGCTTCGCCGTACTCCAAATGGATCCCGGCGGCGTCATCATCCAACCGTGCCAGGGCCACCGGTCCGAGTTTCGGCGTGGACGCGATCATGCTCTGTCCCGGCCAAGCCGGCAGCGCCTCGCGCACCGTGTAGCGGCTTTCCTCCATCATGTCCGGCGGCAACACCCCTGAGGTGCTGAAATGGCTGATCGTGACGTGATTGTCCTCGAAGCACTGGCGGGTATCCGCGAGTTCCATCTCGTGCGTGTATTCCTCAGGCGTGGCCAGTTTGCCGAATTGATCGCGAAACTGAAAATAAATATTGCTCATCGTCGGATGCGCGCCAAGTCCCGCATACAGCAACAGTTCGGTCGTTAACGCTTCAATATCCGCTTCCTCGCAAACCAGGTACCCGTCACAAACGAGCGGCCCATAGCTGACGTTCGGCATCACCTCCCGCGGCTCGACCAGCAGAAACCCCTTTATGTCATGGGGTGTGATGCCCACAGCCCCAGTCTCCTCCAGCATCCCGCGCTGGGCAAGGTAAAGTCCCGCCACTTGCAGCATGTGCGCCTCGTCCATCTCGCCGGGGCCGTCGAGGAGTTCCGCATGCCAGCGGCTCAACTCTGCTTTCGCAGCGGCTTCGCTGATTCCCGAAGCCCGCTCCTTGAGTTCATCGGTGGATCGCGCCAGGATCTCCACACCCAATCGCTCTTGACAGGCGGCAGTGAACCTGCGGATCTGCTCGTTTCGACTTTCGTCCGTTCCCGGATCGGCTACGATGAGCTTCGCGCCGCGAATGGCAAGACGGCGGCGCACGGCTCGGATTGATTGCTCTATTGTGTCCGGCAAATTAGCCGGCAAGAGCATGCCCCCGCCCCGTTTCAAGTCGTGGTAAAACGCCGCGTGGTAGGGGTGGTAGCCCCGGTGCGGATCGATGCACAATGCCGGGAGGCCTGCCCGGCACACCACATCCGCCACGGGAGTCGGGCCACAGGCCCTGGCCACGAAGACCACATCGAAGCCGGCGCCGGGTTGTAACGCGGCCGTGTCGACGACATCGAACGTGTCTGCCGGCGCAAGACTTTGGCGAACGGCATCCAGATGGCCTGGGGACGGCGGGGTATCCGTTGCGCTCAGGACCGCAGCATGAATGGGCGGTTCGAAATCAAGTCTGGTCGATGGATGTGCCATTGGGTTTCATGTCTATTCAAGCTCGAGAACCACTACCGACTTGGGCGGCAGTTGAACGAACCTGCCTTCTTTTTCAATTCGTGCGCCCGTGAAACGCTATATAGACTACCTACGGTTTCCAAGCATATCTTTCCAGTGCATCGCGATTCAATTCGATCCCCAGACCGGGTTTATCTGGCAACGGGATCACGCCGTTTTCCATGACAAGGGGTTCGCTTACCAATTCGCGGCGAAGGTGTGAGTCGCACATCTCGGCCGGCAGAAACTCAATGAAAGGGCAATTCGGGATCGCCGCCGCCATGTGGGCGGATGCGGCAATGCCGATTCCCGTTTTCCAGCAATGGGGAACCACCAGGCGGCCCCGATCCTGAGCCATCTGGCATACCCGCATCGCTTCCGTGAGCCCGCCGATGCGTCCGACATCCGGTTGCACGACTTGAACGCCTTTGTCCATCAGTTCGGAAAACTCGAATCGCGTATTTTGCCACTCGCCCAGGGCGATCCGCATGGGGGCTTCGCGGGTGAGGATTTCGTACCCTTCGAGATTGTCGACCCGCAGAGGGGTTTCCAGGAAAAAAAGATCCAGATCGTCCCACTTGCGTACGGTGCGCAGGCAGGACTCCGCGTCGAACCAGAGGTATTGCACATCGACCATCAACGTGAAGTCCGGGCCCACGGCCTCGCGGCAGGCCCGCACGATCTCGGTTGCCTGTTCGTCCGTGCCCTTCAGGCCGGAATGGTTGTAGGGGCCTGCAAGGGTGCACTCCAGCTTGGCGGCTTTGTATCCGTAGTCCTTGGCCTTGCCCGCCCATTCGACCAGGCTGCTGCCGTATTCGTCCACCGTGGATCCATAAGGCTGCAGCGACGCGTAGGGCGTAAGGTGATCGACGTGGGCTCCCCCCAGCAGTTTGTAGCACGGACGGCCAACGGCTTTTCCTTTAATGTCCCACAACGCCATGTCCAGGGCGCCCATGGCGCTGATCACGGCCCCCCGCCGGCCCGTCATACACGTGAACGTGTAAAGCTTTTCCCACAGGGCGCTGGTATCGAACGGATCTTCCCCCATGAGAAGATCCTTCATGCATAGATCCATGGTGTGTGTCCCGGGTGCCTCGATCGCGGCCTTGGCCACCCAGGGGCCGGTATCGGTTTCGCCGATTCCCGTGATCCCTTCATCGGTGTGAACGACCACGACGATGTCGTCCTGAGAGGAGGATGTCCCATCCGCACGAAAGCCGGGTGAGACCAGAACATGGACTTCGATGTCGGTTATTTTCATGCGCACTCCATTTTGCAATTCTTGGATTCTTTAGCTGATTGACTACCGTGGCCGAAAGCGGCAATCCTCAACGAAGCGACTCCGCCCGATGACGGACGGGGGCGCCTGATCGGAAACCGCGGTCTCATACGCCTTGATTTCTGATCCGCCCGGGGTCTGCAGGGGTCCGTCGGCCGACACATTTTCGAGCCAGCAATAGGGCGTGTCGATCGCCACGGCTGTTTCGCCCTGCGCGCCGCTTACCCGCACATCCTGAAAACGCGCCCATGTATACTCACGCACGCTCAACAGCGGATGCGCTGGGGGACCCGAGGTGCGGCGGATCGTTGTTTGGTAGGCTGCCGCGCAGGATCCGCCGCCCTTGACAAACTCCACGTAGGGCCCGCCGGCCTTGCGCCCGCAGTTTTCGATCAGGCAATGGTCGAGAAAGTTGGGTCGGCCCGTCGTGCTCATCATCACCACGCCGGCTTCGCCGCTGCTTCGAATGATGCAATCCCGAAGCACCGTGTGCATCCACAGGCCGTTCGGACGGTCCCCCTTCGCGTTCTTTGCGCTGCCGATCATCACGCCATGGATGTCCTGATTTTCAAAAATGCACTTCCAGAGAAACGTCTTGTCTACGAAGCGGCGGTTCCATCCTCCCGCGACGAAGCCGTAGTCCGCGCCTTCGAAACGACAGTTCACCAGGATGTTGCCGTTGTCGAAAGAGTCCGCGGCAAACCCCGCCACGGTTTGTGCCCGGAAAGTAACCGAATCGACGAGCCAGTTCGCCGTGTTGGGTTCAACGCGGACCCCGTGGCTGCCTCCCTGAAGAGTAAGGTCCATGAGAGTGCATCCTTCGGCGTAGAAGTCGTACGCGATTTCTCCCGGCTTTCCGTTCAGCGCGGTCTTACCGCGCCAGGGAAAATCGATCAGCGGTGCATGGGGGTCCTTTGCCTTCAGGATCGAGCGGTCCTGTCCCGCACCCAGTAAGACAAACCTGGGATATCGACCGGACCGGATCTCCGGATGGATCGGCGAGGTAATCAAGTAGGTTCCTTCGGGTACGTAGAGGATTCCACCCTCCGCCAGCGCCTCCTTGAATGCGTCGGTGTCATCCGTTTCGCCGTCTCCGGTTGCGCCGTAGTCGCGCACACTTCGCAGGCCCAGTTCGCCCCACAGGAACCGGCGTGCCGGTGGGCCCCAGAGATCGGGTTCCGAATTCCGGTCCGCTTCAAGCCCTGACGACGTCGGTCTCTCCAGATTTAAATAATGGGTCGTCTCGGCGGTTCGAAACTCGTCGGCATGATTGCCTTCCTCGAATTTGCTCGCGAGAATGCGACGCAGTTCCGACGGACCGGACAGGTTCAAACGTGCGGTGGAAAAATCCGTTCCCCAGACCGTCAATCGAGGATCGTCACTGTCGAGGCTCGGATTTTCCGCGTTTCCCGGTTCGATCAGAAAGCATCCGGCAACGCGGTGGTTCGTGCCGTTCAACCGAATTTGGGACCCGTCCCACTTTCGGTCTTCGTCTTTGCGCCAGGACAGGGGAGCAAGGTTAATCATTTCCAATGCCACATTGGCGCCGCCGCGGATGTCGAACATCGGTTCGAAAGCCATGTCGGGCAGCAAGGCGACGCCGTTGGCTTCGGTGCTCATCCCCCGCATCGTGAGATTCGAAACTTTCGGCGCCTGGATGACGTACCCCATGTTGCAGTGGACGGTGTTGTTCAGCAGCAGGCAGGAGCTGTCTTCGGTGGTATCGAAGAAGAAGCCCACCAGGTTCGGAGCGTGGGTCACAATGGTGCGAAGGACGGCCAGGTTGCGCATTCGGCCCTCCACCGCGATGCCGGCGATGCCGGCGGTAAAGCTACCGCCGATCACAGTCGAGTCTTCCACGTCAGTAAAAAGAATGCCGTGGCTTGGCCGGCCCTCCCACAATTCGGCATGAACCGTCAGCCATCTGCGATACATCTCCTGGTCCGGCAGGTAACAAGTCTCCGAGGGACCGTTGATGTTGCAGCGTTGAAAATAGATATGCTTTGCCTTGCCACCATGTTGGTGAACCGCGGCCGGCGGCCCGCCGTCCAGTTCAAGTCCCCAGAAGCTGATCCCGTCCACGTCGCCCGCCAGTTCAATGGCCGGCACATCACTCGCCTTGAGGATTGCCTGGATTCCTACGACATCGATCCCGCCGGGAAGCCGCAGCGGTTCTTTCGTCAGATACGTCCCGGGTGGAAAGTAGAGCGTGTCGACCCCTTTCGCCGGTCGCAACGCCGCCACCGCCTGCTTCAGAGCTTTCGTGTCATCCCGGGTGTCATCGCCCGCCGCGTCAAAATCTGTTACGTCGACGATCGACCGCTCGGTGGTTCGGGGTATGGACTCTCCCGCCTGGACTTGCGCAACGACCGTCGTAGCCACAAGAAGAATAAAAATGGGCAGGAGGGACGAAGCCGGTGCCGCCGCCGGTGGCGCAATCCGAATCAAATTCAAAATACCGAAATTCAAAAACATAACCTAAATCCTGCGATGTAGGAACGGTGCTCCATTCCCGCTCAATTCGGGCTCCCTTTTCCCATTTCCCGCCCATAGTACACAATCATATTCGCCACTGAACAATTTCGGGTACGTGTTTGGCGTCTTTACAAGCAGATACAAGTTCGGTGGGCTCCGAAATGTGCAAAAACATTCCGCGTCGAGCCTGGCGCACCGTGCTAGGTGTGCGGCGAAATAAATTGATCCTTCCCGCCATACCCCGTCAACGCGTGCGAATCCTGCCCCACTCCGCGGGCCTCACTTGCGCTTCGTTGTAGGCATCACTCACCAGTCCTGTGTCCCGCGTTGCCCAATGCATGCGCAAGCGGTTGATCGTTCCTTTCAGGTCGGAATAAACGACGCCGAAATCGCCGCGGAAATCTTTCCCGGGTTCCGGCAGGAAGCCCAGTTCGTCCAGCGGAATGGAGGCTTCCAGCGTGTATCCGCTTTTCGTCAATCGGGTGGCGATCCGGGCGCCCGCGATCACCTTGAATTCGTCGACCCGCAGCGCGCCAAGCCCGGAAGAAATTTCGATCCAGGTGTTCGTGCTGTCGCTGACATAGTTATAGAGCACCGCAACGTGCTTGTTCTCCTTTTTTGCCAGCAGCAGACGCCAGTCGCCGCGTTGGACTTTCGAGGATGTATCTTCGACGTCCCGTAGCGTCCCCAGCTCGAACAGCACGCAGTCCCCACTCTTGAACAACTCGTTGATGCCGTGGCGTCCTGAATTGCGCAACGGGGAGTCGTCGTGGACGGAATAAAAGAGGTAGAGGTTGGTATCGTCGTAGGAGACCGTGGCGGTGGCCTGGTGGGCATCATCCTTCCTGAACCGGGCCACGGCCTCGGTGCCCGAATCGTACTCGTTACCGATTCCATCAATGGTGACGGCGGAGGTGGGTCGGCCCATCCGAACGAAGAGGGCTTCCTGCTCTTCGGTAGCGGAGCCCGGGCTGGCCATCGCTTGTGCCTCCGCGTACGCCTCGGGAGAGAACGAGATCTCGATGTCGGCAAGGCGCTTCGCCTCGTCCAGCCCGGTCAGCTCGTAGATGCAGTTGCCGCCCGCACTATGATGCTCGCCT
>Ga0310121_10002266_pt1 | contig 18479 bp, 13 predicted proteins | sample CB27_Tmax_986_MG_FD_203504 | JGI IMG/M metagenome (GOLD analysis project Ga0310121, IMG submission 203504) | Marine microbial communities from Western Arctic Ocean, Canada - CB27_Tmax_986 | ecosystem: Environmental > Aquatic > Marine > Oceanic | place: Canada: Western Arctic Ocean | collected...
CGTCGGTTTCGGGATGAAGCGTGAGGGCAGCGAACTCGGCCTGCCGACGTTGAAGCTTGCTCTTGAGTGATCGAAAGCGGCCGTCCAAGTCCCGCCAGCGAGGGTTGACCACCGGGCGGTTGGTCCCAGGAATCTCTTCCGTCTTATATTCACTAAGTAGGTCAATCGCATAGTGTTCCATCATGTAGTGGAAAAAGTTTTCCTGGGACCATCTGCTGAAGATCCCGGCTGCGTCCTCCAGGGCCAACTGGCCGTAGGCGCTGCTGATCAAACTCGTTTGATGGCCGTTGGCTGTGAGTTTGCGGACTTTGCGGACCCATAAACCGTTCTTCTTGTCGCCGATCCTCGAACCTCGTTCGGCCAGTTTCATCGTCACGGTTTCGCCCCGCGGTAGGGTGACTCTCACGTCTGCGAATTCTTCTTCCGGCCACGCCTCCTTGGGGTACTTGTGATACGTAATGCAAGCGATGCGATGCGTCTGCCACATTTCCTTGAAGAAGGCCGGGCTGTACCCTTCGCGGTCAAAGATGATCACGAAGCGACAGCGGTGCGGGTCAGCCTGCAGTTCCTCTTTGCTCGGCTGACGTGGCACATCTTGCAGCAACCTGGGCACGATGTCGCTCTTGATCGCTTCAAGCATCCCGTGGTCGATCGGCCGCTCGACAGCGAAAAACGGCTGTCCTAACGCATCGTTGACCCAGTAGTCGGTGGTGCCGCGTAGACAAAGTCGTTGACGGGACACCTAGCGCCTGGGCAACTCGGTTTGCTTTCCGTGATAGAGCCGCACATGGCCGTCGACATACAATGTGCCGGCCAATTCGGGAGTTGCTTCCAGCCACTGACGAGAAAGCAAGGCAGCCCATTCTTCGGGAGCATTGTCCTCGGTGAGCTGGGACAATTTGTTTCGCAGGCAGCGGACTTCGGGCACGCGATCCAACCCCATTAGTTTTCCCAACTCACCTGGCGATTCGTATTGCAGTTGTTCGACCGTTTTGATGCGGCAAAGCGCCATGTAGGCCAGCAACGTCGTCACATGAAGTGTCGTGTGATAGCCGCCCAGCGATGGGAAGCTTCCTCCAGATGCTCAAACAACCCGTTGGCCTCTAAAGCAGGCACCGCGCAGAGCACGCCGCCGAAAGAAACGTCTCGACAGTCTTCAAAACGTGTCGGTGCTCCTTGCAGCATGCCAGTCGCCGCCAACACGCGTTCTTCGGGACGTGTGCAGGCGACGCCCATTTAGGCCGACGCATCGCCCACGCTCCGCTCGGATTTATCGGACGCGACACGCGGCGGGTCGCCATCGGACATAGTCGTGTCGCTGGAATCTGCCGACACTTCGGGGCCAGCCGGTTCGTGCAGGCGTCCTTGGTTGATGGCTTTGCGGAGCGTGTCATATTTAATACCCAACTCGTCGGCAACCTCTCGTCGCCCGCGACCGTGGTTTAGCAATTCTTGAGCCTGCACCACAACCTGCTCGGTGATCACGGTGGGGCCACGGACTTTGCCCGAGCGATAGAAGCCGGCGACTCCTTCTTCGCGATATTTCTTTACGCTCCGTTTGACGCTGTTGGCTGAAACTCCAAAAGTGCGAATGATGTCTGTCTGCCGGCACGCTCCTTGGCAGAAAAGCTGAGACGTGAACATCCGAAACGATCGCCGATCTTCTTTAGGATGACGAAAGATGGGATCGGTGCCATAGAAATACGTCCACTCTTGGTTTTCACGAACGACGCTAATGCGGTCATTGAGACGGGAGGCTCCGTCAGGGCTAAGCGGCAATAATGCCTGCAAGGTACCTTCCTCCTCGAACCATTGGGTTCTGTTTTTTCAGAGGTTGAAGGTGCCTTTTATTTTCCCATCTCCCAATACTCCAGCTAACCCCCCAATTCGCGCAACCCCTTGCCCCGCAACACGTAACGCCACCGATCACAATCCACGGCGTTAGCCCAAATCAGGAGTTCTGAACTTTCGCCAGAGCACGTTTCAGATTACCATCGGGGACTATCAACACGACGCAAAGTTTTCAGCCAGCTGGTCCGTAAGCGAGATGTTTGAACTAAGTCGCTAAGTGCTGCTGCGCTGACGAGTCTCTTAATTTCACCCGCCTGCAATCGTCTTCCTCAACTTATTCTTGCCATGCGACAACAGTTCTTTTTTGGGCTCCTGGTTTTGCTGGTCTGTTGCAGCGCGGTCTATTTCTGTTGGCTGGTGCTCAAGTCGTTTTTCGGCATGTACTCAGATTGGCGAAGCGATCGAGAGCTGGACAACCTCGAAACGGAATTCGACGAAATCCGAAAGCAGCGACGTGAGCTGGAATCGCAAAGGCTCGACAACGGTTGCGATCACAGCTACGAGGACATGCTGGGCACCTTTCCACTCGATGTCTGCGTTCGCTGTGGTTTGGCTAAGCAAAAGCCGATGGGACCGTGCGATCACGTCTGGCGCCGCATTGACGGCCTAATTCCCGGCAGCCGCTGCGAAAAATGCGGTGCGAACCACGGGACGAGTGCCACTGTTGCCTAGCCGGCATTTTCGGCTATTTGCCGATGCAAAAGCGGCTGAAGATGCGATCCAGCACATCGTCCGTATAGACCGCTCCGACGATTACCCCTAAGTGGTCCAAAGCCGATCGCAATTCGGCCGCGATAAGCTCTTCACCTTGTTGTGATTCACAAAGTCGCAACGATTCACGTACCGCATCAATGGCCGATCGCAAAGACTCGCGACTGCGCACCGCGGTAAAATCCACGACGCGGTGGCTTTCGCCAAGACCGATTCCCAGTTGCCCCGCAATGCCGCGCTTTAAATCCGCAAATCCTTGACCGTGGTGGCTGCTCGTGCGAATGCCCTCTTGGTCCAGCGGGATTCGTCGCTCCAAATCGCATTTGGTCAGCACTTTCACAACTGTTTTTTCCACAAGTGCCTCACGAATTGGCCGTGGAAATTCGACGAGACGCTCAGACCAATCCAGGCACGCCAGGACGAGATCGCTAGATTGAATCTGCTCCAGAGTTTTGCGCTGTGCAGCCGTCTCGATGTCTTTGGTCGTTTCATCGACCCCTGCGGTGTCTACCAATTCACAATCAAACCCCGCAATCGTCATGTTTTGGTGCACATAGTCACGAGTGGTGCCGGGCGTGGACGACACGATGGCCGCGTCTTGTCCGACCATGGCATTTAGGAGGCTGCTCTTTCCGACGTTCGGATGGCCCACCAGGGCGATTCGATGTGTGCGGGTATCCCGAGTCCGTGACCCCATTTCGTCCAGCAAGGCGGTCAGGGACGTTGTGGCCGCGGCCAACCGTGAACGCAGCTCAGACGCGGTGACGAATTCGATGTCCTCCTCGACGAAATCCAATCCTGCTTCCAGGTCGGCGCACAGGTCCAACAATTCGCCGCGAAGTTTACCTAGCAATCCTGACAGCCCCCCGGCAAGTTGGTCCAGGGCCGCGCACAATTCTGTATGGCTCTGTGCATCGATCACGCCGAGGACCGCTTCTGCCTGTGGCAAATCGATCCTTCCCGCTAAAAAGGCTCGCAAAGTAAACTCGCCCGGATTGGCCAAGCGGGCTCCACTTTGGCAAATCGTCTCCAAGGCAGCATCGAGAATCGGCGGCGAACCGATCATGTGCAACTCAATCGTCGGCTGCCGCGTATAACTGCGCTGGGTTGGCCAGACCAACGCGCGGCAAGGTACCATCGACGAGAAACCGAGGAGTTCGAGTCGGCCCTCGAAAGTGCTGTTTCTGCGCAGTCCCTGCCAATCGGGTGCGGGGTCCACGTTGAAACACTTTTGTACGCACGCGATAGAGCCGGGGCCGCTGATACGAACGATCCCCCGCAATGCAGACCCAGGCGGCGAGGCGATGGCGGCAATTGTATCGTCGAGAATCATGGTCTGTGGTCTTGTGGTCGTGAAAAAGGACCACGGACCCTCCCTACCGCTTGGCTTTCTTGCGTCGCTTTTTCTTCTCAGCGATCACTGCGGCTCCATTGCCGCCGCCACCCTTTTTGCCACTGTTCCCGCCGGAATCGTCGCCACCCCCGCCGGAATCGCCGCCGCCGGGACCAGGCGCGGATTGGTTCGGCTTGGATCTTGGCAACAACAGGCGTTCGCCCACGCCCCACAAGCTGGACGCAATGAAGTAAAGGCACAGCCCTGCCGCGACTTTATGAAAGATCACAACCATGAATAACATCATGAATTTCATGATTTGTTGTTGCATGGCCTGCTGGTCGTCGGTAGGAGGCGGTGTGAACAACTTTTGCTGCACCATGAACAACAGACCCGTAATCAAGGGAAGGACGTTCAAAAAGGGACCCAACCAACCCGTCTCCGACGAGAGAAAGGCGGGCAAGAGGTCGCGCCAGTACCACAACTTGTCCGGCCCAGCCAGGTTCGAGCACCAGGATATTCCGGGGATCAAGGGGGATTGGCGCAAGGCAATGTCGACACTCAATCCTCGATACAGCCCAATGAAAATAGGCATCTGGATGAACATCGGCAGACAGCCGCTGAGCGGGTTGTAGCGATGGTTCTTGAAGAGTTCTTGCTGGGCCTTCATTCGCTTTTCGGAGTCATTCTTGTACGTATCCGCGATCTTCTTCATCTCGGGTGCGAGTTCTTGCATCTTCTGGGCGTTTAACGCCATCTTGCGGCCCAACGGGAACATGCAACTACGTACCATGACAGTCAACATGATGATGGCCAAACCATAGTTGCCAACCATTGAGTGAAAGAGATGGAGCAACCAGACCATCGGTTTGGCAATCCGGCCAAACCAACCGTAAACGATGCATTTGTCCAGATCGTACTCGGCAAGAATTTTAGGCGCTTTGGGACCAGCGAAGATGATGAATCGCTGTTGAAACGGCTGGTTAGGGCCAACCAACACGTTCTGGCTGCTCAAGCGAAACGAGACATCCGTCCGCTTTTTGCGATCCTCGTCAACCGGTCCCACCGGTCGCGCCGTCGCGGAACGGAAGAAATAGTTGTCTTCGTCATCAAACGGGTCGTCCGGTTCATCCGTCATTGGTTTCATGACAACGACGTCGAAATATTGCGTGTCAGTACCGACGTAATCCAATTTGACCGGCCGCAGGGAATCGAACAGCGGCGTTTCAGGATCTTGCGGCTCCTCGATCGCCTGCTTGCCAATCGCGCTTCCCACGAACAGTTGATGAGGCTGGCCTTCAGCCCGCCAAACGATATCTCGAGCGCCCGCCGCGGAGAATTGCGTCGGATGAACTTTGTAGGAATACCACCAGCCCTCCATGACCAACCCTGTTGGACCACACAACCGGTAGGAAATGTCGATTGGTTTGGCGCCTAAATTGTGAATCTCTATCTCCATTGTCAGCCGATACCCAGCCGCTTCGGTGGTGGGACTTTCCCCCAGAGGTCCAGGCGACACCCGGAAGCGCTTGACCAATTCGAGACTGCCCGTCTGACCGATCGCATCCAATTCAGCGGCGGTCAGTTTCTTGCGAAATTCGACCCCGATCGCCGTGCCGTTGTCATCGGTCTCGATCTGCCCAACCGACCAGCTAACATCATAGAGAGAAGGCAATCCTTCAATTTGTTCCTGGTCAAACTCGACGGACTTCGTGCCAACTTTTTCCAATCCGAACAAGAATGAATAGGGATCAGTAGGCTCATCCGGACCGGCTAATTCCGGCTCAGGTCGAATGAGCTGGAGTGGCCGATTCGCGAGGCGGACGGCAAAATCCATTTCCTCTTCTCGACCGTCGCCCATGTCACGCAGGACGGTCAGCTCGACCGTTTGTTTTGGTTTGGTAGTCTGCAGCCAATCGACGAATACCAGCGTATTGTCGATAGGTACACCATCGACCGCTACAATCCGATCGCCTCGAGCCTCCAGCGTTGAATTGCCGTTGGGATCCGTCGTGAATTGATCACCCCTCAATCCAATCTCACCATGCGATTCCGCCGTCGCCGCGGGTGTACCCCCGCCCACGGTTGTAATTCGGCAGCCCCCCTCCTCGGCGTTTTCCAGCGACAGGTTCCCGAGATAACCATGGCTGACGTCGATATCGTGATATCGCGGATTGTTCAGCTCCAGCCGCACGACGGCTGCCCCTCGATTGTCGAACGTGACCAACATGCGATAGGGACTGTCCGGGGCCATTGAACCCAGGCTGATTCGTTGGTGCGGCACTTCGACGGGGCCTGCCTCTGGCACTAATTCCGCGACCGCCTCGGCCTCCCTGTCAGCCCCGGCCTCCCTGTCAGCCTTGATCTGCGCGTCGGCTGCATCCGCGAGCGCTACGTCCTTTTTCGGGTCGGTGTCTTCAGCCGCGTCCAAGAGAGCCGCTTCGTCCTCTGCTTTCTCAGCGACCTGGAGGGGGTCTGGCGGGGCCGGCGGATAGAGCCAACTCATCACCAACCCGTGTCCGACCAGGATCATCATCGCCACGAGCAGGAACGTAATGTATCGCTGTTTGTCCACCTGGTTTCCTCTTCTGCATCCCATGCCCTGTTATGCACCGTCGGCAATTACAAGGCACGGAAGATTGACTGAAAATTGGTCGTCAGCGTCCCTGCTATCAGCGTCCCTGTTGTCAGCGACCCTGTCGCAGCCGATCCGCTAAAAAGTCGTCTAACTCTTCGACCGCGTAGATCTTCTGCATGACCGCGTCCAGCGGATAGGGTACTCGACGATAGTGGACCATGTCATCTTCGAGGATGACATAACAAGCCCGTGTATCGCCATCGCGCGGTTGGCCCACACTTCCAACGTTGACCATCACTTTTTGCTCGCCCAAACGATAGCCGGTCTTTAACTCGTCAGGACGCAGAAAAGTCCCAGTTGCCGTAAATACTCCTGGCACGTGGGTATGTCCCTGGAAGGCATATTTTGGCACCATCTTGAAGATGCTGTCAAATTTCTTCTTGTTAAATACGTCTTCCGGAAACACATATTCGTTTAAGGGGTTGCGAACCGACCCGTGCACAAACATATAAGGATCTTCACGGTGGACCCGACGCAAGTTACAGAGGAAACTCCAACGGTGTGCGCGCTGGCCCGTCATCTCCTCTTCGTTACCGTTCTCATTGGACGGACCAATTTCCAGTTGGTTACGCGTCCAAAAAATGGCCCTTTCGGCAGGTCCGCTGAATCCCTCCGGATCAAATATCGCGCCCTGGTCGTGGTTACCGAGAATGCACAGGTCGAACTGCATCACCTGATCAACGCACTCGCGCGGATTCGGCCCGTAGCCGACGACATCACCCATGCAGTAGATCCGGTCCACATGCTGTGTTTCGATGTCGGCCAACACCGCTTGGAGGGCTTCGAGATTACCGTGTATATCGCTGACAATCGCCAGTTTCACGACTATGAGTCCTGGGGGCCGCTTTCAGGATGAACCAGACGAGACATGCAAAACAAATCCGTTGATTGCCCGACCGCTGATGGTGTCTCGACGGTCGGTTCAAACCATGCGCATGGCTACACTCTGGGTGCGATGACAATTTGACGTTCGGTCCGCACCGGATTGAGCTTGGCATTGAGCCGGGGCAAAAGGCCGTGTCTAAAGGCGCCTGTCTGACTAAAGTGCCTGTCTGACTAAAGTGCCTGTCTAAGAGCGCGAGTCTAAAGCACCTAAATCCCTTGGTCAAGGCGACTTGCGAGGGTTGCTTGATTTAACGGGCTCGCCGTAATATTCTGGGCTGGCTCAGCGGCCGTCTCGGAGCCTGTCGCCTAACATGTTTTCCAATTCCGCCACAGCATAGATCTTGCTGATGGTTTCTTCCACTGGATAGTCGATTCGGCGAAATTCGATCGAATCGTCATTCAGAATCAAATAGCAAGCTCGCGGATCGCTGTCCCGAGGTTGTCCCACTGAGCCCACATTGACCATGAGCTTGGCATTGCCCAGTTCATAGCGGTAATCGCACTCTTCGGGAGCGACGAAATCACCGTTTTCGACGAAGACACCTGGTATGTGTGTGTGACCCTGAAAGCAATACTTTTCGACTCGACGAAACAGCACTTCCATCTTCCGCTGGTCGTAGACATGCTCCGGAAAGACGTATTCGTTGGTAGGGTCGCGCGGCGAGCCATGCACGAATAACCGCTCACCTTCGTTGTGAAGACGTGGCAGTTCGCCCAGGAAATCCCATCTTCGGTTGACCGCGGTGCTGTTGCCTTCGGTTCGGTCCAATCGTTCACGGGTCCAGTAGATCGCCCGCAAGGCAACTGGGTTGAATCCGTCAGGATCAAAAATGGCCGCCTGATCGTGGTTACCCAGGATGCACAGGTCCAACTTCATGACCGTGTCGAGACACTCGCATGGATTGGGCCCATAACCGACCACATCGCCAAGGCAAAAGATATCGTCGACGTCCTGAGCGCGTATGTCCTCCATGACCGCACTAAGGGCCTCAAAGTTTCCGTGCACGTCGCTGATGATCGCTCGTTTCATGGGCAAAAAACGTATACTTAACGTCGCATGAAGGCTATCAAGGCGGCTGATTCACCACCATTGGTAACAGTTTTGCCGGTAAAGTGCTTGATCAACTCCCCATTTGCTCAAGTGTAATCGGCGGTAGATAATCAGAACAGTTACCCATTCATGGAAATCGCGGTGTAAATCTGGTCAAAATGACCGTCTCGATAGGGTTCTTAGCGAATTTGCTGGACCCTCGGCGTTGAATCGGCCCACGGGAGGCTGCCCAGTTGGCAAAGGCCCAGTTGGTTTGAAATCGCCATTTTGGGTGCCGCTGTCCAATTAGAAAATGCAGGTAAGAAATGGACAGCCCCGCGAACTGACCAGCCGACACTGGCGTTGGGGACGCCCTGAAGCGAGCCCCGTTTGCAGAGGAACCCCTTGAAAAATGGCCGAAATGAGAATTCTAGCATTGGAGACATCGACCCAACGTGGAGATGTGGCGCTGCTCAGCAGCCGCCATCTGGTGGCCAACGGACGTCTCGCAGCGGATGAAATGTCGTCAAAAATGCTGGTTCCGACCATTCACCGGTTGCTATCTGAGGCGAACTGGCGGCCGGACGAGCTTGAATTGGTAGCGGTCGGTACCGGCCCAGGCTCGTTCACGGGGCTGCGAATCGGAGTAATGGTTGCCAAGACCCTTGCCTACACGGTGGGAGCGGAGATTGTCAGCGTGGACACGTTAAGAGCGATCGCCTCGCATTCCAAAATCGAAAGCGAGCCGGTTTGGGTCGTTCTAGATGCCCAGCGCAAGCAATTATTTTCCCAGCCATTCCAATGCGAGGTTGGAGGCGATCCCATAGCGACGGAGCAGAGACAATTGATCGACGCCGAGCAATGGCTAAGTCAATTATCCGAGGGCCAGCGAATTACAGGGCCTGGGTTGATCAAGCTACAAGATCGGCTGCCAAGTTTCGCCGCCCTTGTTGACCAGACGCTTTGGACACCCGCGGCTGAGACCGTGGGACGATTGGCGCTGGCAGACTATGAACGGGGCCACCGTGATGATCGCTGGAGCCTTAAGCCCGACTACGGAAGAAGCAGCGCCGCGGAGGAAAAGCTGGGGCGGGTTCAGCGGCGCCGTTAAGAACGGGATGCGGGATACCGCAATCACGCCAATTCCCGCAATACCTCCTCAGCCGCCTCAATCGTACGACGAATATCGTCGTCACTGTGAGCGACGGAAACGAACATCGCCTCAAACTGGCTACAAGGTAGATAGACGCCACGATCCATCATGCCCCAAAAGAACTCTGCGAAACGTTGCGTGTCGCATTCTGCCGCGGAATTCCAATCGTCGACGGATCCCTTGTGAAAGAACATTGTCAGCATGCTGCCTACGCGAGCCGTGCAGGTGTCGATACCCGCCGAGTTGGCTGCCTCGGCCAGCCCCGCAGCCAATTGCGCCGATTTTGCTTCCAACTGTTCGTAGGGAGGCTGCTGCCGGAGGGCGTTTAGAGTCGCGATACCGCTGGCGGTGGCGACCGGGTTGCCGCTGAGCGTTCCAGCCTGGAACACTTTTCCGACTGGCAAAACATGATCCATAATTTCTTTGCGACCGCCATAGGCCCCGATTGGCAAGCCCCCCCCCACGATCTTGCCTAGGGTCGTCAGATCTGGTGTGATATCAAACAGCTCTTGCGCGCCGCCCAGCGCAACTCGGAACCCCGTCATGACTTCGTCAAAGATCAGCAGGGCGCCGAATTTCCGGGTGAGACTGCGGAGTTCGTGCAAGAACTCTTCGGTCGGTTTGACGCACCCCATGTTGCCGACGACAGGTTCAACGATCACACCAGCGATGTAATTGCCGTGTTCGCGAAACGCGGCGCCGAGTCTATCAACGTCGTTGTAATGCAGTACGATCGTATCTTTCGTTGTCCCCTCGGTGACGCCTGGCGAATTGGGCACCGAGAGGGTGGCCGCCGAACTTCCCGCCGCGACCAACAGGCTGTCGACATGGCCGTGGTAGTTTCCGGCAAACTTGACGATTAAATCCCGCTGGGTGTAGCCGCGCGCCAAGCGAATTGCACTCATGGTCGCTTCGGTACCGGAGTTGACCATCCGCACCTTTTCCACGGACGCAACGCAATCGATGATAAGTTCCGCCAGCGTATTCTCGGCCTCGGTAGGAGCGCCGAAACTGGTTCCTTTGGCGATCGCAGCCTCGATGGCGGCAACCACGTCGGGGTGTCGATGCCCCAAAATCATCGGTCCCCACGAGCCGATGTAATCGATGTATTGGTTTCCGTCGACATCGTAGAGATACGCTCCCTGGCCGCGGTCCACTACAATTGGCTCGCCACCGACCGCACCAAAGGCGCGTGCGGGGCTGTTGACACCTCCTGGCATGAGCTGTTGAGCTCGGTCAAAAATCTCATGGCTCTTTTGTCGGGCGGTCGTTGTCGTCATCATGGTAATGAGCTTGTTGGTCCTATATTTCTACGAAGAAGACTCTAAACGGCGTCCGTTTGATTGTAAGTAGTCTAGCTTCAGCGAATAGGGTTGCCCCCCTGTCCAGTCTGGATAAGGTAATTGAAACCCGAAAAACCGAAAAGGTATGGTCTGCCGGATGTAGCTGAAGTCGAGAGACTTTGGACGTTGGGTCTCGCGTCCAAGGTCGTACGACTTCGGCTACGAGCCACCTGACCGATGTTACTTCCCCTTCCCGATTCAGGCTCCTGATTGACGCTCCCGAGGTCCATGTGTCGAATTCAATTCTTCATCTTCCCCGCGATGAAAACCAGGCTCGCGGGATCGCTCAATATGCGATCGAGTTCTGTCGGGGCGATTTGCCGGGGCCAACGCCGACAGTCCTCGGTAAAACCACCCTGTTCCATCTGGACAGCGTCGCGTGCGCCGTGGCGGCTTTGGCCAGCGGGGCCAACGCACCGTCGATTTTGCGAAAAGAAGCGCTCCAGTATCCCTCGGACGCCGGCGCGATCTGTTTTGGATCGTCCATCCGCGTCCAGCCAGAAAAAGCCGTCTTGGCCAATTCGTCGGCGGCCCGTGAGTTGGATGCCAATGGGACCAACTTCGGCTACAACCCGCGAACCGGTCACCAGCGAGGCGAATTTGGGCACAATGATTTCTACCCGGTCGTGCTTGCCGCGGCAGCCGAAGCCCATCGTGATGGTGCGGCAGCCTTAAAAGCGATGGTTTGCCTGGATGAGATCCGCGGGCGTCTGGCTGAAGTCTTTGCTCTTAAGGATCACAACATCGATCACGTTCTCCACGGAGCCATCGCGTCGGCCGCCGTTTATGGGGCGTTGCGACGTGCCACCGTCGATCAGATTGAATCGGCGATTGGCCTGGTAGTGTCGCACTATGTTCCCTTCCGCGCGATTCGCGCCGGCCAGCAGCTATCTGATTCCAAAGGTGCCTCGGCCGCGATCAGCAGCGAGATGGCGGTGAATAGCATGCGTCGAGCGATGCGTGGGTTCGTCGGACCCGCTGACGTTTTTAGAAATCCGCAGGCGCTGTTTTGCGTGTTCGAACCGCCCGCTGCGGCCGATCAAAGTCCATTCGATTTGGAGCTGGCCACGTCCGGCGATGATTTCGCCGTGATGGGGATGCACTTCAAGCTCGGGTTATATGAACACCAGTCCGCTGGGGCGATTCAAGCCTTGATCGATCTGCTTTCCAGTCATCCTCAAGTGCTGGCCGAAGCGGGGGAAGTCGAAAACGTCCGCATCACCATTTACGAGCCCGCCTTTAGCATCATCGGCGATCCGGCCAAACGGGATCCACGTACGCGGCAAAGCGCGGATCACTCGATGGTCTACATCATCGCCACGTTGCTGCGCAAGGCAATCGAACAACAAAAGGCCAGTTGGCAGGAATTGATGTTGGTTCCCGACGACTACAACCAGGACGCTTTGTGTAACCCACGGACGCGCCGCTGGATGGAGCGGATCGAATTCGTGCATGGCGGGGCCGCTTACGATGGAAAATATCCCGATGGAATTCCCACTACGTTGGAAATCGAACACCGGTCGGTCGGCACGCTGTCCAGCGGTTTGGTGATGTATCCCCTGGGACACGCCCGACACGACGGCCAAGGATTGGATGAATTATTAACGCTCAAGTTCGAACGATTGGCCGGCATGGGTGTCGAAGATCCCGCCGAGTTATATGAACGATTGGCCAATATCGAGTCGCTCACGTCGGAAGAGGTAGCGCAACTTTACGGTTTTCCGATTCGTGGGTTAGCGTGACGGCGGGGAAATTAAAGGCGGGGAAATTAGCGGCGGGGATACCAATGTACGGCATTCTTAACATCCAGAAACCTACGGGCATGACATCGCGGGACGTCGTCAACCGTATCCAACCAATGGTCCGACCCTACAAAGTGGGTCACGCGGGCACCCTGGATCCGTTGGCCGAAGGAGTGCTGGTCGTCTGTGTCGGCATGGCGACACGTCTGGTCCGTTACATCCAACAAATGCCTAAACGCTACCACGCCATTTTCGAGTTAGGTTGTACTAGCGACACCGACGACATCGATGGCGATGTCAAACAGCTGGATAATGCACCCATTCCATCCCTTGAGCAGGTGGCCGAACGGATCAAGCCGCTGGTCGGCTCGATCCAACAGCGTCCGCCAATCTATTCAGCGATTAGGATCCAGGGGCAACGAGCTTACAAGTTGGCACGTGCGGGAAAGCAGTTCGAGCTGCAACCTCGCGCCGTTTCTGTCTACGGCATCGAAATCATTTCTTACGAATATCCGCAGTTGGTGCTCGACGTCTCCTGCGGCAGCGGTACCTACATCCGCGCCCTCGGGCGCGACCTGGCGGGTTCGCTGGATACCAGCGCCGTGATGACGACGCTGACACGTACGACGATTGGCGATTTTGAGCTAATCGACTCTTTGGAACTCGGTGGGCTCGATGCCGATGCGATGGAAACCCAATTGTTACCGTTGGTCAGGGGGGTAACGGAGTTGGAAAAAGTCGAATTGTCCGCCGACGAAATCGTTCAAATCCATCACGGTATGCGGATCGACAACCGATTTAGGATCCAGGCGCAAGAGTTCGCTGGCTGCGACGCAGAGGGGCAATTGATGTCCATTTTGACCCAATGCGAGGCCGATCGCATCAAGCCACTGCGCAATTTCCACGCCGGCGATATGGCAGGTTAGTTTGCGCGGCCTTGATCATACTCTGGAAAATGCCATCACCACTAGCGTTGTAGCGGAAGTCGTAAGACTTCCGACTTTTCGCGTTTCGTCGGAAGTCTTACGACTTCCGCTACTGCCAGCGTTGCCCGGAGTTATGATCAAGGCCAGCGCGCGTTATTTGGGGACAACCCATTTTCCGCAAGCTTCTTCATCCGAACGATCGTCAGACCTTGCCGGGTTTTGCCGCAAAAACACCGGACTGAGAACGAAATTTCGGGCTTCGACCTACCCTGTGAGCTAAACTTGCTCCGCGGGTCAAATCTGCCACCGTATCCCACCTTGATACCACCCACCTGAGTTGAAGCACAAAGCCCGCTACCGTAACGCCGTGAAGGATTGTTTATCTCGAAGAACGCGGGATATCGGACGTAGCTGAAGTCGTAAGACTTTGGCCGCGATGCCGAAAAAGCCAAATACTTACGCTCTTCAGCTACCAAAATCCTTCACGGCGTTGCCGATACCGGCGGGAGCCTCGCCCGCCCAACTGTTTTGTCATAGTTGCTTTATCTGATTATCAATCCGCACCCAGGAACGTTTCGGGCATGGACAGGCCCTCTATGGCGGTGCCCACAAGCGCGCCATTGAAGTTCGATGATGGTAACACTTGCCTAGGACCTCCATGTTTGAAGATCGTGATGTCAAATTCGACCTCTCAGCCCTCGGTCTGTTAGTCGTAGTCGCCTTTTTGGCGCTTTCGCTGCTGACCCATAACCCCGGGGACCCTCCAGTCGACCTGGTGTATCCGCTGGGCAACCTCTATCAGCCTGATGTGCTGGTCTATCCCTACCACGAGCAGGCGATGAATGTCTGTGGTCGGTGGGGAGCCCTGGCGTCAGCCCTCTTGCTAGACGGTCTGGGAATAGGAGCCTATTACCTCATTGGCTCGATGGGTGTTTTGACATTCGTCATGCTGACGCGTCGCGAGATCGACGCGCCTTTGATTCGTGCTGCCGGTTGGATCGCGTCGCTGGCAGGTTTCACCGCCTTGGCCTCGATGATGCTGAACGGTTTTTCTCCTGGGACCGTACTGGGGGCTGGCGGCCAGTTGGGGGCGATGATTTCCGGGGCGCTTTATTACAACTTCGCATTCGTCGGCGGATCCATGCTGGCCGTGGGCCTGCTGATGGCCGGCCTGATGCTCTGCTCGGACTACATTGTCCTGAATCTGCTGTTGTTGCTAGGTGTCGCTGTGGTGGGCCAAGTCAATCGTGGCTCTCGGCGAGTCCGTCCGCGGCGCCCGCGCCCGCAGGTCAGCGATTTCGAGAAGAAAGACCGGGAAGAGCTATCCGTGCGTATTGGTGGCAAGCAGATTCAGGAAAGCGATGAGGATGAAGAGTATGAAGAAGACGAGGAAAATGGTTGCGAAGAGGCGGACGATGATGAAGAAACCGGCGAACTAGATGAACTCGAAGAGGAGGACGAGGAAGACGAGTATGAAGACGAAGAGGAGGAGGACGAGGAAGAAGAACCAGTCCCCAAAAAGCCTACTGGGCTGACGGCAGCGGTCCCTAAATTGCTGCGTGGTGCCAGTCGCCGCCGTAAAGTCGCCGCGCTGAAAATTGCCAGTCCACCGAAAGTCGATGAACGCACGCAGGTGATAAATGAGCTGGAGGCGGCCAGCCAACGGGAAAATGGTTCGGAGTATGAGTTGCCTGACATAGAGTTGCTCCAACTTTCGGACCAGTTGTGTCATGACGATCAAGCCAAAGAAGTGCGGCGTAAAGCCAAGGTGTTGGAAAAGACGTTTGCCAATTTCGGCTTCGATGTGAAGGTTGTCGAAATTGAAACGGGTCCGGTCATCGCTCAGTACGAAATCGAGCTGGAGGCCGGATTGCGATTGTCCAAGATCACGTCCCTGGCCGACGACGTGGCGATCGCCTTGCGGGTCCCCAGCGTCCGAATTGTCGCCCCGATTCCGGGCAAGAATACGGTTGGGATCGAGGTGCCTAACGGGGAAAGGCAACTGGTTCGTCTGCGCGACGTCATGGCCGAGTCCAATGGGAAAATCAAGAAAATGCGGATTCCGCTCTTTCTCGGCAAAGACGTGGCAGGGAATCCCATGACCGTCGACCTTTCAACCATGCCCCACCTACTGATTGCTGGACGCACCGGTACGGGCAAGAGTGTCTGCCTGAATGCTATCATCGCGTCGATACTCATGATGCGCCGGCCCGACGAGGTCCGCATGTTGATGATCGACCCCAAGATGGTCGAATTGAGCGGGTACAGCTCGCTGCCCCACCTGATGCATCCCGTCGTGACGGACATGCGCAAGGCCGAAGCCATCTTGGCCTGGGCCGTCGAAAAAATGGAGGAGCGATACAAGGTGCTGGCTCGCGCCGGAGTCCGCCACATCATCTCGTATAACCAACTGAGTGAAGAAGAGATCATGGAACGGCTCCAACCGGAGGACGACGAGCAGCGCCGATCGATTCCGCTGCATATGCCGTTTATCGTGATCGTGGCCGACGAAATGGCCGACCTGATGATGACGGCTGGTAAAGAAGTCGAACAGCACATCATTCGACTGGCCCAAAAAAGCCGCGCAGTCGGGATCCACCTGATCCTGGCCACGCAGAAACCAACGGTGGATGTTATTACTGGATTGATCAAATCCAACCTGCCCGCTCGACTTGCTTTCCAAGTTGCCAGCCGTACAGACAGCCGCGTCGTGCTCGACGAAATGGGCGCTGACAAACTGTTGGGCAACGGGGACATGCTGTTCTTGTGGCCAGGCACAAGTACGCTGGTTCGCGGCCAAGGTACCTTCCTCAGCGACGACGAAATCAACTCAATCGTCGATTCCGTGAGCACCGGCGAACAGGATTTTGTCAAGGAATTGGTCCACCTGAAAATCGAAGACAAAGAGGATGGCGGAGGTCCCAGTGCGCTCAAGAATCGCGACGACCTCTACGAAGATGCGATTGAAACCGTGATTCGCGAAGGGCGTGGCAGCGTCTCGTTGCTGCAGCGGGCGCTGGGCATTGGCTACGGTCGGGCTGCCAGGTTGGTCGATTTTATGGCCGAAGACGGTATCGTCGGGGCCTATGCCGGATCGCAGGCACGCGAAATCCTCATGACCATGGACGATTGGCGCAAAATACAGGGCGGCGAGGTCGATGCCGAACCGGAACAACCACCTGCACGATCGAACAAGATCCTGCCAGTCTCGCATTGGCAGGAGGACGCCAAGCAGGCCCTTATGGACGAGGACGAGGAGGAAGTTGCCGAGGACGAGGAAGAACTCGTCGACGAAGATGAGTTCGAAGGTGCAGAAGACGAGCTCGAAGAGGAAGAGGACGACGAAGACGACGAAGAGGAAGAGGAAGAAGAGGAAGAAGAGGAGGAGGAAGAAGAGGATAATAAGAAAGAGAGAGTTTAATAGGAAGAATGAGTAGAACAGGAAGAATGGTATGGGTACTAGGAAGACAAGTAAGACGAGCTAGTCGACGAGGTGGACGCTGAAGACGGCGAAGAGGAAGAGGAAGAGTATGGAGAGGAGGAAGAGGACGGCGATGCCGCCGACGAGTACGAGGCGGAGAGTGCTTAGCTTAGTCCGTCTGAGGCATCTCGGCCTTGATCCTAACTCCGGCCAATGCCATCAACGCTACCAATGCTGCTATTTTCGGGTTTCAGTGTTCAGTTTTCAGGCACGAGAAGCAAAGCCAATGGTACTGAACACTGAAACCTGAACACTGAAACCTTTTGGGCTAAGCTCGGTGTGTCCTATCTCTGCCAGTATTGGCCGGAGCTATGGTCAAGGCCGCATCTCTAATCAATTGACATCCAGGACGACAATGCGTAACCTGAGGGTGAGGAACGACTTATCCAGGAATCCCCGACCATGTTGTCCGCCACTTGTTGCGTGATACACTCTGAGATGATCCGTTCGGTTATCGACGGCGTCGTCATTATTATCCGCTGCCAATGGGCGGCGGCTTAGGGACCTGGATCGGTAAAGAGACCATGCCAACCCTGGAGCTCGCCGTGAGTTCCAGGGTTTTTTTGTTGGAATGGGTTTTTTTGTTTTTTGTTGGATTAGGGCCATGACAAAAATCCAAATCTACGACACGACGCTACGCGACGGCACTCAAGGGGAGGGGGTCAGCCTCTCGATGCAGGACAAGCTGCTGATTTCGCGGCGATTGGATGAATTGGGTGTCGATTTCATCGAAGGGGGCTATCCGCTGAGCAACCAGAAGGATGTCGAGTACTTCCAACGTGTGCGCGACTTGGACCTGAAACACGCCCAAATCTGTGCCTTTGGCATGACGCGACGCAAAGGCATCTCTGCGTCGGACGACCCCGGAATGCGAGCACTCGTTGATTCCCACGCTCCGGTCGTCACGTTGGTCGGCAAGACCTGGGATTTTCACGTGACCGACGTGCTGCGCGTCTCACTGGAAGAGAACCTTGAAATGATCGCCGACAGCGTGCGATTCCTTGTGAAGTCGGATCGCCGTGTGATCTACGACGCCGAGCACTTCTTTGATGGCTGGAAAGCAAACTCCGACTACGCGGCGCAAACAATTCAAGCCGCCGCTGGTGCTGGCGCGGAAATGATCGTCTGTTGTGACACCAACGGCGGCAGCCTGCCTGCCGAGATTCGCGAGCTGGTGGCAGCGGCTCAAGGGGCGTTGGGAAAATACAACGTTGCTATCGGGATTCATTGCCACAATGACTGTGAACTGGCCATCGCCAATTCACTGGCCGCCGTCGAGGTTGGCGCGACCCAAGTCCAAGGGACCATCAACGGCATTGGCGAACGATGCGGAAATGCGGATCTGATCTCGATAATTGCCAACCTCGGTTTGAAATTTGAAGGCTA
>Ga0310121_10002267_pt1 | contig 18479 bp, 21 predicted proteins | sample CB27_Tmax_986_MG_FD_203504 | JGI IMG/M metagenome (GOLD analysis project Ga0310121, IMG submission 203504) | Marine microbial communities from Western Arctic Ocean, Canada - CB27_Tmax_986 | ecosystem: Environmental > Aquatic > Marine > Oceanic | place: Canada: Western Arctic Ocean | collected...
CATGCATATAAAATCTCCGGTTCCATTCATCGAATTATACTCTCAATTCAACGTACTCTTCGTTCTCATTTATGTCCGTGAGTAATCACGACCTTCCAGCCAACGTGCCTGAGCATGTTGCAATCATTATGGACGGCAACGGCCGTTGGGCTAAAGCGCGCGGTTTGCCGCGACTGGCCGGGCACCGCGCCGGAACCGAGAATTTACGCCGCATCCTGGAAACGGCGGTCGAGTTTGGGATCAAATGGCTCACTATTTACGCCTTTTCAACGGAGAACTGGGGACGTCCCGCGGAAGAAGTGAGCGGCCTGTTGAACATTATCGAAGATGTCATCGAGCGCGAGTTAAATAATCTCCACAAGAATGGCGTACAACTGCGCCACATTGGCAGTTTGGAAGGTTTACGCCCGGGCTTGCGCAATAAGGTCGAAGAGGCCATTGAAGATACCCGTAATAATACGCGTCTGATTCTCAATGTTGCCTTCAACTACGGCGGACGTAGTGAAATTGTGCAAGCCGTGCGCAAGATCGTTGCCACGGGAATTCCGGCCGAAGAAGTAACGGAAGAGATTATCAGCGACAATCTCTACACGGCCGGTCAGCCCGAACCGGACCTCATAATTCGTACCAGCGGCGTAGTCCGCGCCAGCAATTTCCTTATCTGGCAGGGTGCCTATTCGGAGTGGTATTTCACACCGGCATTCTGGCCAGATTTTGATGCCGAAGAATTACGGAAGGCACTCCAGTACTTTGGACGCAAAGAGCGTCGCTTCGGGCTGGTTTCTGAGCAGATTACCTGATGTTGCGGCAGCGCACGATTGTCGCCATTCTTATCGTACCGGCGGCAGTGGTCTTGGTGCGCCTCGGCGGCATTATCTATTTGCTTATCGTCCTGGCGATACTCGTCACGGCGGCCCTGGAATATGCCCGCATGGCGCGTGCTGCAGGGGCAGAAGTCTCCACAGCCAATCTTATTATCGGGGTGATTGTCGTCGCACTTGGCAGCGCCTTCCCCGAGCAATCCTGGCTTGAACCGGCCCTAGCATTCTTTCTGATCCTGACGACAGGGTGGGAGGCTTTCAAGTTCGAGCGTGGCGCCAGGACTCCTTTAACAAATTGGGCGGCGACGCTGGCTGGAGGCTGTTACCTGGGCTATCTGGGTGGATTTCTGGTTGCCTTACGTGAATTGCCGAATGGATTCTGGTGGACGATGACCGTGCTCCCGGCAGTATGGTTGGCGGATACCGGTGCCTATGTCATTGGAAGCTTGATTGGCAAGCATCGCATGACACCGCGCCTGAGTCCGAAAAAATCCTGGGAAGGGTTTATTGGGGGGGGCGTGCTCGGCACAATTATCACTGCACTTATCGCCTCCGGCTGGGGTTCGGCATCTGACCCGGGGAGTGGTCTTAGCTGGCAGGTTGGTGCGACTCTTGGATTTCTCATTGCCGTGATCAGCCCTGTAGGCGATCTGGGAATCTCCATGTTCAAACGTCAGGTGCAATTTAAAGACACCGGCAGCCTCTTGGCCGGACATGGTGGTGTGCTTGATCGTGTTGATTCATGGCTAGTCGCAGCAGCCATCGGCTACTTCTACATAAACTGGTTTGTTGTTTAGGATAGAGTGAACGAATATTATCAGGAGGAATCTTCATGGCCGAAGTTCCGGATCGCAATCTGGCCCTTGAACTTGTCCGTGTGACGGAAGCGGCGGCTCTTGCTGCTGGTCGGACGATGGGGCGCGGGGACAAAATTGCTGCCGATAATGCTGCCGTGGAAGCGATGCGTCTAATCCTGAACACTGTTGATATGGACGGAGTCGTTGTCATTGGAGAGGGCGAGAAGGACGAAGCGCCGATGCTTTTCAACGGTGAAAAGCTCGGTACCGGTCGACCGCCACGTGTTGACATTGCAGTGGACCCAATCGACGGGACGCGTTTGCTCTCTCTCGGCAAGGCGAACTCGCTCGCCACGGTTGCAATCTCGGAACGCGGAGCCATGTTTAATCCGGGCCCCTTTATGTACATGAGCAAGATAGCAGTCGGCCCAACTGCCCGTGGCACAATTGATGTCGAGGCCCCCCCGACAGTGAATTTACGGAGCATTGCGCGTGCTAAAGGTATGGATGTCAACGACCTAACCATAGTCATCCTCGACCGTCCGCGACACGAGGATTTGATTGCCGAAGTGCGCGAAGCAGGGGCACGGATTCGTCTCATCACCGACGGTGATGTAGCCGGCGCGCTGATGACAGCCTGGCCGGGCTCCGGCGTGGATGCGCTTATGGGCATTGGTGGAACGCCGGAAGCCGTGCTGGCTGCTTGTGCCTTGCAGTGCATGGGGGGCGAGTTGCAAGGGAAACTCTGGCCGCGAAATGAAGAGGAAATTCAGAAGGCAGTCGAGATGGGCTACGATTTTGAACGGGTTTTGCATACGCGCGATTTGATGCGTAGTGATAATTCATTTTTCGCAGCGACGGGTATCACGGATGGTGAGCTTCTCGACGGCGTTAAATATTATTCCGGGGGTGCCCGTACGCATTCGCTGGTGATGAGGTCTAAATCTGGTACGGTGCGGGAAGTTATCGCGCAACACCGGCTCGATAAACTAATGAAGTTTTCGCAAATTGACTACGAATAATTGCATGTTGCGGCCCGCTGAAGCCAGCTGCGGTCGGTTGCGTAGCAACTTGCGCTGATTTTGAAAATGGGCAAGAATGGAGACAGTTTGAATTGACATCGTTTTTAACCGATGTTACAATTAGGATGATAAAGACGTGTGAGCTTCTGATGAGAAGAATTCGCCTCACATCTCGACATCACCCCTAAACATCTCAAACAGACCTCGTCTTTGTGGACCAAAACCTCATTATCCTCAAAAGGACTGCTGGGTACTAAGCGCCGCAATCGCGTATGAAACGGCCGCCTGGTGAGCTTTATGTCACCAGTTGTTGCTAGCTTATTATCAAACAATTAGACCCAAGACATCGAATTACCTAACGTAAACTTGGTAAAATTTTATGGGCCCGGAACTGAAGTGAAACGGTCTCCGGGAGGTGTGGAATTCGCCGTCCAGCTTGCATCGGCGTCTGTTCTAATAAATATTGAGTGACATTATGGACATTGCAGATCTAGAAACTAAAACTCTTGAGCAACTTCGTGGTATGGCCAAGAAATTCAGTGTTGCTGGCTATACTCTCCTTAAGAAAGAAGACCTGATTTTGCGTTTGCTTGGTGCGAATGCAGAGAAGAATGGTCTGACATTACGCGGTGGTGTGCTCGAAATTGTCGATGACGGGATAGGCTTCCTGCGGTTAGATCACTATCTGCCCGGTTCGAATGATATTTATGTGAGCCAATCCCAGATCCGCCGCTTTGGACTTCGGACCGGGGATATGGTCGTGGGGCAGGTACGACCCCCAAAAGATTCCGAAAAATATTATGGTTTGATTCGTGTTGAAGCTGTTAATGGACTAGATCCGGAAGAGGCCAAGCGCCGCCCCGTATTCGAGCATCTGACCCCGATATTCCCGGAGGTACGTTTTAACCTGGAAACAGACCGCCATACCATTTCCAATCGGTTGTTAAATTTGATTGCGCCGATTGGTATGGGCCAACGCGGCCTGATCGTATCGCCGCCTAAAGCGGGCAAGACAACCGTCCTCAAAGAAATTGCGAATGCTATATCAAATAATTATCCGCAAGTGCATCTGATGGTCGCGCTCATTGGTGAACGGCCTGAAGAAGTGACAGATATGGATCGTTCCGTGGACGCTGAAGTGATAGCAAGTACCTTCGACGAGCCAGTCACCTCGCATGTACGCGTTGCGGAAATGGCGCTCGAACGCGCCAAACGTCTGGTTGAATGCGGCCGCGATGTCGCGATCCTGATGGATTCGATCACGCGCCTCTCGCGGGCATACAATCTGGTCGTGTCGCCTTCCGGGCGTACATTATCCGGCGGCCTCGATCCAGCGGCGCTTTATCCGCCCAAGCGCTTCTTCGGTGCGGCCCGAAATATCGAGCATGGCGGTTCGCTTACAATTGTCGCGACCTGTTTGGTCGATACCGGTTCGCGCATGGATGATATGGTGTACGAAGAGTTCAAGGGTACTGGCAATATGGAACTGCACCTCTCGCGCAAGTTGCAGGAGCGGCGCGTATTTCCTGCTTTCGATATCGAACGGTCATCCACTCGCCGCGAAGAGCTTTTACTTGGTCCCGATATTACACCTCGCGTTTGGCTGATTCGTCGCATGTATGGCCAAATGATTGGCTCGCCGCCTAACGGCGCCGGCATGGATGTCGTCGCTGCAACTGAAGCCATCGTGCAACAAGTCCGGCAGACCGAAAACAACTTTGAATTCCTCGAGCAACTGGGGAAAGTAGAAGACGATTGACAAGCGATCAAAACCCGGAGCAGCACCAGCCAGACCAATCCGGGCCGAATATCGGATTGTTGCGTTATTCCACGCACCTGCTTGTCATTGGCGTTTCTGTCGCAGCAATCTGGATTACTAATCTAAACATTCTCGACCGACTGCCAACGGCTTCACTGCTCGAGTTAGCAGCCGCCGATGCTTCCGCCGGGATCGAGCGGCAGCCGGAAATTCAGTTACTCCCTCCGCTTGGTAACGTCCCGCAAATTGAATCCGCGGTCATTACCCGCCAAATTGATTCACATACCAATATCCCGGCCCGACCACGGCGTGATGTCATCAATTATGTGGTTGAAGCAGGCGACTCTCTGTTTGGCATTGCTGAAAAATTTGGAATCACGCCTGAGACTGTGCTTTGGGGCAATCAATTTGTGCTCGGTGATGATTCTCATTCGTTACGTCCCGGACAAGAACTGCTCATCTCGCCGGTGAACGGCGTATTGCGATATGTACAGCCCGGCGACACGATCGCGGGACTGGCCTCGGTGTATCGCACATCGGCCGATGCGATCGCGCTTTGGCCGGGGAACGAACTTGATCTAGATAATCCGGTTATAACCGAAGGTCAGATTCTGGTAGTGCCGGGCGGCGAGCGCGAATTTGTACAGTGGGTCATTCCCCAAATCAGCCGCGCTTCACGAAATTTGTGGCCGGCTGATGCCGGGCCCGGCGCCTGCGCAGGTGGTTACACGGGCGGTGCACTGGGGAGTGGATCGTTTATCTGGCCGGCAGTCAGCCAGTTCATTACGGGGAACAACTACTCATCCTTCCATCTCGGCATCGATGTTGCTGCCGGCTATGGCGACTCGATCTTTGCGGCGGATAATGGCGTGGCTGTGTTCGCAGGATGGAACAATTGGGGCTATGGCAACTTGGTTGTCATTGATCATGGCAACGGCTGGCAGACCACCTATGCTCATCTTTCGCAATGGAACGTTTCATGCGGGCAGTCCATTTCGCAGGGTACTATTATCGGTTTGGGTGGAAGTACTGGGAATTCCTCCGGCCCGCATCTGCATTTCGAGATGAACTTCAACGGCTCGCGACCCAATCCCTGGAACTATCTCCCGTGAGAAAATTCGGGAGCATATCGTTTTGCTCCCGCCAATGACGCTGCGGGGGATAATCTGCGATCTGGGCCATACCCTCATACTCCATACGCATGGTGAGGATTGGACGCGTATTCGCCCGCGCATGATCCGCGACCTAGCAGACTATCTACAAGCCAATTCTGATTTTCAATTTGATAGCATATCATTTCAAAATGTGTTCGCACGCCAATTTAGCGATTATGATCGGCAGCGTAGCGTTGAGTTCATCGAATATTCAGCAGAACAAATTCTGTGTACCACACTCGCTGAGCTTGCATTATCGCAACCGGATCGAAAAAATCTGGGAGAGGCACTGGAAGCATTCTTTGCTTACAGCGAAACTCTCTGTCGGGCGGTTCCGGGATTGATCGAGACATTGGTTGAATTGCGGGATCGCGGACTGCGACTCGGTTTAGTTTCCAATGCAAGCGACGAGGCAAATGCGCAGCGCCTGATCGACAATCACGGACTGCGCGAATACTTTGATCCGATTTTGGTTTCAGCAGCGCAAGGCATCCGCAAACCCAATCCACGCATTTTTAAACCACTCTTGGATAGCTGGCGCTTTGAACCGGCTGAAGTTGTGATGGTTGGTGATACTTTGGGTGCAGACGTGCTGGGTGCACTCAATGCCGGGATGCACTCCGTCTGGGTGCGTATACATGCAGAGAGACCTGATAATGTGGAGAACTTGAAACATCTGCAGCCCGACGTTACCATAGATGCCTTCGCAGAATTGCCGGCTGCGATTGTCAAATTAGAATCAGTTTTGCGGACGGGCTGACCGATTATTTCTTATGAGACTATCTGTCATTATGCCGGTCTTCAACGAGGTCAAAACGATCACCGAGATTATTTCTCGCGTGCGTAGCCTGCCTCTGTCGCACGAATTGGTACTCGTCGATGATTTTTCATCCGATGGTTCGCGTGAAATGCTCGATGCAATGGCAACTGATCCGGATGTACAGGTGCTCCATCATAAGATAAACCGGGGCAAGGGTGTGGCAGTTGCCACCGGGCTACGGGTTGCGACCGGTGATGTGGCGGTGATTCAAGACGCAGATCTGGAATACAACCCGCAGGATTTTGTGCAGATGCTGGAGCCGATTGCAGCTGGAAGGGCGCAGGTTGTTTATGGCGTGCGCGACCTGAGTAGCCAAAAGCCGATTATGCGCTTCGGTAATCGACTGATGAGTGCTATTACAAATTTGCTCTACGGCGCGAAACTGGAAGACATGGAAACCTGTTACAAGATGATGACACGCGAGGTCTTTCAAAATTTGGACTTGGAATGCAAACGCTTTGATGTTGAGGCCGAGATCACAGCTAAAATCCTACGTCGCGGCTATTCTATTCAAGAAATACCCATCCAGTACACGGCGCGTTACGAAGATAAAAAACTCTCGCCGGCCGATGGCTGGCCAACGTTGAGAGCGTTGCTGAAATATCGCCGGTTCAAATAATGTCAACCGTCCCTGTATTCACACGCATAACCCCGCACATCTATAAATTAAATCTGGAATGGGAGCTCCAGATTCCATTTGTTCCAAAAATCCCAACTGCAGTGTGGTTGATCGATGAAGGCGAGCAATGGACGCTCATTGATAGTGGTCCACCCGGTTACGAACAAATCGTTCCCGCTGCCATCCAGGAGCATATCGGCCAGAAACCGGTTGCACGCTTGCTCCTCACGCACGCCCATCTGGATCATGTGTCCTCATTATTGAGTTTGCGCGATCGTTGGCCGATCCTTCCGGTCTGGGCGCATGCTGCGGAAGTGCCCTTTGTGGTTGGCTCCATGAGCTACCACGAATTATCTTCAAGCAATTTGATCTTCAATTTGATGAAACGACGTAAACGGGAATCGGGTCTCAAGTTTCAGGAGGTCGGTGCGCTTGCTGCAGACGGCTTTGTCGCAGGTATGAGCGTACATCATGTTCCGGGGCATACGCCCGGTCAGTTGGCTTTTCTGCATGAGGAAGATCGGGCACTTATTTGTGCTGATGCGTTTATGAACTTGAATAACAAGTTGGCGCCTCCGCTACGCGTCTCCTCGTATGATTTGATTGCTGCCCGCCAATCAATGCGCATGCTGGCCGAACTTGAGTTCGACTTGTTACTCCCCAGTCATGATCCGGGCAACGGTGTCCCGCATGAAGATTTGCAACGTCGGCTGCCCAAGCTGATTTGAGACATTTCAGTGGCAGCAATTCAGACTGGTAAATATGCCCTCTTAGAGTTGTAGCGTCGGTTTCTCATTCGGGAGTTGCCGGATTATCTATTGAAGCAACTGCAAGGCTGGCAGATACAAGATCATTATTTGCCGGCTACGCGCCTGCGTTTGCGCCGAATTGCCGTCCTCAGGGGCGAGGAAGTCTTGCTTAAGCTGGATCAGAAGTACTGAGATGATTCTCTGGCTACAACGGAAACGATGATAACGAATTTATACTTGAATGCATAAGAATATCAATGCCTGCGCACGCTGAGTGCGCGCGAACTTTGTAAAAAGCGCTACTGTTATCCTTTTAATGGTCGATAATTCGGGATCGATGTTTTTGAAGGCCCAATAGCAGATCTGATTATGGCCGAGTTTGAATGCGATAGTGCAAAAGAACTCATGCAGATACCATTCCCTGCCTTCGCAACGTTGGAAGTGACTGCCGATCCCTTTTTCCTGGGCGGAAATTCGGTAAGACTGAGCAGAGAAGAATTTGAATCGGGATTCGCGAATCGGTTGGCGGCGAAATAAGATGGACCTATTCGATCACGCGTTGAGCGAGCGCATGCGCACCGAAGCACCGCTCGCAGCCCGCCTGCGCCCTCGCACGTTCGATGAATTTGTCGGTCAGGAAGAGATCGTGGGGGAGGGGCGCTTGCTCCGGCGGGCTATCGAAGCGGATCGCTTGTTCTCATCTATTATTCTCTGGGGCCCACCCGGCACCGGCAAAACTACCCTCGCGCACATCATCGCCAACCGAACTGAATCGGTCTTCGAGACGATCAGTGCGGTACTGGCTGGCATCCCTGTATTGCGCGAAGTCCTCAAGAATGCCCGAGAGCGTCGCAAAATGTACGGTTCGCGCACAACTCTATTTGTCGATGAAGTCCATCGCTGGAACAAAACGCAGCAAGATGCGCTGCTACCTCATGTGGAAGACGGCACGATTGTCCTGATAGGAGCGACGACCGAAAACCCGTATTTTGAAGTCATTGGTGCTCTGGTTTCGCGTTCGCGTATTTTCCAACTCAAAGCACTTGCGGATGATGATGTGCGCTCGATACTGAAGCATGCCATCACAAATGTTGATCATGGATATGGTACCCGGAAGATCGAATTGGAGGAGGCTGCGCAAGCACACCTTGTGACGGTTGCCGGTGGGGATGCGCGCAATGCACTCAATGCTCTTGAACTAGCCGTTGAGTCGACACCCGTTGATGAATCCGGTGTCGTGCATATCACTGTGGACGTGGCCCAGGAATCGATTCAACGTCGGGCGATTCTCTACGATAAGGATGGCGACGCGCACTACGACACAATCAGCGCGTTTATCAAATCTGTGCGCGGTTCTGATCCCGATGCGGCGCTCTATTGGTTGGCGAAGATGTTATATGCCGGGGAATCGCCGCGCTTCATTGTTCGGCGGCTGCTCATTCTTGCAAGTGAGGATATTGGGTTGGCAGATCCGATGGGTCTTGTCGTTGCCAATGCCGCTGCTCAATCCTTTGAATTTATCGGAATGCCTGAAGGTATCTTCCCCATTGTCGAAGCGACACTCTATCTGGCCTCCGCACCAAAATCGAACAGCGCCACGAATTATTTCAAAGCATATCGAAAGGTTGAGAAAAAAGGCGTTGTGGACGTCCCGCAACATTTACAGGATGCCAATCGCGATGCGAAAGCACTCGGACATGGAGAGGGCTATCAATACCCACACAGCCATCCCGGCCATCATATCGGACAGCAATATTTGCCACAGGCGCTGCTCGGAACTTATTTTTATCGGCCTTCGCTAGAGGGGTACGAAGCGAGTGTGAAAGAGCGGCTTGAACGTTGGCGCGAGGCACAACGCAAAGCGCTCGGCATAGAGGAAACAACTGAAATGCCTGACCTCGACGAGAATGAGATCGAGACGATCAAACGTCAGATCGGTCGCAGCGGGACGTAACACACTCCCTAAAAGCTACCCCCAAGGTTTATCTTAGAGAGTTAGTATGAATTCAATCACCACGAAGGCATGCAGAGCACAAAGGAGAATAAACTTCGTGCTCTGCATGCCTTCGTGGTGAGTAAAATACTTCCCCAAATTCCTGACTCTTCGATGGGCTAGCCACCAGCCGTCGCTGCCGGGGTGATTGTTACTTCTTCCGTTGCAGTGGGTGTCGCAGAGGGCGTCAGCGTAAAGACAGCCACAAACTGAGCATCAATCCAGGCATCGCGTCCATCGGTAAGTAGTACATGCGCCCACAATGAGCGGTTCTGCGAGGCTTCATCAAAATACAAGGCGAGTTCCTGTCCGTGCGGGACGAATTCCAGGATGGGTCCGGCCGGGGAGCGGCGCACTGCAACAGAAGGTTGTCGCGTTTGATCCGGGATAATGACGACTGCCGGTTCCGGAGTCGGTGTGACTGTTGGCGTTGCCGTAACAGCCGCAACAACATCAGAGATAACCCAACCTTCGCGTCCGTCCACCAGGCGAACATGCACCCAAACTGTGTCTCCAATCGCGACCTCATCAAACAATAGTGATAGATGTGTCTCGTGAATAACTGTGTCCAAAATTGCGCCGCCCGGCGATCGGCGCAATTCTATGGTGCCCTGTTCGGTCGGGTCTGGTAACAATACGATGGCTTGCAATGGCGTTGGGGTCGAGGTCGGTAAGGGTGTGCCGGTTTGCGTCGGTGTAGCAGATGGCGTCAACGTTGGCAGGGGCGTACTGGTGCGCGTGGGTGTCGGCGTGGGTGTCGGCCCTGCCGTAATTGTAGGTGTAGGCTCCAGCGTTGGCGTGGAGGTGGGTGGAACTAATGGGTCCAGGCGCGCCTCGGGTATCACATCCACCACGAGCGCCACAGTGAGTTGCAGACGGGTTGCGATTCCGCGCTGCAACTGCAGCGTGGTGTTGTAATTCAGCGCCGAAGAACTGAGCGAGCGCACGGTGAGGTCCATATCGATGGATTCATCCGAGTTCAGATTCCAGCTCAAACTAACCAGATCGACCCCTTCAATTTCAGCCAGCTCCCCCTGCACAGCCGCCTCAATAGTCTGGCTTTGCTGTGCTTCCTGTACGAACTGTACCGTCAATGCCACGAGCGGGATCGAAACGAGCGCAACTAATATGGCGGCGACTACCAGACTTCGTGGCAGCCCACGCCATGTTTGCTGGTGGATATCGGGTCGAAAGCCTAGTACGAAAAAGACGATGATTCCTGCGAATCCGATGGCCGCTAGGTTGGTGACAAATAATAAAAGTGCACCACCGGCGACACTCCACTCAGCCAGCGAAACCCCGATGCCGATAGTGCAAAGTGGCGGCATGAGAGCAGTGGCAATGGCAACGCCGGGCAGTGCAGCAGAGAGTTGTTTCTGCGAGAGGGCATATGAGGCAGCGCCGCCACCGGCAAGCGCAATAATCAGGTCAAAGGGAGAAGGGCGCGTGCGCGCCAGAACTTCTCCGGGCAGGCCTTCCAATATATTGAACGGGAGCACATTCGTGAGCCAACTCAGAATAGTGGCAAGTAGTACAGCGACAATAGCGCCCTGTACGAGTGCCGTCGCTGCCCGCTGGAAGAGTGTCTGATCGCCTGTGATGGATGCGATCGAAACGCCCAATATGGGCGACATGAGCGGTGCAACAAGCATGGCGCCGATGATTACTGCTGCGCTGTCGGTGATCAAGCCCAGCGTTGCGATGGTCGCCGAGAGGACGATGAGCAGGAAGAAATCAAAGTGTGGAGAGGAGGCCTGCCTCAGACCTTCCAGGACAGTGACCTTTTCTTCCTCTGCTAAAGGTTCAACGATTTGGTTAATACGGACGAGCGTAGCGCTCATGGGCGGCGATTATAACCTTGATACTGGTTGGTGAATAGTTGCATAGTCTTAGTTGTGGATTTTTCATCCTGGGTTAGCTGAAGAATACATCATTGAAGAGGATCAGACCTATGGAAGTCGATACCGCAATCCGCACGCGACGAGCAGTCAGAAAGTTTACTGCACAGCCTGTTCCCGAAGATGTGCTACTCGACATTCTTCACGTCGGCAGGCTGGCCGGAAGTGCAAAGAACATGCAGCCCTGAAAGTTTGTCGTCGTCCGGGACAAGACAGCCCTGCAAAGGCTCTCTGAGTGTGGAACCTATGCCGGACATCTCGCGGGCGCCTCCGTCGCAATCGCGATTCTCGCGCTTGATCCGGACCAGCGTTGGTCGATTATGTTTGACGCTGGCAGAGCTGTGTAGAACATGGTATTGGAAGGCTGGCATCAAGGCCTCGGTTCTGTCATGGCTGCCATCTACGAGCCGGAGCGCGCGCGAATTGCTAATGTTTCCCGACGACTGGCATATTAGGGTGGCAATTTCTTTTGGGTATCCGTTAGAAGACCCATTGCACCACCCAGCGCGTAAAGAGGGACGACAATCCATCGACGAAGTCGTGCGATGGGATACATGGTAGAATCGAAAATATGGCACAAATCTTGCTGATTCGACATGGTGAGAATGAGTATACGCGTAAAGGAAAACTCGCCGGCTGGACTGCAGGAGTACATCTGAATGAGACTGGCCGTAAGCAGGCAGTTGCGCTAGCAGAATACCTCGCGTCATTTCCGATAAAAGCAATATACTCCAGCCCTCTCGTGCGGACTCTCGAAACAGCGTGGCCGCTGTCCGAAGCCAAGAATATCTCAGTTGAAAAGTGTCAGGGCATTGGCGAGGTACGATATGGCAGCTGGCAGGGGAAGAGCTTGAAAGTCCTGCAGCGCCGCAAACTCTGGCCGGTTATTCAGTCGCGGCCTTCTGCGGCCACTTTCCCCGGAGGGGAACCCATGCGGCGTACACAGGCGCGGGCAGTCGATGCCATTGAGGAGATTGCTGCCCGACACCGCAAGCATTTGGTGGCTGTTTTTTCGCACAGTGATGTGATAAAAATGATCCTAGCTCACTACTTAGGAATGCCACTCGACCTTTTTCAGCGGCTGCACATTGGCACCGCTTCAATTTCCGCAATACACGTGTCTTCTGGTCGTCTCATGGTTTCATGTATTAACCAGACCATGCCCTTACCTAGCGAGAATTAAGATGGGCGAAAGTATCGAACTCAGCCCGGTGACTCATATCACCGCCGGGTGTGTGGGATCCCAGGGGGAGCGCACGTTTTACATCCAGGCGCGCAAAGATGATGTGCTCGTCACGCTGTTGTGCGAGAAGTTTCAGGTGCAACAAGTTGCTACTGGAATTGAACAGTTTGTCAACGAATTACAGGAGAAATACCCTGACCTCCCTGTCGCAATTGCAGATTATCGCGAAGTCGAAATGGAATTGGAAGAACCGCTCGAACCAGTGTTCCGTGTTGGCCAAATGGGACTGGGCTACGACGAAGAAAATGACCTGATTGTGCTCGTGGCGCAAGAACTGGCGGAGGGTGAATCCGAAGATGATGAACAGGAGACTTCCACGGCTCGCTTTTGGGGAAGTCGCTCTCAATTGCTAAGTATGGGCGCTTATGGCTCCACGGTCTCCGCTCGCGGACGCCCTACATGTGGGAATTGCCTGCAACCGATCGATCCCAGCGGTCATTTCTGTCCACGCCGTAACGGCCACCAACACTAATCCTCAAAGATGAGTGCGACCGAACCCGAGACGGGTGAAGCTGCGCGGACTATTCTTTCGACGAAGGCAGCACTTGCAGCACTAGGTCAGGGAGAACTTGAGTTGGGTAGCCTGTTACCTTGGGGGTCCAATTACACATTCCTCGCCACAATTCATCACAAAGACCATTTGCAGTTCCCTGTAGTGTACAAGCCGCAGCGTGGAGAACGTCCTCTTTGGGATTTTCCTGAAGGGACGCTTGCCAAGCGTGAGGTTGCGGCCTATTTCGTGAGCGAGATGCTCGGTTGGAGCTTTGTTCCACCTACCATTCTGCGCGACGGTCCGCACGGCCCCGGCTCGGTGCAGCTTTTTATTGACTTCGACCCCAACCATCACTACTTTAATATGAGTGAAGAAGAGAAGCCGTGCTTGCATCGTGTGGTCTTGTTTGATTACCTGACAAACAACGCCGATCGCAAAGGTGGGCATATTGTGCTGGATCCCGAGGAGCGCCTCTGGCTACTCGATCACGGCATCTGCTTTCATTCCGAATATAAATTACGTACGGTTGTGTGGGATTTCGCTGGATTCCCGATCCCGGATGCAATGCAAACTGAGCTTCATTCATTTAAGAAGAAGTTCGAGGCGGATGCCGAATTTGTCCCTACCTTGCAGGAGCTTCTCTCGGTTCGCGAGATCGGTGCGTTGCAACGACGTACAAATGATCTACTCGAAGCTGGTTGCTTTCCCAATCCCGGCCACTGCCGCAATTATCCTTGGCCGCCGCTGTGAGTGTTGGATCCCCAATCCCAATTCTCTATTCCTCCATCATTAATTACGAGACTCCAAAACACATATGACAACATACAAACTTGCATTTATTGGATTTGGAAATGTCGGCAAGGCGCTGGCGCGTCTGCTCGAAAGGAAGCGTGAAGAACTTACACGGGAGTATGAGATCGACTCTAGGGTGGTCGGCCTTGCGACGGGTAGTCACGGAATCGCGATTGATCCAAAAGGGATCGATGTACTGGCAGCCGTTGAGCACCTCGATGGGGGGCATTCTTTGGAAAAGTTCCACACCAGTGAGCCGGTGGCGGATACGTACGATTTCATCGAATCTTGTGGTGCGGATGTGCTGGTGGAGATTTCCTATCTAAATCCGGATGATGGGCAACCTGCATTAGATTATTGTCGGGCCGCGCTGCGCAACGGAATGCATGTTGTCACAGCGAACAAAGGGCCGGTTGTGCACGCCTATCGTGAATTGGAGGAATTGGCCGCGGCTAAGGGAAAGCAATTCTTTTTTGAAGCGACTGTGATGGATGGCACACCGATCTTTTCCACATTCCGGGAGGCATTGCCCACCTCGCGCGTCCACGCTTTCCGGGGCGTGCTCAATTCCACGACGAATCTGATCCTCACGGAGATGGAGCAAGGAAGTACATTCGACGAGGCCGTACGCAGTGCTCAGGAAATGGGTATCGCGGAAGCAGACCCCTCCGCAGATGTGGATGGCTGGGATGCGGCCGTTAAAGCAGCTGCTCTTGCAACTGTCATCATGAATGCTCCGGTACTTCCATCCGAGGTGGTTCGCACGGGTATCCGAGACCTAAGTGGAGCTGATGTGCGCAGCGCAAAGGAAAGGGGTGAGCGCATAAAGCTGCTCTGTGAAGGCAAACGCGTAGGCGAGCGAGTGCAGGTTTCGGTACAGCCAACAGCACTCCCGGAGGCAGACCCACTCGCCCAATTGGAAGGTACTTCTTCAGCTGTTACATTTGAGATGGATGAGCTTAACGGTTTGACAATCACCGGACATAAACCGGGCCCCGCTCAGACCGCTTATGGTCTGTTGTCTGATTTGGTCAATGCGGTGCGCGCCCGCTGATATTAAAATATTCTCGCTTGGGTTGACTCGGCTGCCAGCGGCATGTTACACGCACCCTGCGCAATCAGTGGATTGCGTAAATCTGACGAAAGGAGCGCCCGCCGATGGGGAATTGCAAATCTAAAACACCATGCTTTCTGAGTAGCAATGCTTTACTGCTGCCCATTGGACGAGTGCGTCTCTTCTAGCCGGTTCGTTACATTCAGTAATCAACCTGAGGCCGTGGACCATTCGTCGTCCACGGCCTTTTTATATAACGATTTCGTGTCGTTCGATTATGGGCCGTGGAAAAGTACCGCGGCCTTTTTTATTGAATATGTCAGATATAAACACGGTCAAATGAGGAAGAGTTATGAATGCTAGAATTCGCGAATTAAAACCAAGGGACATGGTCTTACCCGCAATGTCTGATATTCCTGGATTGTCCTATCGGAGCTTTCGAGGACAGAAAGATTATCCGTGCATCTTGTCGGTGATCACCTCATCGAAAAAAATGGATGGGATCGAACGAAGCCTGACACTTGATGATATCGAGCATGTTTATACTCACCTTGTAAATAGTGATCCGTTCAAGGATATGGTGTTCGTTGAAGTGGATGGGGAAGTTGTCGGTTACGCGCATGTTCGCTGGCGTCAGGTACTGAATGGCCCGTGCATTTTTCTGCTCGGTGGTTTTGTGCATGGTCAATGGCGCCGGAAGGGAATTGGCCGAGCCCTGCTCCATTGGAATGAGACCTGCGCGCGCCAGATTGCTGCCGATCTCCCAAATAATTCGGAACGATTCTTTGCAACTGAAGCAGCGGATACTGAGCTCGGTGCCCATCCATTGTTTCATCTGGAAGGCTACAAGCCCGAACGTTACTTTTTCGACATGATTCGCGATCTGAGTAAGCCGATTTCTGCACTGCCGTTGCCTGTCGGTGTTGAAGTACGGCCGGCATCAAAAGAGCACTTCCGTTCAATATGGGATGCTGATCAGGAGGCATTCAAAGATCACTGGAGTCATATCCCGGGCACGGAGGAAGACTATCAGTCATTTATCAGCCATAAAACGACTGTCCCGAGCCGTTGGAAGGTGGCCTGGGCGGGCGATATTGTGGCAGGTATGGTGCTTAATTTCGTGGACGAAGATGAGAATGCCGAGTACACCCGCAAACGAGGCTATACCGAAAATATCTGTGTGCGACGACCCTGGCGGCGTATGGGACTCGCGCGTGCACTCCTGACCCAAAGTTTGCAGATGTTCCAAGAACAGGGCTACGCTGAAGCGGCGTTGGAAGTGGATGCCCAGAACCGTTCCGGCGCACTTGGCTTGTATGAAAGCGTTGGCTTTCGCGTGGTTAAGGAATTTATCACGTATCGTAAACCGATGTAAGGAAAAGGATGCGATGAAAATATCTACTTTGATCTTCGACTTTGGGGGCGTGTTGATGCGCACGGAAGACCTCGCACCTCGGCGTAAATGGGAAGCGCGCTACGGTATGAAAGATTGGGGCCTCGCCAATCTGGTCTTCGCAAATCCTATCTCGGATCGCGCAATGGTGGGAGCAGCATCGACAGATGAAGTTTGGCAACATGTGGCCGAGGAACTAGAGCTGGATACGGACGAACTTACAATCCTGCAGCGCGATTTCTGGTCGGGTGACAAATTGGATATAAGTCTGACGGACTATGTTGCTGCTCGACGGGGCCGGATGAACACGGCTATCCTGAGTAACGCCTGGTCGGATGCACGGGCCGCCTTCAGCCGCTTTCCGCAACTTACCGAGGCTTTCGAGCTATGGGTCATTTCTGCGGAAGAGGGCGTTGCCAAGCCAGAGGCAGAAATCTATATGCGTACCTTGGAACGGATTGGGGTCGAGCCCGTCGAGGCGGTATTTGTCGATGATTTCACACGCAACGTGCGTGCGGCGGAGGCGCTTGGTATGCACGCGATTCATTACGAAAGCGGGATGGATGTGCCCGCAGAACTGGCACGCTTGGGAGTAGATTGAAAATGGCACACAACACGACTGCAAGCGTGTCAGCGGGGATGGCTACGTCATTACCCGGGGCACCTGCAGGTTATCTTTGGCGGCCTGCCCAATTGGAGAATGCAGCAACAATATACGAGCTACGAATCGCTGCTGACGAAGCTGACGCTACGGATGTAGCCGGTTCTCTGGACGAGGCCAAACGCGATTTCAAGGATTCCTGGACAAATTCTGCAACACATTCGCTGCTCGGATTTGATCGCTCCGGGGAACTGGCCGCCAGCGCGCGCATTTTCATCAACCCGGAGGCGACGGACGAATTTCGAGTCCACCTGATCGGCGAAATCCATCCCCGGCAGCGTAATCGTGGACTTGGTCAGTTTTTATTTTCATGGATGTCGGAGAGAGCCAAATACATTCTCTCGGATAAGCATGATGACATGAAGAAAGTGTTATTTACATACTGTACGGATACACAGTCGGACCGTATGGAACTGTATGAGAATAACGGCTTTAAAATCGTGCGTTACTTCTACCGGATGCGGCGCGACCTGCACTCATCAAGTATTTAATGAGACATTTGCCGATCATTGGAATTTTGATCCGGTGAATGAGGCCGACTGGGAGCTTCTGATCGTTCGGAGCGAGTCTTTTCAGCCCGGCTTAAGTTTTCTAGCCTGGGCGGGCGCTGAAATTGTGGTAATCTGCATTTGCAAAATATAGACAGAGGAAAACGAACGTGAGGGGTTTGTCGAGGGCTGGGTTGAAATTGTCGGCGTCCAGCGTGCGTGGCGCCGTAAGGGAATCGCTTCGGCGCTCATATATCAGGCAATGCGCGCATTCCGCGACGCTGGCATGGAGTATGCCGGTCTGGGTGTAGATGCAGAAAATACTACGGGCGCACTGGGCATCTATGAGCAGTTAGGATTCGAACCTATTCGTCGTCGAATTTCTTTCGCCAGAGAACTCGACTGAGTGACGAGAATGTTTAACCTTCGGCGTTCAGTGCGGCCTGCAACGCTCTACTTCACTATATCCGCTGCGGGCGGGTTCATCTGGGTCCTGATTGTCACGGTTAACCTGGTTTTTCAGGTGCAGACAGTTGGCGTAAACCCATTGCAACTGGTCTTGGTCGGCACCGTCCTCGAAACGACGGCGCTTGTCGTTGAATTGCCGACCGGTCTCGTCGCAGACGTGTATAACCGGCGCTTATCGGTGATTATTGGTTATGCGCTTACCGGGCTGGGCTTCATGTTGGGCGCAATCCCCAACTTTGCAGTCATCCTCCTCGC